>Ga0310690_10007617_pt1 | contig 13895 bp, 5 predicted proteins | sample AusTroGonzalo_MG_2_FD_207661 | JGI IMG/M metagenome (GOLD analysis project Ga0310690, IMG submission 207661) | Bovine rumen microbial communities from tropical cattle in Woodstock, Queensland, Australia - Gonzalo_04 (v2) (version 2) | ecosystem: Host-associated > Mammals > Digestive system >... | reverse complement strand
AGACATCACGATTCACCTTTGTATACGACATGTCAAAACGCGTAGACAAATGGTTAATGATGTTGATGTCGGTATTGAAACGCACATTCAGACGATTGAAACCATTCTCCTTGGCTGTGCTCTGTCCATCAGTATAACCCAGAGAGAGGTTGTACATACCAATGTTATCACCACCCTGCACATTAATGTTGTAGTTCTGTGTCATGGCTGTGTGATAAACCTCCTTAGTCCAGTCTGTATCATTGTGATACATGGCATAGTAATACTTCGAAGGATCGTCAACCAAGAACTTGAAGGCGTCAGCCTCTTTATACTGAGAAATGGTGGGATAAGTGCCCAGCATCTCTGAAGCATAGATACGATAGTCTGTGGCGTTCATCACATTTGGCAGACGGGGCTGCAAAGAGACACCTACACCGATGTTGGCATCAATACGGGTGGCCATAGAATGGCCGCGCTTGGTCTCAATCAAGATGACACCATTGCCACCCTTTGCACCATAGAGTGCTGTAGCATTCTTCAGGACTGTCACATTCTCGATATCCTCGGGATTGATGTTCAACAGCAGGTTGGCATAATCGCCATCATGCAATGATGTGCGGGTCTGCTGCATATCCTGTACCACACCATCAATCACAATCAAGGGCTGTGCATTGGCTGTCAGCGAATTTAAACCACGAATGAACATGGCTGCACCATAACCAGGGCCACCAGAGCGCGTGATGGCACGTACATCAGAGCCCATCAGACCTTCGATATCTGTATCAATGGTCTGCGATGTTGTATTGGTGATGCTCTGAGTATTTGAGGCTGTGACATTCGTCGAAGTAGAATACATAGGACGGAACTTGTCTGCCAACATCTCTACACGGAGTTCTTTTCCTGTAGCATCAATAGCCACTTGCTGGCTGAGATACTGAGGGGTATGGATATACAAAGCCGTGGTAAAGGTGGGAACCTTGATGAGGAACGTACCATCATCATCGGTCATGGCCGTATAGTTCGCATTGCCATAAGCCTGAACCATGATACCTGCCAAAGGTGCCTTTGTTGCGGCGTCCACACAGATACCTTTAACTTGTTTCGTTGGATAAGAAGGCAATACGACTTTCTTTTCCTTCTTCACAACCTTGACCTCTTCACCAGAAGTGTCGTCATCCTGTGCGAGGACAGGCGTAGCGACAAAAGTACTAAGAAGAGAAAGTATTATAATATTGAATTGTTTCATAACTCATTCAGTTTATATATCAATAGAGATTTCTGTCGTATTTATAGTCGGGATGAGCCTTAATATAGTCATCAAGGTTCTTCGGACGAAGAATGATGCAGTCGATACGCATGGTACGATCATAAATCGAAGATTGTTTGCTGCTCACACGACTTCTAAGACGCATGTAAGGTGCGCACTTCAGACTTGAACTGTTGAACAATCCAACATATGATGCAGGGAATGTGATATCGCCAATATAGGTCGTATCAATCTTAGCCGTCGCACCTTCTACATTCAACAGGGAATCGACTGCAGGCTCAATGTCCTTAAATGTCGACTCAACATTCTTACCCTTCTCATCAGCATAACCAATGACTACATCCATATGGTTCTTCTTCAAAGGACCAGCGAAATTCTTGCTATTGATATTTCCAGGTACAAACACTACATAAACGCTATACTCAGCTGAACGAACATTGGGAAGATAGAAATAGATTTCAGGATTAACAGCCATACCATTAGGAGCAACCTCCAGGTAATAGTTATTCGAAATCTTTCCTAATACTTCTTCATTCTGCTTGTTGACAGCCTTTGCCTCTGGCTGATCATTGCTGACAAATGAACTACCAGCCCAGTAGTTTGAATACTCAGCCTCTATGCGAATCTCAGGATTCCACAGTGTCCAAGTACGCATATGCAAACTATCGTCTGTTACCCAAAGTGCGCCATTACTTTTGTCCAAACGAGTGGCATGAGCAAACAGGTTGGCAGCATCCTCGGAATACATCTTTGTACCTGTTGTAGACATCAGAGAGTCGGCAGCCAAGGGTTCGCCGGTCTGCAACGTCTTCAGTTTCTTATTGTCATAGACATTATTATTGTAAATCAATGACAGATACATGGCAACCTTAGATACAGAGTCTCTCATGGCTGCTGCATCCTGAAGCGTCACTTTCTGAACAACCTTTTCAGCGGGCTTCTCATAGAACTCGAACTGAGGCAAATAGTTAAAGTAAGACTTAACGGTAGTCATTGCCTTGTTCCAAGCCGTATTGGTAGGAGCAACCATCGTGTAGCTACTATCCTCCCTGTTAATAAAGGCGTCATAATAGCTAAACAGTTCGTTATGCTCATAGTAAACGGTATCCAAATAGGTCTGCTCACCATTGGTTACAGGTCCCTTCTTACTCTTGCTCTCGTCAATCTTCTTCTCATCATAACTCAATACATAGGCGCTCAATGAGTCAATAGGATAATCAAAGTTGCTGAGTGATTCGTAGATACTCGACAGGAAAGGCACCTTACCATCAATAGCATGGAGCGTACCATTACTACAACTGCTCATATTGGGTTTGATCAGTTTAATACCCTGAATGCTATAGTCAGATGAGCCATTAAACAACATCTTTTTCTCATTCAGCATGTATATTCGCTGATCAATCTGTCCTGATACTGGATAGTTGTTGCGAGCAATGTGGTTCTCGACAAACTCTCTGAGAACACGTGCATCACTATAATTCGACAACACATCGTAATCGAAAGAACCGTCAACAGGAGCCCAAACGGTATAGGTCTGTGAGGCTGACAACTTCTCATCGTAGCCAGTCTTCTTCAGCAGAGATGCAAACTCTTTGAGGTTCTCTGCCTTCTCAATTTGCTGCCACAGGGTAGAGTGCTGTGAATCCAACACCGAAGAGTTGGCATCAAAGTGGTCGTCCCAATCGGAGCAGGCCGTCAGAGTGGCTGCAGCTACCAAAGCGCTGCAGGCCATCCCTTTCCAACCAAGATGTTTAATATTGAAACTTATCATAATTATTATCTATTATCTGTTAACGTTTTAGTACATATCTTCTACGTAGGTTGTACTATTATAGACATTCTCTGGGCACAACTCAATGTAATCCAAATGGAACTGAGCACTATTGTCATCCAATACGCTCTTGAAGCGCAGCCAATGCTCTCCCTGATCCAGTTTACCTTTATAGATGATACGACGCAAATCCTTGGGATTGGTGCGAGCGTAGTTACCCGAGTTAATACCTACCGTATAATAAAGAGGTCCACGCATGTAACCCAGGTTACGCATATTGGCATCGCTCTCTACACCTTTGTCGTCAAGCAACGTCCAGTTACACCAGCCTGTATACACATCAGGTGTGCCATTTGAATTATTGACAGAGATAATACGCATGTCCAAAGGAATGTCCACAGCCTTCATTGAACTCAAATCAGATGAGGTTCCCATATAGATCTGCACCATTCCACGCTTGGCTTCCGCAGTATATCCCATACGCAACTCATAGGTTCCATCGGGCACCGGCGGCAGACGCATGGCGAAGTCATAGTTACCTTCACCCATCAACTCATCACCCTGATAGTTACTCCAACCGCTGCTCTGACCAGGCAGGTACAACACCAGTGTTGAAGCACCATTGTAAATCTTCAGGTTCTGGAAGAAATCAGGAGGAATACAGATATAATTACCTGAGAGCTGTGCAGCAGAGAAGTTACCTTCCTTACCACCATTCAATGCCTTAACCTCGGCATCGGTAATACGGCGGAATGAGTTAGACATCATCTCACCGAACAAAACGGTATCGTCAAAACGCATACGCTCGTTCAGTGCGCCACGAGGAACGTCTTTATTGTAAACCAGCATACTCTTAATCGGATGGATATATCCATTTGTTGGAGCAATCTGGCTCTTTTGACCTGCTAACTCTACACCCTCGAACATCACGGCGTGCATATCCTTTGTTCCAAGTTCTGCCACCTGATTCGTCAGAGAGGTGTTAGCTTCCCAACGGTTCAGCATCAACTTACTGCCATTCTTCGTTACCTTCACCAAAGTATAAGGCAGCATCGTCTCGTAGTACTCAACAAGCGTCACCTTAGAAATCTCATTATGATGGTTTGTCAACTTATCATATGGAATCTTGTACTTCAGGATGTGATAACGCAGGAACATACTCAGCACATTCCAGGGGTTCTTATAATCTACACCACGGCTGATCTGAATATTGTTATTACGAACATAATCATACCATTCCTGACAATTTCCATAGATAGAGTCTGCATAAGCTGCCATCGTCTCAACGTCGACAATACCCTTCTCTTTCAGCACATCATCTGTTTCAGCGAAAACAGTATAACCTACCTCACACTTCTCGGGCACATAGAAACCATATGATTTCTCAATGGTTCCAAAACTGTGACTGGTTTCTGTCAATGAGTCAGCCAAGCCTGTTGCCTTTAATGCGTTAGAGAATACAGAATAGATATCGCTATGAGCTTCCATCTCACCAGCAATCAACTGGTTCGAACGAGTAATCACATGACTAATCTCGTGAAGTACACCATTCTCCAGGTCCTTGTCGATACCTTCTTTAAGAATTTTGGCATCACGGTTGATGGCCACACTCTTCGAGATAGAGTCGAACGAGGTGGTGATTTCACGTCCCAACATGGTCTTTACAGTCATACCATTGCCCATATACACACTCATCACCTCTGTACTCAGCAGGTGGAACAATGCAATATCCTGACAAAGAGAGTCTGTCAGACCTTCCAAACCAGGACCTGTCATACCATTGTGAGGCAGTTCCTTGTTGGTCATATCATTATACAGGCTGTCAATGTATGTCTTTACAGCATCATTGTCGGGAGCGAAACAGGTATATGTACCATATGCAGCCAAGATCTTATCGTAGCCGATTCTTTTCAGGATATAGTTAAAACTACTATACTGCTCACTACGATTCTCCAGATAATCTTCGATGGTCTCACCAGTAAAGGTATAGAGGTTTGACTCGTCAATATCCTCCTTACAGGAATTGAAGATTAAAATATTAAGGAATAAAAATATAAAAATACTAATTCTTCTCATAGTTGTAACCTTTCTTAATTTTTAATCTTTTAATTCTTAGACGTAGATTTCTCCTGAATCCAAACAGGATTCTGCTTCAACTTATTGTTGACTTTCATCTCACTTTCGAAGATAGGCCAATACATATAGGGCTCAGAATCCATCTTGTAAGAAACGGCATCACCTTCGCCAGCCTGATATTTACGAGTGATAAACTCGGTCATCTGCTTGCGCAACTTGGGAGCACTAGCCTTCTGTTCATCCAAAGTCTGGTTGATGTCTACACCTTCCATACCACGATAGCAATAGCGCATCAGATCCCACCAACGCTTACCTTCGAAACAGAGCTCGCGTTCACGCTCTGCCAATACGAGCAACTCCATGTCAGACTTGGTCGGGTAGTCTGTGACATTCAGAGTATCCTTTGCTGTCTTCAGCATAGAACGCTTATTAACCACTTGTACCAGATTAAAGGCCTGCGTCAGATTCTCTGCATCAGCATCGGTCGACATAGCCACCAAAGCCTCGGCCTTCATCAGCATCAGGTCTGTGATACGATAAACAATCCAGTTCTGACGGAAGTTATCAAAGTTACGTGAGCCTGACTTTGAAAGGCCAGCCGTTGTTGTAGGTGACAGAACAGCTGTAGAGCTCTCAGCAAAGACCATCTTACGAATAGGCAACTGCTCGGCCTCTGCATTGTCTGCATCGTAAACAAAGTTCCAGAAACGATAGTCGTTCTTGGTGTAGAACACTTTCTGCCCCTGTGATTTGTTAGCGGTAGCCTCAACAGAGTTGAAAATCTTAGATGCCATCATCGTACCATTGGTAGCATTGTTATTCTGCTTGTAGTAATGAGTCTCCAGAGCACTGTTAGCATTATTACGGCCATTGTACTGCCACTCCAGAATACTCTCACGAGAGTTTCCATAACTATAGTGGAACACATCCAAGATTGCATCGACAGCAGTATACAAGTGATACTGATCCTCTTCACCAGTACCAATCATGTCGGTATTATACTTCTTATAGTAAGCATCCTTCGCAGCAACCACACGATCCACACATGCGACCACATTCTTATAGTCTTCAGCATCGTGAGTCATCGAGGCACGCCACAAATAGATGTCTGCCATAATAGCGTCTACAGCATCGGCTGTGATGTAACCCCAGTTACGCCAGTCGCTTTCGCCATAGCCGCCCGACTTCATGATATACTTACGAGCCTCCTGCAAATCGTCAAGACAGTGCTGCAACACCTCTGCTGGACTGCTCTGTGGCAGAGCCTCCACCTGAGTATCATCCTCTACTGAGTGACTAACATAAGGCACATCGCGGAAAGCTCTTACCAGATAGAAGTAACACAGCGAACGCAAGGCCAACATTTGTGCACGAACCACTTGGTAGTCACCCTCGGTAAACTCAGGATCAAGATCCATCACTTCGGGTGCATGGTTCAGAACAATATTACAGTTATTGATTACCTTATAGAAGCTCTCCCATGAGCAATAGTTCATGGTAGGCAGAAGATTCAAGGCACTAATATTGTCGAGCGTGGTATTTTTATAGTCAGACAACTTCACCAACTCATCTGAGCGATAAGCTCCCCAGATAATAGCACGCGTCTGAACATCACTACTCAACATGCTCAGATAACAACCATCTACCATCTGGTCGACATCACCTTTCGTCTTCCAGAAGTTCTCACCTACGATACGGTCGGTGGGATAGATCGTCAGAAAGTCTGTGCAACTGGAGAGACCAACTGCTACGGTACAGAAAGTCAGACCTCCAACAATGATTTTCTTTATATTATTTGTCATCATAATGTTCAATATTCTTTGTTCAACGTTCAAGGTCTTAGAATCCTACTTGGATATTCAGAGTTACTGACTTACTCCTTGGCGTCTGCGAATTATCGTAGGCAATACCCCAAGAACCAGGAGAGTGCTCAGGATCAGTTCCGCTGTACTTAGTCCAGCATAACAAGTTCTGACCAGAGAGGCTCATGTTCAAACGACGCAGACCGATAGTCTTCAGGAACTTTTGCTTAAAGTTGTAAGACAACTGAATATAACTCATACGAACGAATGAGGCATCCTCCACATAGCGGTCACTACCCAAGAAGTTGTAACCTGTGTTGTACATGGCACGAGGAATGATGGTTACATCACCATTCTTACGCCAACGCCAGTTCACAGCAGAGCTCTGGTTGTTAGCATTGAACATCTGCTCCAGATTCATCTTAGCAGTGTTTACAACCTTACATCCTTCACGATAGTTGAAACTGGTCTTCAGGGTCCAGTTGTCGTACTGGATGTTAAAGCCGAAACCACCATTGAAACGAGGGTTAGAGTTGCCAAGATATACAATATCAAGAGAGTTGATCTGACCATCATGGTTGATATCCTCATAGATAGCATCACCACCCTGGAATTTATAGGTAGATGTACCCTCGCTGAAGTTATATACCTGACGGATAGGGTTACCCTTAGAATCCATCATCACCGTACCATCGCTAGCGATGGCAATAGGTGCAGTCTTACCAGATGCCAGGAACACATTATTAATATAGTCCTCAAACTCTGCGCCTGTCCAACCATTGCTGGCCTTCAGGTTTGTCAGATATTCATAGGTGTACTGATAAACACCCTTATAGCGCAAACCATAGATTGAACCTAGAGGATTACCCTTCTGAATGCGGTTCATATACTGACCACGCTTACTTGAGTCCCATTCTGAGTTAATACTCTCCAACACGCTCTCGTCCATATCAACAATCTCGTTGAAGTTCTGAGAGATATTGAAGTTGGCAGAAATAGAGAACTTCTTACCAATCTTCACAATCTGATTGGCAGAGAGATTCAATTCCCAACCCTTATTGGTCATCTCGCCGACATTAGCCCATGCCAACTTTGAGAAACCTGATGAAGAGGGAATACCTACATTACCCATCAACAAGTCGTTGGTACGCTTGAAATAGTAGTTGAAATCACCAGTAATACGGTCATTGAAGAAACCGAAGTTTCCACCGAGGTTATACTGAGATGTACGCTCCCACTTCAGTTTGTTCAACTGAAGACCCTCCAAGTAAGTCACGCTGTGAGTGTTGCTCAGTCCACCATAGACGCCAGAGGTGTTGTACTTAGCGTACTGAACATACTCTGATCCAGGGGGACGACCCACGATACCCCATGAGGGACGGAAAGACAACATGCTGAGCCAACTCTTAGACCATTTCATGAATTTTTCATCACTGATGTTCCAACGAGCAGACAGACCAGGGAACCAACCCCACTTCTTATCGTCACCAAACTTAGTAGTACCGTCGGCACGAAGAGAGAAGTCAACAACATATCTTTCCTTGAAAGACAAGTGACCAGTATAGATCATTGACATTGAGCGCCACTGACCGTTACCTGAACTCATGCTTTCGATATTTACGTCAACCGTAGGAGAGGTAACACCATTAGGAGTATTTCTATTGACAACGGTTTGGTTATTATCGTTACCAATGGTCATCTCCCAACGACCCAACATCGTTGCATAGAAGTCTTGATTCTTGAAATGAGGAGTGAAAGTCAAGGTGTGACGAGTAGTCACTGCCTGAGAGTTGTAGTCATATACCTGATTGCGGTTATAATTACCATCGGTCCAACCCTTAGTTTCCAACGAACCAGGCCAGAACTTAGGCTCACTCTTCGAGAAGATGTCCAGATAAACCAGACCCGTGTACTTCAGACGGGTATGCTCATCGTCCTTACCCATCAGTTCATAGTCAAGTTTGAACTCAGGCGAGATACGATAAGTTGTCTCCTTACGCCAAGCCAAATTAGCAATAGCTACAGGGTTACCTAGATTACGAACATTCTCCAACTGATGAGAAGAAGTACCAGCTACAGAAGAACCTGCAGCGTCATTAGCGCCAAGGGGCAACATTGCATAGTACTCATCGGTGTTACTACCATCGGCATTCTGACGATAGACGCTCATATTGGGAGCCATCTGCTGGGCACGTCCCAAGATGTTATCGTCATAGTTACGATTGTTCGATGTATAAGTCAAGGGGAAGGTCGTACTAAACTTAATACGATCACTTACGAAATAGTCAAGAGCCAGTTTCGTAGTGAAACGATCAAGGCTCTGCTTGATAATGGTACCATTCTGATGGTCATAACCAGCAGACACACGGAAGTTGGCCTTCTCACCACCACCAGAGATTGTAACATAGTGATACTGGCTCCAAGCCGTCTGTGTCACTTCATCAACCCAGTCGGTATTGTTGTTCCAGTTCTCAAACTCAGCCCAAGAACGGTTATAGTTAATCTCATTGATGTTCGTAGTGGCATTAGCACTCTGAGTGGGGTTGTAATACATCTCCTTCATCATCATGGTGTAGTCGTCACCATTCAGCAGGTTATAGCCCTTAGGCTGCCAGCTGGCTTGAACACGAAGTGAGTAGTCAACCTTCACATCACCACGAGCACCACGCTTTGTGCGGATAGAGATAACGCCATTAGCACCACGTGAACCCCAGATAGCTGTTGCAGCAGCATCCTTCAAGACCTGAATATCCTCAATATCTGAAGGGTTAACTGAAAGCAGAGAAGCATAAGTCTCCTCATTAGCATTCTGGAAGTCGAAGTTCTCATCAGGATTGTCGAAGATATTGTCATCAACCACAATCAGAGGGTTAGAGTTTCCATTAATTGAGGTAACACCACGCAGACGCATGGTAGTACCAGAACCCAGGTTACCTGAGTTAGAGATAATATCCAAACCTGCGATTTGTCCCTGCAGAGCCTCATCGGCAGATGTAAAGGCAAGACCTTCTACCTCGCTCATGTTGAACGTCTGTGCTGCCACAGATACCTCACGTTCAGGAATAGACAGTCCACCTTGGTTGAACTTTCTCTTCTTGGTGACAGTGAGTTCAGGAATAACGGTATCATCCTTCAGGGTCACATTAAACTTAGTACGCGAACCAATAGGCAGGATGACCTGACGATAGCCCACATACGAAATCTTCAACTTGTTCTTTGCATTTTTGATGGTCATCGAGAAGTTACCGTTGAAATCGGTCTGGGTATTAGACACGATACGGTTATCACTATTAATCTCAGACACGTTACACATCATGATGGGGCCCATGTCGTCATTCACAGTACCCGAGATACGCACCTGCTGTGCTTGTGCACCTAATGTGAACAAGAAAATATTAAAAAATGCAAGTATTAAAATATTTCTTAGTCTCATAATTCTTCTGTTTTTAATATTTCAAGGTTCCATCATAACGTTTGTAGTAACGACTCTCAAAAGCCTTGCGATAAGAAGCTAACTTTGCTCTTGCACCTGCTCCAGTCCAACGACTGTCATAACGACGAGATGAATCAGCATAAGGATACAAAGGTGTGCTGATTTGGTGAACCACAGCAAATGAAGAGTTGTTGATGATATGCGACTTCTTGTTGAGCTCGTAGTCGCGTGCCATCACATTCACATAGCTATTAGTGTTAGTAGCATCAATAGTCACAGTCTGACCCGACTTATCGGTTACAGTCATTCGACCATTACCACCACCTACAGTCAACTTCTGGCGAATACCCAGAGTGTCTGTACAAGCAGTAGCATATACACCACTCTCAATAACATTATCAGCATAAATAGAGTTGTCTTGGAAATGGTAACGAACAAAATCGTTAATGGTCTCAACCATCGCCAATGCTTTATCACGCAAAGCCTGAATCTCGGGACTGATATTCTTATCTGCCTTCTCTCTCTCAAATTGATCCTTCACGGGATCATAGATGGCTTTAATATCACTCCATTTGGGCAATCCCAAAGCGTAAGCCTTCTGCATTGCTGCATTATCAGGAGCATAAACCGTGTAGTTGAATGAATTGAAATAGTTCACGTTGTCTGTCAAACCATTTTTGGCAGCAAAAGCATGATATGCTTCATAACGGAACTTCTTCGTCACGTCGTTCTTTTCTCCCAAACGATCGCTGGCAAAAACCATTAACTCATCCATATCAAGGTCGGTACACAATTCCAAGAACTCAGAGAAGCGAGCCGTTGATGAAGAGTCTTCCTGCAGTACCGTCAGCACCGAACGCTGAGGAGCCTGAATAACATAATCAATGGCATAAGCCTTACCATTCTTCTGGTTGTAGATCTGAGTGACAGTAGAATTAGGAACGCTACCCTCAATCTGTGCACCACTCTTCACAACGCCATTCTCGAACAAAATTTCACCGCCGTGCTTAGTCTTATAATACTTATTGCCATTTGAGCCAAGCGATTCGCCTTCACCAAGCACAATAGTGTGATAGTTCAAAATATCCTTGAACTGAGACTTGAAGTTGGCGGCAGTCACACGACCAATAGAGTCACCTATTTCCCACTGACCTTCAGCGTTCTTCAGGCAGGTCCATGCAGAACAATACACGAATGGGGTCTTGTTCTGATAGTAGAACTTCAGAGCGCGAGGCTCATCATCTGCCAACGAAGAGGGATCAATGTAAAAACGTTCAAAAGCATCATCGGTTGGGATAAAGAATGCGTAGTTAGCACTCATAGCCAACAGATATGCATAATAGTTCAAATTAAGATCCAGAGGCTTAGACTTCTTACCATCGTTAACAGCCACATTCATAATACGCATGTTGCTCTTCAAAGTCACAGGAGCCGAAACTGCCACCAGCGAAGGAGGAGCGAACATCTTATTCAGCATATAGATAACACCATTGTTGGCAATCTTAACATTATACTGATCGTTCTTGCGATCAAGAACCTGCAGCGAAATGCCCATAGGGTCGTTAGCCTCGTCCATCACATGACCAAACTTCGAAGGAACGGTAGCTACAAATGAACGTTTCATCAAGTTATCTACCAACTGTTGAACATTCTGCAACGGAATTGAATCGATATTCTGAGCCAAGTGCTCGCGGTCGTTCTTTACTACGCCACCTTCTTTCACACCAAACTCTTCTATCAGGAATTTACCCTCGCCATTGATGAAGAACTCTGCCAGAGCTGAGTCTGTAGGTACAAACATCGCAGCCACATCACAGTTGGGATCTTCACCTGAACCGTTATTATAGTTATTCCAACCTGGATCATAGGTCAGTCCACTCTCCTGAGTCACACCATCAGGATCCTTCATCAAAGAAGAGCCCTGAGAGTAGCCACTAATATAACGCATCTGGAAGATGCTATCAATGAGAGGCAGGTTGTTGGCCTGTGCATAGTCATTATAGTTGCGTGTTGTTCCTGCATCATAGTAAGGAGCGCTGAAACGATCAAGCATACGACTGAAGAGTTTCGACTCACCATTATTGCGAATTAACTGAGCCATGTTGCCCGGTGGAACAAGCACATCTGCCATCTGATGGATATATCCATTCTTACAGGTAATGTCTGAACTGATAATCTTGTTACGATAAATGTAAGCAGAATGCTCTGTAGGATCGTAAGCCGTACCAGTGATAACCTCGAAGTCACTGTCGGCGCCACGAGTAGTGATGCCATTAGTGGTCATCTGCTCCTCAGTGAAATGTACCATCATGGGACGGGTATTGTCCATAACAAGATGGATACCCTTGGTGTAGTACTTTTTCCAATAGTCATTGTTAATAGGCATATCAGCCTCACTCTTCATGTGAGTGATGGTGTCAATGACATTGGCACTGGTGATGTGTTTCAGTGCCATACCCTGGACAATGGGTTCATCTGAGGTACCCGAAACGTTCGACAGCATCTCAACCAACAGGGCATTGTCAAGCATAGAAGCATAAAGTAACTGCTTCTTCATAGCAATGGTCAGGTCATCATACGACTTGACACCCCATTGGTTGTCAGCATAGAAGCGTTCGAAAGCCTCATCATTGGCCACAAACACAGTTTTTGAACCTGTCTTAGACAAGGTCTCGGCATAGCCCAGATCATCAATCAAGCGCAGATAGTTTTTGTACGTACCTGTCAAGATGACCTTGTCAGACTTTTGTAGGGATCCTGGATTCTGTAGGGCTTCATAGATACTACCTCCCAACCATGAAGGGTAATTACCTTCATCGTCAAGGTCGTAGTCATCCGTACATGCCGTGAATCCCCCACAAATCATGGCAACAGAAAATGCCACACACATTTTCTTAGCCAAATCAGTAACGCGGTTATTCATACATTTTTAAGTTATTAATTGTTTTTTATACTGTTATCGGTTTGCGATCTATATGTTGTGAAGCACATCCTTTCACGCGCATGCGTATATTATATAAGGTGTACTCTCGTCATTATCTATTCCGGTGGGCATTCCTTTCGGACTGCCAAGTTTTGATTTTTGGACTTAATCTTTTGTTGTAAAGCCCTGCGCTCTCTGGTAGAGAGCACAGGGCAATGATATACGTTTATTTCACAAGCACTTTCTGTGCCTTTCCATTGTTTACGATGATGTTCAAGCCACGCTGCAACTTGTTCACCTTAACACCAGTGATTGTATAGATGCCGCTGGCCATAGGCTTCACGGTATTTACAGTATCAACACCTGTTACAGGACCTTCCCATCCAGTATTGTCGCCTTTAGCAACGAGGGTCAGTGTCCATCCGCCTACAGAATACCAGTTACCACCAAACACCTTAGCAGTCTGACTTTCAGACGTACCACACATGGTGCCTATGAACAACTCATGGTTGTTAACCACAACGTTCTCGATTTCCTGATGTTTCCATCCACGGCCCTGACTACCGTTAGCGTTATAGATGCTGTATTCCTCATCGGTGTAGTTACCAGACTCAACAGCTTCTTTTGCAGCTTCCCAGATT
>Ga0310690_10007616_pt1 | contig 13895 bp, 8 predicted proteins | sample AusTroGonzalo_MG_2_FD_207661 | JGI IMG/M metagenome (GOLD analysis project Ga0310690, IMG submission 207661) | Bovine rumen microbial communities from tropical cattle in Woodstock, Queensland, Australia - Gonzalo_04 (v2) (version 2) | ecosystem: Host-associated > Mammals > Digestive system >... | reverse complement strand
TGTAAAGCCAATCAGATGGTTCGTGGTTCGGTGACGTTGCCTCACGGTACGGGTAAGGTGGTGCGTGTCTTGGTTCTCTGTAACCCCGACAAGGCACAGGAGGCTTTGGATGCAGGCGCTGATTACGTCGGTCTGGATGAGTACATCCAAAAGATCAAGGACGGTTGGACCGATATCGACGTTGTGATTACCACGCCCAACATCATGCCTAAAGTCGGTGCGCTCGGTCGTATCCTCGGTCCCCGTGGATTGATGCCGAACCCCAAGACTGGCACTGTGACGATGGAGGTTGGTAAAGCTGTGCAAGAGGTGAAGGCTGGTAAAATCGATTTCAAGGTCGACAAGTACGGCATCATCAATTGCGGAGTCGCGAAGGTCAGCTTCTCTCCCGAAAAGATTGTGGATAACGCAAAGGAACTTATCCAAACCGTTATCAAGTTGAAACCAGCCGCTGCTAAAGGTACGTACATGAAGAGTGTATTTATCTCAAGCACGATGAGCCCGGGTGTGCAGATCGATGTCAAATCAGTGTCAAACTAAATTGAAAGGAATTTGTTGAAATGAGAAAAGAAGATAAACAAGTCCTCATCGACTCCATGCTTGGCCAGCTGCAGGCTTGCCCGAATTTCTATCTGACTGACATCTCCGACTTGAATGCCGAGAAAACGAGCCAGCTCAGAAGGCAATGCTTCAACAGCGGTGTGAAACTGGTTGTTGTCAAGAACGCCCTCTTCCATAAGGCCATGGAACGCATGGGTAAGGACTATGAAAGTCTTTACGATGTTCTGAAAGGACAAACAGCCGTGATGTTTTGCGAGACCGGCAACGCTCCCGCCAAACTTATCAAGAATTTCCGTAAGACCAGCGATCGTCCCATCCTGAAGGGTGCCTTCATTGAGGAGTGCTGCTACGTTGGCGACGACATGATTGACGCCTTGTGCAACATCAAGTCGAAGAACGACCTCATCGCCGATGTCATTGCCTTGCTGCAATCGCCGATGAAGAATGTCATCAGCGCCTTGCAATCGGGTGGACAGAAACTGAGCGGAGTGCTTGAAACCCTGTCGGAAAGACCAGAATAAGATAAATTGAATGTGAGATTCATTCGGAAAAACAAAGCAAGTATTAACAATTAAAAAATAAAAGTAAAATGGCAGATCTTAAAGCTTTTGCTGAACAATTAGTCAATCTTACCGTGAAGGAAGTGAACGAACTCGCTACCATCCTGAAGGAAGAATACGGTATCGAACCCGCAGCCGCTGCTGTTGCAGTCGCTGCCGCCCCTGGTGCAGCTGCAGCTGCCGCCGTGGAAGAAAAGACTTCTTTCGATGTCATCCTGAAATCCGCCGGTGCCCAGAAGTTGGCCGTCGTGAAGCTGGTGAAGGAACTCACGAGCCTCGGACTGAAGGAAGCCAAGGAGCTTGTCGATGCAGCTCCCAAGGCCATCAAGGAAGGCGTGAGCAAAGACGAAGCCAATGCACTGAAGGCTCAACTCGAAGAGGCCGGTGCAGAGGTCGAAGTGAAATAAATAGGATTCGTATCCGTCAACAACGGCATTCAACCTCAGATCCGGGTGAAAATTCGGGTCTGAGGTTTGATGTCGATTTTTCGCTTATAGCGAAAGCTCCCTTTTCCCTTTAGTTCGTCTTTCCCGTTTCATCACTAAAAAAACAACTATTTTGGCTACAAAATCAACTGAAAGAATCAGCTTCGCGTCCATCAAGAAGCCTTTCGACTACCCTGATTTCCTTGACATACAGCTCCAGTCTTTCCAGGATTTCTTCCAATTGGAGACCAATCCCGATAACCGGAAAAATGAAGGCCTGTACAAGGTTTTCGCCGAAAACTTCCCCATTACCGACGCAAGGGGTAATTTTACATTAGAGTTTCTCGACTATTATATCGATGCTCCCCGCTATTCCATTCCTGAATGCATCGAACGAGGACTCACTTACAGCGTTCCTCTGAAAGCCAAACTGAGACTGTCGTGCAACGACGAGGAACATGAAGATTTTGAAACTGTCGTCCAAGACGTCTATTTAGGCATGATCCCCTACATGACGCCTCGTGGCACATTTGTCATCAATGGCGCTGAGCGTGTGGTCGTGTCACAGTTGCACCGCTCGCCTGGCGTGTTTTTCGGACAGAGCCAACACTCCAACGGTACGATGCTTTATTCCGCCCGTATCATTCCCTTCAAGGGTGCGTGGATGGAGTTCTCGACAGACATCAACAACGTGATGTATGCCTACATCGACCGCAAGAAAAAATTGCCTATCACTACTTTGTTGCGTGCCATCGGCTATGAGACCGATAAGGACATCCTCGACATCTTCAACCTCGCTGAGGAAGTGAAGGTCTCGAAGGCTGGTTTGAAGCGTGTGTTAGGCCGTAAACTGGCAGCCCGTGTGGTTCATTCCTATCTTGAGGATTTCGTCAACGAGGATACCGGTGAACTGGTCTCCATCGAACGTAACGAAATCATCCTCGAGCGTGACACGGTGCTGGAAGATGAACATATCCAGCGCATCGTTGATAGCGGCGTGAAGACTGTGCTTCTCCATCCGGAGGAGACCCGGGACGAAAACGATCGTTTTTCGGATTACTCTGTCATCTTCAAAACCTTAGAGAAAGACACTTGTAATTCAGAGAAAGAAGCTGTCGAATATATCTATCGCCAACTGCGTAACGCCGAACCGCCCGATGAGGAGACGGCTCGTGGTATCATCGACAAGTTGTTCTTCTCTGACAAGAGATATGACCTCGGATTGGTGGGTCGTTACCGTATCAACCGTAAACTTGGCCTCACTATTCCTTCAGATGTGAAAGTGCTGACCAAGGAAGACATTATCGCTATCATTAAATATTTGGTTGAACTGTTGAGCAGTAAGGCTGAAATCGATGATATCGACCACTTGAGCAACCGTCGTATTCGTACGGTGGGCGAGCAACTCGCCGCTCAGTTTGGCGTTGGTTTGGCTCGTATGTCGCGTACCATTCGTGAACGCATGAATGTTCGTGACAATGAGGTGTTCACACCTATCGACTTGATCAATGCCAAGACGTTGTCGTCGGTCATCAACTCGTTCTTCGGCACCAACCAACTTTCACAGTTTATGGACCAAACCAACCCGTTGTCGGAAATCACGCACAAGCGTCGTATTTCCGCTTTGGGTCCTGGTGGTCTGTCACGTGACCGCGCTGGATTCGAGGTTCGTGACGTTCACTACACGCACTATGGTCGTCTCTGTACCATTGAGACCCCTGAAGGCCCGAATATCGGTCTGATTTCGTCCCTCTGCGTGTTCGCTAAAATCAACGACCTTGGTTTCATCGAGACACCTTACCGCGAGGTGCACGACGGTGTGGTCGACTTCCGCAAGAAGCCCGTTTACCTTACTGCCGAACTGGAAGAAGATAAAATCATTGCCCAGGCCACTACGCCTGTTGACAAAGAAGGACGTTTCATCGACCAGAATATCAAAGCCCGTTACATTGCTGACTATCCTATCGTCACTCCCGACGAGATTCAGCTGATGGATGTCGGTCCCAACCAGATTGCTTCTATCGCAGCTTCGTTGATTCCTTTCTTGGAGCATGACGACGCTAACCGTGCTTTGATGGGATCGAACATGATGCGTCAAGCCGTGCCGCTGATGAATCCCGAGAGCCCCATCGTGGGTACGGGTATCGAGCGCTCGGTGGCTCGCGATTCTCGTGTCCTGATTACTGCTGAAGGAGAAGGTGAGGTCATCTTCGTCGACTCAAAGAAGATTGTCATTCGTTACGACCGTACCGATGATCAACGTCTTGTGAGCTTTGACGATGACGTGAAGACTTATGTCCTTACCAAGTATGCCCGTACAAACCAAAATACAAGCATCAACATTAAGCCTATTGTTCGCAAGGGTGACCACGTGACCACCGGTCAAATCTTGACGGAAGGCTACGCCACTCAAAACGGTGACTTGGCCTTAGGTCGCAACTTGAAGGTGGCCTTCATGCCTTGGAAGGGATACAACTATGAGGATGCTATCGTGATTTCGGAACGTATTGTCAAGGAAGACTTGTTCACCTCAGTTCACATTGAGGAGTTCACCCTTGAAGTGCGTGATACGAAGCGTGGTCTGGAAGAGCTGACCAACGACATTCCTAACGTGAGTGCCGATGCTACCAAGGATTTGGACGAGCACGGTATCATCCGTGTGGGTGCCGAGGTGAAGGAAGGCGACATCCTAGTGGGTAAGATTACCCCGAAGGGCGAAACCGACCCGACTCCTGAGGAGAAGCTGCTTCGCGCCATCTTCGGCGACAAGGCTGGCGACGTGAAGAACGCCTCACTGAAAGCTGGTCCTTCGATGAAGGGCGTAGTGATTGGCAAGCGCCTCTTCTCGCGTCTCCAGAAGGATCGTAAGACCCGCGCCAAAGACAAGGAAGACATCGCAAAGATTGACGCTGCGTGCAACAAGGAGCTGAGTGCCCTGAAGGAATTGCTGGTTGAAAAACTGATGGTGTTGCTCAATGGTCGTGTGTCGACTGGTGTCAACAATAACTTCAAGGAGCCGTTGATTCCCAAGAAAGCGAAGTTCACGACAAAGTCTTTGATGGACATCGACTACATGACTGTCAACCCCAACAAGTGGACGGCTGACGAAAAGGTCAACAAGATGATTGGAGCCATCATCGACAACTACACCGTGAAGCACAAAGAGATTGAAGGCCGCTACAACCGCGAGAAGTATGTGGCCAGCGTCGGTGACGAGTTGCCCAATGGCATCGTGCAGATGGCCAAGGTCTATGTGGCCAAGAAGCGCAAGCTGATGATTGGTGACAAGATGGCCGGTCGTCACGGCAACAAGGGTATCGTGTCGCGCATCGTGCGTGCTGAGGATATGCCTTTCCTTGCCGACGGCACTCCAGTCGACATCGTGCTGAATCCTTTGGGTGTGCCTTCGCGTATGAACCTCGGTCAGATTTATGAGACTGTGCTCGGATGGGCTGGACATGAACTTGGCCTGAAGTTTGCCACCCCGATTTTCGATGGTGCCACCCTCGACGAGATTAACGAATACATGGAGAAGGCAGGACTGCCTGCTAACGGACGTATGCAGCTTTACGACGGTGAGACCGGCGAGCCTTTCGACCAGCCTGCCACCGTGGGTTACATCTACATGCTGAAGTTGCACCACATGGTCGACGACAAGATGCATGCCCGCTCCATTGGACCTTACTCACTGATTACGCAGCAGCCTCTTGGCGGTAAAGCCCAGTTCGGTGGTCAGCGTTTCGGTGAAATGGAGGTCTGGGCCCTTGAGGCCTTCGGTGCCAGCAACGTCCTTCAGGAGATTCTGACTGTGAAGTCGGATGACGTGAATGGCCGCGCCAAGGCTTATGAGGCTATCGTAAAGGGCGACAATATGCCTGTCCCGAGCATCCCCGAGTCCTTCAATGTGTTGATTCACGAACTCCGCGGCTTAGGCTTGGAGATTACCTTTAAAGATAAGAAAGGTAAAGTCTTGAACTGATGTATTGTATAACGACAATAATTGGATAGAATATGGTGAATAACAACATAGTAAACAGCAATTTTGACAGCATCACTGTTAGTTTGGCATCGCCCGAATCAATCCTCTCACGTTCGCATGGTGAAGTGTTGAAACCTGAAACCATCAACTATCGCACCTACAAGCCTGAACGTGACGGTTTGTTCTGCGAAAGGATTTTCGGACCGGTGAAAGACTGGGAATGTCATTGCGGTAAATACAAACGCATCCGTTACAAGAACATCATCTGCGACCACTGCGGTGTTGAGGTGACTGAGAAGAAAGTCCGTCGTGAGCGCATGGGACACATCTCCTTGGTGGTTCCCGTCGCCCACATCTGGTATTTCCGTTCGTTGCCTAATAAGATTGGCGCTTTGCTGGGTATCCCGACCAAGAAACTTGACGCTATCATTTACTATGAGCGTTACATTGTGGTTCAAGGCGGCGCATTGGAAGGCGTTCCGATTCCGAACGACAACGAAGGCCGTAAGGTGACGAAGAACGAATTCCTGACGGAAGAGGAATATCTTGAACTGATGGAGACGCTCCCCATTGAGAACCAATATCTCAAAGAGGACGATCCGAACAAGTTCATCGCCAAGATGGGCGCTGATGCTTTGTACGACCTGCTTGCACGACTCAATATCGATGAGGAGGCCAACCGCCTCCGCGCCGAAGCCAATGAGGTGAAGGCCCAGCAGAAGAAACAGGAGCTGTTGAAGCGCCTGCAGGTGTTTGAGGCTTTCCGTGAGGCCAACCGCCACATGGTGAACCGCCCCGAGTGGATGATTATGAAAGTGATTCCGGTGACCCCGCCCGACTTGCGTCCTCTGGTGCCGCTGGATGGCGGACGTTTCGCCACTTCCGACCTGAACGACCTCTATCGTCGTGTCATCATCCGTAACAATCGTTTGAAACGACTCATCGAGATTAACGCCCCTGATGTTATCATGCGTAACGAAAAGCGTATGTTGCAAGAGGCCGTTGACTCGCTGTTCGACAACTCGCGTAAGTCGAGTGCAGTGAAGACCGATTCCAACCGTCCGCTCAAATCGTTGAGCGATAGCCTGAAGGGTAAGCAAGGCCGTTTCCGTCAGAACCTGCTCGGTAAACGTGTCGACTACTCAGGCCGTTCGGTTATCGTGGTCGGTCCCGACTTGAACATGAACGAGTGCGGTCTGCCTAAGGATATGGCAGCCGAGTTGTTCAAACCTTTTGTGATCCGCAAGCTCATCGAGCGCGGCATCGTGAAGACGGTTAAGTCGGCCAAGAAGATTGTCGACCGCAAGGACCCCGTCGTGTACGACATCCTTGAGAACATCCTGAAAGGTCATCCGATTCTGTTGAACCGTGCTCCTACGCTGCACCGTCTGGGTATCCAGGCCTTCCAGCCGAAGCTCATCGAGGGTAAAGCCATTCGTCTGCACCCCTTGGTCTGTACGGCTTTCAACGCTGACTTCGACGGTGACCAGATGGCTGTCCACGTACCGTTGGGCAACGCCGCTGTTCTGGAAGCTCAAATCCTGATGCTGGCTTCGCACAACATCCTGAACCCCTCGAACGGCGCACCTATTACGCTGCCTTCGCAGGATATGGTTTTGGGTCTGTACTACATCACCAAGCCTCGTAAGAGCACTCCCGAACATCCTGTCAAGGGTGAGGGTATGTCGTTCTACTCGCCTGAAGAGGTAATCATCGCCCACAATGAAGGTCGTGCCGATATGCACGCTGTCATTAAGGTTCGCGTGAATGTGCGCGAAGGCGACAAGCTGGTCAAGAAGCTGGTCGAAACCACTGTGGGTCGTGTGATCTTCAATCAGGTGGTGCCCGATGACTTTGGATACATCAATGAGCTGCTTACCAAGAAATCCCTGCGTTCTATCGTCGGCGACATGGTGCGTATGGAAGGTACTGCTGTAACCACCAAGTTCCTTGACGACATCAAGAACATGGGTTACTATCAGGCTTACAAGGGTGGCTTGTCGTTCAATTTGGGTAACGTTCTCGTTCCCGAAGTGAAGGGCAAACTCATTGACGATGCCAACGCCAAGGCTGCCGAAATCCGTGAGTATGAGAAGATGGGCTTCATGGGTCCCAACGAACGCTATAACCAGATTGTTGACCTTTGGACTGAAGTCAACTCCAGCCTGACCCAAGCGGTGATGAAGGTGTTGTCGAGCGATGACCAAGGTTTCAATCCTGTGTACATGATGCTTCACTCGGGTGCTCGTGGTTCCGAGGCTCAGGTGTCACAGCTCTGCGGTATGAGAGGTCTGATGGCCAAGCCTATGAAAGCTGGTTCGGGTGGTGCTGAAATCATTGAGAACCCCATCCTTTCCAACTTCCAGGAAGGTCTGTCCGTGTTGGAGTACTTCATCTCCACTCACGGTGCCCGTAAGGGTCTTGCCGATACCGCTCTGAAGACTGCTGACGCTGGTTACCTGACCCGTCGTCTCGTTGATGTGGCCCACGATGTCATCATCACCGAGAAGGACTGCGGCACGCTGCGTGGTATGACCATCAGCCGCGGTGAGGAAATCAAGGAACCCGGCAAGCACTCCTTATTATATGACCGCATTCTGGGTCGTGTGGCTTTGCATGACGTGTTCCATCCTCAGACGGGTGATCTTATCGTCGCCAGCGGCGAGGAAATCAACGAGACCATTGCTGAAGCCATCGATGAGTCGCCTTTGGACAGCGTCGAGATTCGTTCCGTGTTGACGTGCGAGTCGAAGCGCGGCGTATGCGCCAACTGCTATGGACGCAACCTGTCGTCGGCCAAGCTGGTGCAGAAGGGAGAGGCTGTGGGCGTTATCGCGGCACAGTCTATCGGTGAGCCTGGTACTCAGCTGACCCTGCGTACCTTCCACTCCGGTGGTAAGGCTTCGAAGGGTCTGGTGGCCAACAGCACCGAAGCCAAGTACGACGGTTATCTTGAAATCGATGAGTTGCGTTCTGTCGAAGTCCAGAAGGAGAATGACAGCTACCAAGTCGTCATTGGCCGTTCCGCTGAGTTGAAACTGCATGACAACAATACCGGCGTCGTCCTGATGACGACCAACATCCCCTATGGAGCCAAGCTGTACTTCAAGTCAGGCGACCAGGTGAAGAGGGGCGACAAGATTTGCGAATGGGACCCCTACAACGCCACCATCATCTCAGAGCATAGTGGTAAGGTTCGCTTCCAGAATGTCATTGAGGGTGTGACCTTCCGTAACGAGACCATCGCTGAGACGGGCTTCGTCGAGCGTGTCATCATCGAGGGTCGTCGTGGCGTTGGCGCACGCAATCCTCTCATTGAGATTGTGAGCGACAGCGGCGAGGTGGTTGTCTCCTACGACTTGCCTGTCGATGCCCACGTTGTTGTGGAGGAAGGCGATAGCATCAGTGCCGGTGACCAACTGGTACGTATCCCGCGTAACGTCTCTGGCGGCGGTGATATCACGGGCGGTCTGCCGCGTGTGCAAGAGCTGTTTGAGGCCCGTAACTCCATCGACCCGGCCATCGTCTCCGAGATTGACGGTATCGTCCACCTTGAGAAGAAGCTCAAGCGCGGCAACCGTGAAGTCGTGGTGACGGCCAAGACGGGCGAGGAGAAGCGTTACCTCATCCCGACCTCGAAGCAGATCCTGGCTCAGGAGAACGACTTCGTGAAAGCAGGCCAACCGCTTTCGGAAGGCGTCATCACTCCGGCCAGCATCCTCGCCATCAGTGGTCCTGCCAAGGTGCAAGAGTATATCGTCAACGAGGCCCAGAGCGTCTATCGTCAGCAAGGTGTGGTCATCAACGACAAGCACTTCGAGGTGATTGTGCGTCAGATGATGCGCAAGGTCGAGATTCTTGACCCGGGCGACACCCGTTTCCTGCAAGGCGAGCTGGTCAACAAGCTGACCTTCCAAGAGGAGAACGACGACATCTACGGCAAGTTCTTCGTGGAGGACAACGGCGCTTCCGAAAAGCTGCAGAAGGGTGAGATTATCTCGGCCATGAAGCTGCGTGAGGAAGAGTCGGCGCTGAAGCGTAAGGACATGAAGCTGCCCACCGTGCGTCCTGCACGTCCGGCTACGGCTACTCAAGTGCTGCAAGGTATCACCCGCGCAGCCTTGGCCACCGACAGCTTCATCTCGGCTGCCTCCTTCCAGGAGACCACCAAGGTGCTGACCAATGCCGCCATTATGGCGAAGACCGACTACCTGCTGGGTATGAAGGAGAACGTGATCGTGGGTCACAAGATTCCTGCCGGCACAGGTCTGCGCGAGTATGAGGACTTGATTGTAGGCTCTCGCGAGGAATACGAGGCGCTGCAAGAAAAGGCCGCAGTTTAAAACTTATGTTGAATCAAGCGGGGATGGCTGTAGGGCTGTCCCCGCTTTTTAATAGGATAACACTATGGAAAACAACCAGAAGAACCAACTGAATATCGAAATCAGTGACGAAGTGGCTGAAGGCAAGTACTCCAACCTGGCCATCATCACCCACTCACCCAATGAGTTCATCGTCGACTTTGCGCAGATGATGCCTGGTACGCCCAAGGCGAAGGTCCGTTCAAGAGTCATCATGAACCCCATCAACGCCAAGCGTCTCTATAAGGCTCTGGCCGACAATATCGCCAAATACGAGCAGCAGTTTGGCCCCATCAACGACGGCGGCGGCATTGCCCCGTTCAGTATGGGTGCGCCTACGGCTCAAGCCTAATCCACAAGGGCATAGAAAGAAATCGGGCGGAATCCTCATGGGGTTCCGCCCGGTTCTTTTTAAGTGTGAGGCGCCTTAGAACGTCTTCGGCGCGGTGTCGGCATTCTCTGCAGCAGCCTCGAAATAAGGCCGTTTCTCAAAGCCAAACATATTGGCGATGATGCTTCTGGGGAACCTGCGGATGCTTTGGTTATAGTCTCTTGCGGCATCGTTGAAGCGCTCGCGCTCCGTGAGGATGCGGTTCTCGCAGCCTGCCAGCTGGGCTTGCAGGGCGAGGTAGTTCTCGTTGGCCTTCAGATCGGGATAGTCCTCGACGGAGACCATGAGGCGGTTCAGCGACTCATCCAATGCGTCTTGGGTGGCTTGGAATTCCCATAGGTCACTTTCGGTGTAATTCTCCATGTTGACCTTGACGGCAGCGGCTTTTTTGGCGCGTGCCTCCGTGATGTCAACGAGGGTGCGTTGCTCGTATTCATCGTAGCTCTTCACCAAGGCGACGAGGTTGGGCACCAGGTCGGCGCGGCGCTGGCAGACGTTCTCCACCAGGCTCCATGTTTTGGCGACGTTCTCCTGCTTCCTGACCAGGCTGTTGTAAGCCCCTATGGACAAAATGAGGAAGAGACCTACAATGAAGGCAATGACAATTCCTGCTTTCTTCATAATCAGATGAATTCCAGTTTGTCCTGAGTGGTGTTCTTCTCGCAATAGTGGCAGTGCAGCTTGATGTTGCCCTGGGCGTCCTTGATGACGGTGAACTTGGTCGGCACGTCATGTTCCTTGTTGGTGACGCAGTTGGGGTTGAAGCACCTCACGATGTGCTCGATGCGCTCAGGGATGCTGACGGTTTGTTTCTTGACGACCTCGAAGTCCTTGATTTCGATGATGGAAGCGGTGGGAGCGACGAGGGCGATTTTGTTCACCTCCTTGGGAGCGAAGTATTTGTTGGAGGTCTTGATGAAGCCTTTGGTGCCGTATTTCTTGCTTTCCACGTTGGTGCCGAAGTAAACAGGGGTGTCTACCTTGTCCAAACCCAGTATTTTGACGACTTGGAACACTTTGTCGGCGGGGATATGGTCGATGACGGTGCCGTTTTCAATGGCGGAGACGGTCAATTCTTTTCTTTTTTCCATGGTATAGGTGTTTTGTTATTTTAGTCCGAGGATTGAAGCGATGAGGGCCTGGCGGGCATAGACGCCGTTTTGAGCCTGTTGGAAGTAGTAAGCCTTGGGGTTGGCGTCGACATCGACGTGGATTTCGTTGACGCGCGGCAGCGGGTGCAACACGCGGCAGTTGGGCTTCGAAGCGTCCAACATGGCGTTGCGCAGCACGTAGGAGTTCTTCACCTTCTCGTATTCCTCGGGGTCGGGGAAGCGCTCGCGCTGGATGCGGGTCATGTAGATGATGTCGGAGTGGGGGATGGCTTCCTCCAGCTCGGTGTATTGGTGGTATTCCAGGTTGCGGTCCTTGATGTGCTGTTTGACGACGCTGGGCAGTTTCAGCTCGACGGGAGAGACGAGGTTGAACTTCGCGTTGAAATGGCACATGGCCTCGACGAGGCTGTGGACAGTGCGCCCGTATTTCAGGTCGCCGACGAGGGTAATCTCCAGGTTCTCCAGTGTGCCTTGCGTCTTGCGGATGCTGTAGAGGTCGAGCATGCACTGGGTGGGGTGCTGGTTGGCGCCGTCGCCTGCATTGATGACAGGCACCTTCGACACTTCGGAGGCGAAGCGGGCCGAGCCCTCAATGGGGTTGCGCATGACGATGAGGTCGGCGTAGCTGGCCACCATGGTGATGGTGTCGGCTAAGGACTCGCCCTTCTGGATGCTGGTGCCGGCGGTGCTGCTGAAGCCGATGACGTTGCCGCCCAGGAGCTGGATGGCGGTCTCGAAGCTGAGGCGGGTGCGGGTGGAAGGCTCGAAGAACAGCGAGGCGATGATGCGGCCGTTCAGCAGGTTCTGGTGCGGGTTTTTCTCGAAGTCCTCGGCGATGTCGAGGACGTGGCAGATTTCTTCCGGCGTGTAGTCGCTGATGGAAATCAGGCTGCGGTTTTTCAGTGAAATTGACATAGGCTTATGGATTTATTATGTTGATATTGGCAAAAAAAAGGCGGCCAACATTTTGGCCGCCAATATGGGAATAAAGGAAACTCATAGTAGTGGAATCGGTTGATTCCCAACAAACAATCTTGGCCGATGACTGCAATAAGTACTTCATCGGACTGCAAAAATAGGATTTTTTTGATTACATAACAAGCTTTTTTACTATTTTTGTGCAATTAATTTCAGTGCTATGTTAGAACAAGTATTAAGACAGTTATTCATAAAGTCATTCAAAACTTTATACGGACAGGAACCGCCTGTGCAGCAGGTGAATTTCCAGAAGACGCGCCCCGAGTTTGAGGGTGATATGACCATTGTGGTGTTCCCCTTCGGAAAATTGGCAGGTCGCAATCCCGAGCAATTAGCCAACGAGATGGGTGCAGAGATGATCAAGGAATCGGACATGATTGCCAAATTCAATGTGGTGAAAGGCTTCCTTAACCTGTTGATTTCCGATAAGTTCTGGATGGATTTCTTTAAAGCAAACCACGAGAACCGTGAGTTTGGTCGTAAGCCTGTCTCGGGCAAGAACGTGGTCATCGAGTATTCTTCGCCCAACACGAACAAACCTTTGCACTTAGGCCATATACGTAACAACCTCCTCGGCTGGAGCGTGTCAGAGATTATGAAGGCCAATGGCAAAAAAGTGGTGCGTGTCAACCTGGTGAACGACCGTGGCATTCACATCTGCAAGAGCATGTTGGCTTGGCAGAAGTGGGGCAACGGCTGCACGCCCGAATCGACAGGCAAGAAGGGCGACCACCTCATCGGCGATTTCTATGTGCTCTTCGACAAGAAATATAAAGAGGAGTTGAAAACTTTGCTGCCTGAAAACTTCGCCGATTTGAGCGAGAAAGAGCAGGAAGAAGCCAAGGCCAAGGCTGAAGCCGAGTCCACGCTGATGCAGGAAGCTCGTGAGATGCTGGTGAAATGGGAAGCCAACGACCCCGAGGTGCGCCACCTTTGGGAGACGATGAACCAATGGGTGTACGACGGCTTTGATGTCACCTATAAGCGTTTGGGCGTGGCTTTCGAGAAAATCTACTACGAATCCCAGACCTATCTCTTGGGTAAGGCATTGGTGCAGGAAGGTCTTGAAAAAGGAGTGCTCTACCGCCGCGAAGACAACTCTGTGTGGTGTGACCTCCGCGACGAGGGCTTGGATGAAAAACTCCTGCTTCGTCGTGACGGCACCTCAGTCTATATGACACAAGACCTTGGCACTGCCCAACTGCGCTACAACGAATATGACCCAGAAAAGCTGATTTATGTCGTGGGTAATGAGCAAATTTACCACTTTGATGTACTGAAGCGCGTGTTGGTGCGTCTCGGCCGCGAGTGGGGCAACGACATTGAGCACCTGTCTTACGGCATGGTGGAATTGCCCAACGGTAAGATGAAGTCCCGTGAGGGCACCGTGGTCGACGCCGACGACCTCATGGATGAGATGGTGGCAACGGCCAAGGGTGTCTCCGAGGAACTTGGCAAGGCCAAAGACCTCTCACCTGAGGATGCCGACAAGCTGTACCACACCATCGGTCTGGGTGCCTTGAAGTAT
>Ga0310690_10007615_pt1 | contig 13896 bp, 7 predicted proteins | sample AusTroGonzalo_MG_2_FD_207661 | JGI IMG/M metagenome (GOLD analysis project Ga0310690, IMG submission 207661) | Bovine rumen microbial communities from tropical cattle in Woodstock, Queensland, Australia - Gonzalo_04 (v2) (version 2) | ecosystem: Host-associated > Mammals > Digestive system >... | reverse complement strand
TCATGTATGAAATGCTGGAAGAGATCATGCCCTATATGCCGGCGGAAAAGCCCCGCTATCTGATGGGGGTCGGGACGCCGGACTGCTTCATCGAAGGCGTGATCCGGGGAATCGACATGTTCGACTGCGTGCTGGCGACGCGGATCGCCCGCAACGGCACCGTGCTGACCAGCAAAGGACGGGTCGTGGTCAAGAACGGAAAGTTTGCCCACGATTTTTCACCCCTGGACGAGGCCTGCGACTGCTATGCCTGCAAAAACTTCACGCGGGCGTATATCCGCCATCTGTTCAACGCGAAGGAGATTACCGCCGGGCGGCTGGCATCCATTCACAATCTCCGGTTCCTGATCCATATGATGGAGGAAATCCGGGAGGCCATCGCGAATGACAGATTGCTGGACTATCGCAGGGAATTCTATGAACGGTACGATCTGACAAAGAATTTCTGAGCCGCCGGCAGTTGCTGCGGACATATGCGAAGCAGGGACCGGGCCCGGCGATTGCATTGGTTGAAAGAACTCCCAAGATATTGGGACGATATAAAAAAGGAGGAACCTGTTATGAAGATTTTACCTGTATCCGATCCCTCTTTCCAGAATTACGGGCAGGTGCTGGAAGGCTATGACCTGAAGGAACTGCTGGAAACGCTGGACAAAGTAACCCCGTGCCCCGAAGGCGTGGAGTATGTTCCGGAACAGCCGGAGCTGCAGGCGCTGGCCATTGAAAAGGATCTGCGGAACAACGCGTACGGCGGCATGCCCATCCAGATCGGCTGGTGCAACGGTCACAACACGAAGATGAACTGCCTTGAGTATCATCGGGACAGCGAACTGAACGTCGGCACACAGGACTTCATCCTGCTGCTGGCCAAGCGCGAAGACCTGGTGAACGGCGTGCTGGACGCAGATAAGGTTGTTGCTTATTATTGCCCCGCCGGCGTCATGGTCGAAGTTTACGCCACAACGCTGCACTATGCTCCCTGCAGCGCAAAAAAGGGTCAGGGATTCAAGGTTGTGATCGTGCTGCCGAAGGGAACGAACCTGGCGAAGCCGGAGATTACCGTGAAAAATCCGGAGGACGAAATCCTCTGGGCAGCCAACAAGTGGCTGCTGGCCCACGCGGATTCCTCCGAAGCCGCACAGGGCGCGAAGGTGCTCATCCAGGGAAAGAATCCGGACATCGCAGATCTGATCTGACTAAAAAACAAACCGGGCATGGGGCCCGGTTTGTTTTTTAGGTTTCAGGTGTTAGGTGGTAGGTTTTAGGTTTTAAGGGACTCTGACTTTGGGTTACAGGTTATACAATTCTGCATATTTCTTTTTCAGGTAACCGGTGTAGACCGCAGGATCCAGCGGCCTGCCCATGGCGGCGGAGAGCAGTTCCTGCGGTTTTTTCAGTCGGCCGTACTGATGGATCTTCTCCGTGAGCCAGGCGGTTACCGGGGAAAGATCCCCCTTCGCAACGGATCCCCAGACATCGACGGTTTTCTCCATTTCGCGGAGCATCTGGACGCCGTAGGCACTGCCCAGCGCGTAGGAGGGGAAGTAGCCCATACCGCCGAAGGACCAGTGACTGTCCTGCAGGCAGCCGCGCCGGTCGTCCGGAACTTCCACGCCCAGGAACTCGCGATACAGCCGGTTCCATTCCCCGGGAATGTCCTTCACGGCCAGATCGCCGGCCATCATGGCCTTTTCGATTTCGTAACGGATCATCACATGCAGAGGGTAGGTCAGCTCGTCGGCGTCGGTGCGGATGAGGGAAGGCTTTGACAGATTGATGACCGAATACAGATCCTCCTCGGTGAGCGAGCCGATCTGCGCCGGGAAGACTTCCTTCAGGATCTTCAGCAGCGGGGTGCAGAAGGCGCGGCTGCGGCCGATGATGTTCTCATAGAAGCGGGATTGACTTTCATGGATGCCCATGGTGGCTCCCTCGGCCAGACAGGTGAACTGCAGATCGTCGCGGACATCCAGCTCATAGAGGGCATGTCCGCCCTCGTGAATGACGCTGTACATACTGGTGAAGGGATCGTCCTCGTGATAATGGGTGGTGATGCGGACATCCCACTTATTGGTGCTGTCGGTGAAGGGGTGCTCGGTTTCCCCGAGAGTGCAGTTCAGGGGATCGATGCCCTCGAGGGCTATGATCTTTTCGGAGAAGCGACGCTGGGCCTCCACGGGCCAGGCATTTTTCAGGAAAGACGGTTCCGGCTTTTCACGGGCGGCGATTTCCCGGATCACCGGGGAGAGATCCTCCCGGAGGGTGCGGAAAAAGGGATCCAGCATTTCCATGGAGGCGCCTTTTTCATACAGGTCGAGGAGAACGTCATAAGCGGGCTTTTCCGGCGCCTTCAGGGCGGCGAAACGGCGGCGGGAGGCGATAAGCTTTTCCAGATAGGGAGCGAACATGGCATAGTCGCTCTTTTCCTTCGCGTCGTGCCAGACGGCGCCGGCTTCGTTGGTCAGTTCCTCCCAGGCGACGAACTCCTCCATGGGGAGAACATGCATATTGTCATATTCTTCCTTCAGGACCTCTGCGCGGCGGAAGGTGATCTCATCCGTTTCATCCTTATGCTGCAGAACGGTTTCCAGCATTTCACCTGTTTCCGGATTCACCAACTGCCGGTAGGTCAGTTCGCCCAGATAGGCCAGCGCTTTGCCGCGGCCTTTCCAGGAATTTTTCGGCGCGACGGTGTCTCCGTCCACATAAAGAACGGACTGGGCATGGCTCAGGGCGTAGGTCGCTTTTTCGAGTTCGTTCAGTTTTTCGATTGCCTGTTGCAAGGTCATTGGGTTCACACTCCTCTTTTATCTGCTATATTCGTTAACGTATTATGATGCCAATTGCAGTGAGTACCGGAAAGATCCTTCGCTTCGCTCATGATGACACGGTTGGTTTGCTTAACTCAGAATGACACCATGGCTCAGCGTTAATGAGTATATCATACCCAGGGAACATCGAAAAGGGCATATTGAAAAACCTATTCATGAATGATATGATGACGGGGAATCAACAGGAAGGCAGGAGCCGGGAAATGCATTATTATATTGTGCGATGGGGTTTTACACTGGATCCGAAACATGGTTTCGGTATTCTTTTTGATGAGGAAGGCAATCAGAAATACAAACAATGCTTTTATGAGGACGGAACGCTGGCAGACGGGAAAGGACTGCCCCGGTTTAACGGCCCCATAGATGAAATGAAGCGGTATGCCTCTGACAGAGGAGCCTTTGATCCGGACAGGCTGGAGACGGGAAAACCAGCCCAAAAGGAATCCTGCAGCTTTTCTCCGGGAGCAAACGGATCGATGAATGCCGAGCTGACTACGGAAAAGGCAGTCTTTCATATCCAGATCGCGAAAGAAGAGGGGAAATGGTATTACAACAACCAGTGCAGCTGCGGAAAAAAGAGCTGCGGACATTTTCGGACGGCAGCGGATATCCTTGTGTATCGTCTGGCCGCGCTTCAGCATACCTATGTTGCGTCTGATCTTCCGAAAGACAAAAGCATCTTTCTGGAACCGGAACTGACATCACGGACCGCACGGCTGGATATTGATGAGATGGATAGCTCCGCGATCGAGGATGTACGGCGGATCAACGATCTGGTGGATGTTGCAAAAAGCGACGATTACTATCAGCTGTTTCATGATTATTTGCTGGACATGTCTCCCGGATACGATTACGATTCCAAATATCTGGAGGAATACTATCCGGAGCTGCTGGCATCTCTTTTTGAGAATCCCGGATACCGAAAGGCAGTGCTGGATACGGATTATTACGCGGAGTCCGAGATGTATGAAGACCGGCAGCGCCGGTCAAACCGAGCCTGTCTGAAAAGAGTGCTGAAAGAATACCAGCGGGCTGTCAAAGCACTGGATGAGAAAGAAAATTTTGAGGAAAACCTTTATAAAGAGTTTCTGCTGAAATATCGGGATGACCGGCGGGGGCTGCTTCGCTATTTCGCGGAGGGGAAGGGAGAACTGAAGAAATACGATCTGCCTTTTCTGGAAAGAATCGCGGAAGCGCCGGAACTACATTGGGATTATGTCTTTGCCGTTGCGAAAAAGCTGGATCAGATGGAAGCTCCGAAGGAAGCGGAGCCCGTTCTTCGCAGCCTGATTCAGAAAATCCCGCAGGAAAAAAGGGTGGAAATCTACAGCGATCTTCGGAATCTTTCCCTCTCCACAGATGAAATCCGGAAACTGGGACGGGAAGAACAGCTGAAGATGATCCGGAACACGCCGCTCTCCGCGGAAAGCTTTTGCTATATCATGGATGACCTGCTGGCAGACAGCGATGACGCTGAACGGGGGAAGTATATCCTCCATGCGATCCGGCGCGTCCGGTATTCCGGCGATGAGCCGATGAAAAAAGCCATTATTGAGCGGACCGCACGGCTGCAAAACAACAGGCTGCTGCTCAGCTTTGCGCTGCGCAGGCTGAATGTTCAGGACAAGGTTTCTCCCCAAAAGGGGGATCCGGAGAAAGAACTGAGCACATTTTTCACCTGTGATTATGAAATCGTTCGCGAAAGCGACAAGATGTATGCCGTCTTTACCGTTTCCGATCCGGAATCAGGGGCTATTCTGCTGGACGTTCTTGAGAAGGACGGTTACCTTGTGCGGCGGAACACATATTACGATCACCTGGATTATGCTCCGGATCTGATTCGAAGGGTCTGCCTTACAGGAAAAGAAGAGATGTATGACGAGGCGTTCGAAAAAAACCAGGACGCTCTGGCCGCCTCCCTTTTCGAACAGAAAGAGAAGAAATTTGCCAGGGAATACAGACAGCTGTGTGAATCCTTTGCTGACGAAAAAATCCTTTATACGGACGCCGGGAAGGTCGGCATTGACTGGCTGATCTACCGGGATGGCGGATCGAATGCCCTGGCGTTCAAAGTGGGCCGCGGAAGAATGTATATCGTCAAGGATGCGACGGAATTCCTGAAATCCTTTCGGACAGGAGCAACAACCGAATACGGGAAGGATCTGATTCTGACGCATGATCCGGAAAACCTGCATGCATCCGATGCGGCGATCATCAAACTGTTGATGACGGCGAAATACACCAAAGGACGGAAATCCGAGCCCAACAACAAGCGCTACATTACCATCAATAACGCGCTACTGGGAAACGTTCTGGAAGGCCTGGCCGGCCGAAATGTCTTCTACAACGATGTCCCTTGCGCGCTTCGTATGGAACCGCACAGAATCCGGCTTGGCATCAACAGTAAATATGAGCTGTACACAGACCTGAAGGAAAAGCAGGAGTTTCTGAATCTGCTTGGAAAAGGCTACCTGCTGACCTCGCGGAAGAAAGACGAGGGACTGGTTCTGGACCGGGTGGAAGGGTCTGCGGAAGAAATCAACCTGATCAGCCTGATCGATGAGAATCCATCGGTCTGCATCAAACCGATCCTTAAGGATTTCCGAAAAAACATCTATGCGCGCTTCTTTGAACTGTTTGATGTGGACAAGGCGGTACAGAAGGACTTTACCCTGAGCCAGATCCGGCTGAACACATACTTCGACTTTGAGAAAGGCATCATCACCGCCAGAACCGTCATTCTCAGGGATGAAAAGGAAATCAAACCGGAAGCCCTGACGGACCGGATCGACCGGGTGAAACTGGAACTGCTCGAAAACTACCTGCAGAATATCGGATTTGCGGACGGTATCCTGTCGGAGGAAAGCAGGGTTCTCGCTTTCTTTAAAATGGACTTTACCCGGCTGAAGACGCTCACGAACGTATATCTTTCCGAAAACCTGAAAAACAAAGAACTGAAATCGATCGGCAAACCGGTGATCCGGGTGACCTATCAGAACAATCTGGTTCGCGTGTTTCTGGAAAAAAGCGACTTTACGGAACGTGAACTGGAGCAGATTATTTCCGGTCTCCGGAAGAAACGGAAGTATATTCTGCTGGGCGGGGACCGGATCGTGGATCTGGACAGCGACGCGGCCAGAGATTTCGGGGAAACCGTGAAAGATTTCGAGATGGATCCGAAGGATCTGTACCGAAAGAAAACGATTTCCATGATCAACGCCATCAAAGCCTTCTCTCATGAGAAAAGCTGCCGGGTGGATAAATTTCTCCGGGATATGATTGAGGAAATCCGCTCTTTCAAGGAGGCGGAAATCGCTGTTCCGCATCTGAATGCTCAGCTGAGAGATTATCAGACAGACGGATTCAGGTGGATGTCCATTCTGGCCAAATACGGAATGGGCGGAATCCTGGCGGACGATATGGGATTGGGAAAGACCATCCAGGTGATTGCGCTGCTTAAAAGCGACCGCAGCAGAAAACCCAGCCTCGTGGTCTGTCCAAAGAGCCTGGTGTTCAACTGGATCAGCGAGTTCGCGAGGTTTGACGGGTCGACCCGGGTGACTGCGATCTACGGAACGGACAAAAAAAGAAGCGAGACGATTTCGGCCATTCAGGAAAAGGAAAAGGCGGTTTATATTACCTCCTATGATTCGATGCGGAACGACATCAGCAAATATACCGGGGAATTCAACTATGTCATTCTCGATGAAGCCCAGTACATCAAGAACGTGAACGCGCTGAAAACCAAATCCGTGAAGGAACTGAATGCCAGCCACCGTTTCGCGCTGACAGGGACGCCGATCGAAAACAGCGTCGTGGATCTCTGGAGTATTTTTGATTTTATCATGCCGGGATATTTCGAAGAGCTTTCACGATTCCGCGATACCGAACCGGCAGCGATTGCCCGCAAGGCTGCGCCGTTTATTCTTCGGCGCGTGAAGGAGGACGTCCTGGAAGATCTTCCCGCAAAGTATGAGAGAATTCTCTCCGCCGACATGAGCAGCGGGCAGCGCAAACTGTATGACGCGATGCGGATGGAAGCCAGAAAAGCGCTTGAGGAAGGCGGAAAAGCATTTGATATGCTTCCGTACCTGACCCGGTTGCGCCAGGTGTGTGTTGATCCGGGAATGTTTGTGGAAGACTATAGGGACGGCAGCGGGAAAATGGACATGCTGGCAGAACTGATTCCGGAGTATCTGGAGGCAGGCCACCGGATTCTGATTTTCTCCCAGTTTGTGAAGGCGCTGGAGTCGGTCAGAACAATACTTGAGAAGAAGGGGATCGACACATGGTTCCTCAGCGGGGCAACCTCCGCGAAGGATCGGGTGGATATGATGGATTCCTTTAACAACGGAAGCGGCGCCGATGTTTTTCTGATTTCACTGAAAGCAGGCGGAACCGGCCTGAATCTGACCGGGGCGGATACGGTGATCCATCTGGATCCCTGGTGGAATGTGGCCGCTGAAAACCAGGCATCCGACCGGACGCACAGAATCGGCCAGACCCGAAATGTGGAGGTCATCAAACTGATTGCCGGCGACAGCATTGAGCAGAGAGTCGTGGAACTACAGAATCTGAAAAAAGAAGTCATCCGCCAGGTGATCTCTGATGATGACGGATCCGTGACCAGCGCCAGTCTGGAGGATATTGCGTTTATTCTGGACTGACAGGATTCTTTCCACAATTAAACCAGTTCCAGCTTTTTGAGGCGGCTGCGGATTGCACCCTGCGTTCTTTTGTGTATTTCGGACAGCTCCTTCACGGTTTTTCCTTCTTCAAATTCCCGGGTCAGGCGCTGATCCTCCTCTTTCGTCCAGGGCTGATAGGCTTCGGTGCTGCCTTTTGCGATCACCTTGTCCTTATAGGCCGCGAAAGCACCTCTTTCCCCAGACGGCCGGTTTTCCGGTTTGATCTTTTCCGGCTTTTTCTTCTCTTCCTTCGGCGGAGGGGCGATCAGACGGATCAGCTGAAGAATCTGATCCCCGTAACGGTTGGCTTTGAACAGACCCATTCCGTCCACCGCGGCAAGATCCTTTTTGTTCCGCGGAAGAATCCGGCAGAGATCCCGCAGGGTACTGTCGGAAAAGAGCGCGGACGCGGCCACATACTCCCGGGCGGAAATATTGTACCGGAGGCGCTGCAGCGCCTGGAACAGCTCTTCACCTGCGTTATCCTCCCGCTTTTTCAGCTCCTTCCGCATGGCAACGCGGCGGCCGCTGAAAAGAACTTCCCGAGAAAGATCGTTCAGCTTCAGACAGCTTTTTTCATCCGGCGTCAGATATCCCTGGTCCACCAAAGCGCGGACCATTCCCTGCACTGCGGATTCTTCATAGTCGTCCATCAGGCCGAAGGTTGTCAGTTCCGCCGGACTGATCCCTTCGGGAGGCGGATACGGGAGCACACCGCGCATCAGACTGACAATCACTTCCTCATTGAACCGCTGTTCCGTCCGGGCAACACAGGACAGAATCATCTGGGCTTCTTTGGTGATATCCACATGTTCGCAGATCGGGACGCAATTGGAACAGTTGTCGCAGGAATCCGGCGATTTCTCTCCAAAATAGTGAAGCAGGTCATGGCGCAGACACTTCCGGGAGGTTGCGTAGAAGGTCATCCACTTGAGGCGTTCCAGATCATTCTCCCGAACCTGATTCTGCTCCTCGGGCGTCAGATCCGGATTCGGATCCGTGTGCTCGATCAGCCAGCGGGCGGTGATCACGTCCTGGGGTTTGTAAAGGAGGATACAGTCCGCGTCGCATCCGTCCCGGCCTGCACGGCCCGCCTCCTGATAATAGGCTTCCAGGCTCTTGGGCATATTGTAATGAATCACATAGGACACATTGGATTTGTCGATTCCCATGCCGAAAGCGTTGGTGGCGACCATCACACGTTTCCGGTCGAAGAGAAAATCCTCCTGATTCCGGCGGCGCTCCTCCGGTTCCAGGCCCGCGTGATACCGGGTGGCGGGGAATTCCTCTTTTTCCAGCATGGCACAGATAGCTTCCACATTTTTGCGGGTTGAGCAGTAGATGATGCCGGACTGATGAAAACGGTCGCGCAGCAGTCCGATCAGCGTCTCGTCCCGGTCATCCGGAGAATAGACCGAGAAGGAAAGGTTCGGACGGTCGAACCCGGTGATCGCCGTTTCCGGATTGATCAGCTTCAGGTTTTCCAGAATATCTTTTCGCACATTCGGCGTGGCGGTCGCGGTGAAGGCCCCGAGGATGGGACGCTTTGGCAGGGAGGCCACAAACTCCGGAATTTTCAGATAACTGGGGCGGAAATCCTGTCCCCACTGGGAAATACAGTGGGCTTCATCCACCGCCACCAGCGGGATCTCCATCTGGCGGCACATCTCCTGGAAGCCGGGGGTCTGCAGCTTTTCGGGAGCGACATACAGAATTTTGTACGATCCGCAGGCAGCCTGAAAAGCGGTTTCGCGGTACAGATCCAAATCCATGGAACTGTTCAGGAAAGCCGCGTCAATTCCCCGCAGCTTCAGCGCCGTCACCTGGTCCTTCATCAGGGAGATCAGAGGCGAGATCACCACCGTCGTCCCGGGGAGGAGCAGGGCCGGAATCTGATAGCACAGGGATTTCCCGGAACCGGTCGGCATCACGCCGAGAACATCCCGGCCGGAAAGCAGGCCCTCGACCAGCTCCCGCTGTCCGGGGCGGAAGGCGTGATGACCGTAGACTTTTGTCAGGGTTTCCAGCGCTTTATCGTTCAGATTCATATCCATTCCCCGAAGAATGTTATTTGGTATCTTTTTTCACCTGCTCTTCAAGCTCGAGCAGGTACCGGTCAAAGTCCGAAACAAACAACCGATCCTGAATCACACGGTACTTTTCAAACTCAGACAGCGCATGCAGCTTTGCTATTTCTGCGCTGACCTTTTTTGCCGTCTTCAGCAGTTATTAGAAATTTTCTAATAACTGAATTTCGTTCCAGCTCATGATCCCTGAACTTTTTTCCGGCCATAATGATTCCCCCAAGCATTGTGATAAACGATCATGTTTATCATAACATGTGAAGCACATACGAACAAGACGAACAAAATATTTTTCATTTTGCAGCCTCCTGTAATCTGGTGCGTGCAGCGGGGTTATTTGATTTTATGCTTTGTCAGAAGCTCTTCCGGCGTCAGAAGCGGAATATCAAAAGCGTCAAAATCACGGGTATTCCGGGTTACAATCGCATCACATTTCCCGGATATGGCACACGCGGCCAACAGGCAATCCTCAAAGTCCCGTGCTTTCCTCAGGAAGGCGGTCTGAACATCATTGCCTGTGACATCCATAATGCCGACGATGTTCAGCACATGCCCCAGAGCTTCATAAGCTTTTTCCGTACTGTGCAGACGGCTTCTTACCACATAAAAAAGATCTGTGGCAGAAGAAGCTGAAATGAAGCCGGCAATTCTGCGGCTTTCACAGAGAGCCAGGACTGCTTTTGATGCCGCAAGGAAGGGCTCCTGGGCAAGAAACACATCAAGGATGATATTGGTATCAATCATGTACCGCATGTTCAGTCAGCCTTTCTTCACGAATCGAATGACGATCAAGCGGACCGCTCTCCGTCTCCTTCAGAATGCCGGTGATTGAATCAACAGCTGAAACATTCGGATTGATCATTTTTGCAACGCATTTTCCGTTTTTTTTGATCCAGATATCTTCCGTCTGAACCAGTTTCAGGTAATGGCCGAGATTTGTTTTGAATTCTGTAGCCGTAACTTCCACGATCATCACCTCCGGGATCATTTTAAGCGAATGGATGGCTGGATGTCAATCAATTTGATCGAAATACAATGTATCAAATCAAAATATCGTACGAAATTCCCGGTTCAGAAGATTCGTGGCAGTTACCTGAAGTCGAACAATGCAATCATGGTATACTGAAATAGAATTCAGTGAAATGAAAATCAGTATAATAATATATGATGATACAGTTTGTATCAAGGTCCAACCGGGTTTGTATTTTGTTCGGCAGGAACGATGAAGCGCATTCATCTGTTTAATGACGGAAACGGAAGAATGCGCCGCCTCCTGATGTTACTGATCAGATCCGTTTAGTTGGCTCAAACAGATCTTCCAGGACTATCTGACTCCGTGCGATATCGCTGTACATGTTCTTTTTCACACCATAGGTTGTTATCATTGACAGCAGCAGCGTGTCCCGGGTGCCGGTGATTTGTCGGAACGATTCCATTTTGTTCCGTAGCGTCATTTCATATTCACGGTCAATTACATATTCATTGACAGAAAACTTCATCTCGCACAAATGAATCACCTGATCCCTGCGCCTGATGACCAGATCTATCTGCGCACCGGGAATGTTCAGTTCCTGATTTCCCCGGGTAAACCATGCTGATTCTTCCGTCAGGATTCCGCTGATTCCGAGCGCTTGTTTGATCTGCGCGATATGATCCTTACAAAGCTGCTCAAAAGTCAGACCGGCCCATGCCCTTCGTGCAGGATGATCGCTTGCATGCGTCCAGAATTGAGCATCCTTCCCGTATTGATCACGGATAAACCGGAACCAGAAAGCAGTGTAGTAATCTGCAAGCTGATACAGCGTGTCCTTCTTTTTGTTGCCGTAAAAGGAAGATACCCGCACAAAACCTGAATAAATCAAATTATTCAGAATCTCTGTCAGATTTCCATTTCCTGAGAAGCCGGTACGCGCGGCAATCTCATTCCGGGTCAGTCCGCCTGTTTTCTCGCTGAGCGCTTCAACAATCCTGATATAGCTCCCGCTGTTTGAGAACAGTGTTCTGTACAGGTTTTCGAATTCATCCCAAAGCAAACCGCGATCCTGAAAGAACATCCGGTCTATATTCTGCGACAAGGAGCATCGGTTGCTCAACAGATTCAGATAATACGGAATTCCACCCATAATCATATAGCATTCAGCGATCTGATATCTGGACCAGAAAATATGTTTCGATTTCAGAAACAGTTCTGTTTCGTGCAGCGTAAAAGGTTTCAGACAGAGTCTGCCGGTCTGCCGGCTAAACAGGCCGCCTTTGTTTTTTGTGAAATGATCGATCATCCAAGATGTTGCGGAACCGCAGACAATAAAAACAAGATCTTTCTGCGCGGAGGCCCAATCGTTCCAGAACCATTCAAAGACAGGAAGAAAGGATGACCGGGGAGTATCAAACCACGGCATTTCATCAAAGAAGACGATGCGTTTTTGATTTTTCGGCAATTGTTCAAGATATTCTCTCAGCCACAGAAATGCATTTCGCCAATTGGTCCTTGGATTGTATACTTTACCGGTTCGCATGTTCAATTCACTGACGAAGTTTTCAAGCTGGAATGACTCTTCTTCATCATACGCACCGGTTACTTTGAAAGAAAACTGATTGTCGAAAAACTCGTTGATCAGGAATGTTTTTCCAACCCTTCGGCGTCCGTATACGACAATCAGCTGTGCGGTTGATTGTTCCATATGTTCTTCAAGCTCTTCCCATTCTGTTTTCCGGCCGATGACTGTTTCCCTGCTCACAACAATTCACCTCACGTATGATTTGCCTGCATTCAGGCTAAATCTGATAAAATTATACACATTTAGCCCAAGATAGTCAACGGGAATGGTATAAACGATACGTTGTAGCTATTGCAATGAAAGCCATGTATTGATATTTCGACGTCATTTACAAACTAGGGCTAAATGTATCATAAAAATACACATTTAGCCCGAGTTCTTCGTTTCACTTTATACTACGCTATTCCGGCGCTGGCGTTCACCCGTTCAATGGCCTTCCGGATCCCTGCCCAGACAGATCGCCAAAAAACTTCAACAATGCTGCTATGGTATAAAAAAGGTGATACCAATGCACAATCATTGTATCAACGCAGCCATTGAGGTCGCGGTGAGGATACCATGATATGAAGGTTTATTCTTGCAATACCGGCCGAATTGTGTATACTGATAACAGATGAAAATTGTCCGTACAACATAACGGAAAGCAAAGGAGAGACAGCCATGGCGATGATGGAACGGCCGCAGGTGAGGGAGATCACCGGGGGAAAATGCTGGGAACATGAATTCGGAACTTTTTTCCTGAAGGCGTATGTACCGGATAACGACCTGGATGGACAGGTGAATAATTACGGGTTCCGGGCACCGCTCCTGTTGGTTTTTGAAGAGGAAAAACAGGATATGGACCGGGCGGTTGCCTTTGCCCGGGAAACAGGGCTTGCCGGAATTGCCGCGGCCTATGACACCAGCGTGCTGTTTGTTTATCCCACGGCGGAAGGCGGCTGGGCCGCTTCGGACGAAAGCCTCTACGCGGACGTCATCGCTGAGGTGAAAATGATCCAGGTTTACCGGGACGGCATCGTGGAAAATTACGATTTCTTTGCCAGAGTATTCAAGGGGTACTTTATTCGCGGCGCGATCTTCCGGGCTGATATCTACAGCTTCGGCGTGTCCGCCGACTACGTGGCTTCCCATCTGCTGAAGACGATCCAGGGCGAATACCTCTGGGGCCCCGGCGAGATCACTCCCGCCATGTGCTCCATGGAGAAGCTGAGCGTGGTTCCGGACGTACAGCGGAAGGATATCCCGGTGCTCAGCGTCGGAAACATTACGGAAATCAACCGGGCGTTCGACGGATGCGAGCATCTGCTGGTCAAAGAGCGTGCGGATTACCCGGCGGATTTTGAGTCCTTCGTTCACCGGTTCAAAATGTGGTGCGGTAAGGTCGAATTGGAACCGGACTTCACCGCGCTTGGGATGACGGAGGACACGGGCTGCGTGACGGTGGATACCGATCCGGATAACATGGAAATCAAAGACCTGAAGACCCATAAAGTGGGATACTTTGCCTATTACAACAACGGCTTGTTTGACAACGGCCCGGTGCCCCTGGTGATCGGTTTCCACGGCGGTGGCGATTCGTCTATGTACCTGACCTATGTGGCCGGCTGGTGGGAAGTGGCCCATCAGTACGGATTCCTGTACGTGGCGGTTGAGAACCATCAGTTCGTTCCGGCTTCTGAGGCGGTGCAGGTCATTGAGGCGGTGAAAAAGCGTTACTGCGTCGACGAACACCGGA
>Ga0310690_10007614_pt1 | contig 13896 bp, 9 predicted proteins | sample AusTroGonzalo_MG_2_FD_207661 | JGI IMG/M metagenome (GOLD analysis project Ga0310690, IMG submission 207661) | Bovine rumen microbial communities from tropical cattle in Woodstock, Queensland, Australia - Gonzalo_04 (v2) (version 2) | ecosystem: Host-associated > Mammals > Digestive system >... | reverse complement strand
TGCATAATAGACATATGTGCCGATGCCGTACTCCTCAACCTCACCGCCTTCATGGTCGTGATGGTGGTGATGGTGCTCGTGGTCGTGATGATGCTCATGCTCGTGATGGTGCTCATGCTCATCATGATCGTCATCGTCGTCATCATCATCCTGATGCTCAAGTTCGGAGCCGCGCTTCTCAATCTCCTGGATCCAGGTAGCGCTGGTGGCCACGCGCTCAAAATCAAAAGCACCTGTATTAAGTATGTTGTCCAGCTCTATGTCACCGTAGTCGCACTCCAGTATGCGGGCGCGGGGTTGCAGGGCGCGAACCACCTTGCGTATGCGCAGCAGTTCCTCGGCACTTACCTCTGATGCCTTGTTCAGGAGCACTATGTTGCAGAACTCTATCTGCTGGATTACCAGATTCTCCAGGTCCTCCTCGCCGATGTTCTTCTTGACCAGGTCATCGCCGCAACCAAATTCGTCACGGATGCGCAAGGCATCGACCACGGTTACAATGCAGTCCAGCTGTGGTACGCCGTCCTTGGTGTACTTGGCCTCCATGCGTGGGATTGACTCTATTGTCTGGGCTATGGGACCGGGCTCGCAGATGCCGCTGGCTTCAATCACGATATAGTCAAAACGGTGCAGCGCGATGATCTGGTGCAACTGCTCCACAAGGTCCATCTTGAGGGTGCAGCATATGCAGCCGTTCTGCAGTGCAACCAGACTGTCATCATTCATGCCTACCACGCCTCCTTGCTGTATAAGGCTGGCATCGATGTTTACCTCACCTATGTCGTTTACTATTACTGCAAACTTTATTCCCTTGCTGTTACTCAGAATCCTGTTAAGCAAGGTCGTCTTACCGCTGCCCAGATAACCGGTGAGCAGCAGGACCGGAGTTTTTTCACTCATATTCTGTCAAAATATATAATCCAACGTCATGTAGAGACCGTAGTCACCGTCACTCTTGTCAAAAGGTATGCCAAACGTAATGGATGGTATGAAATTATAATCAATTACCGCTTGAGCGCTGATGCCTGCACTCATATGTAGCTTGCGGGCCTTGTCATACATTGTTGAACGGAAATCGTCATACGAGCTCTGTGACACATTGTCATTGTCATACAGAGCCTGTACCTGACTGTCAAAACGGAAAGGCTCGGTAATCATTCCTGCATCAAAGAATGGTGTGAAGACTGCAAAGACCCTGCGTTTAAGGAAGGTGAAATCCATTATCCTTGCACGAACCTCAAAATTACCCCAAAGGTAATCATCGCCAACAACACGGTTATACAGCACTCCGCGAAGCGTGGTTGACCCTCCCAGACCGTCCGATGGCTTGAAATGCATAAGTGAAGGTTGTGAATAGAAGGCCGGATTTCCGGCAAGCGTGCCCTGATAGGCAAGACTGTAGGCAAACACCAGTCTTTCAGTACCCAGGCTCAGGAACTGACGGAATCTTGCGGACAGTTTGAAGTAATCATGTCCGGTATTGAACATGTCCGGGGCATAATTGGCTATGAGATCACAGAATATGCCACGTGTAGGGGTTGATTCCATATCACGTGTGTCATATTTCAATCCTACCTGAAACTCGGCTACGTTGCCTCCGTTGGCTTCATCGTCCTTTATCAGGCCGGCCTTGCGGTATTCGCCAAAAAGGGTGTAGTCCGGATCATATCCTGTCCAGTTGAGTTCCTTAATCCAATAGTGCCAGTATGAAAAACCTGCCGACCAGTCTAGGTTATCGGTCAGGTCTCCTTCAAACTCCAGACGTGAGTTAAAGAACTTGCGGTCATAGCTGTAGTAGGCTATCCCTTTGTCGTGGTTTGTGTTAAGCGTAGAGTTGTAATCATGTACGGCACCGTTAAAACCGTAAAAGGAATAAAGCGGATTGTTGTCAAAAAAGAACTTGGCCTGAGTCCTTATTCCCGGTATGAGATACTTTGAATCATAACGCATCATGTAGTAGCTGGAGTGCTTGGTAAAGACAAGGGCCTCCAGACATATGCGGTGCTTGTAATTGGGGTACAGGCCTCCGTAATAGTTTATATCCAGAAAGCCTCCAGCCATAATGCCAAAGTCCGAGTCATATCCCAGTGCCGGCAATGGATTCACAGACCAGCCGTCTTTAACAGTAGAATTGTCGGGGTCGGCACCCCATGCACAAATATTTATCAGCGCAAGACAAAGGATTGTAACTGATAGCCTTTTGTGTAACATAGGAATCAGAACAGATAATTGAATCCTACGTTTGTCCAAAGACCGGAGCCGTCATTCTTGCTGAACGGCTTGCCTGCCTCAAATGATACTACCATGTTGTGGTTCATTACCAACTTTAATCCAAGTCCGGCGGTGTAGTGGGGTGCATATTCGTCACCGGAATAGAGACCTGCAATCTTTTGCTCCTCCAGCCTGTAAGTCTGCAATGTCTTGCCTGCATCAAAGAAGGGATTGGCGGCTATCTGCCAGTTCTGGTTGATTAACTTGAAGTCATATATTCGCCAGCGCAGCTCTACATTGAACATGGCAAATCCATTGCTGAGTACCCCGTTACGGTTCATACCTCTTACCGATGCATTTCCGCCAAGCCCTTCAGTGTACAGCTTGCGGAAAAACATGCTGTTTATGTTGTTGGTAAAGTAGTACGGGATTTCGCCCCATAACTTGGCCTGGACAAGTGCACGGTAAGCAAGCGTAAGACGGTCCGAATAAATGGGAAGGAACTGGCATATGCTCAGGTGAAAACCCAGGTTGCTGTATCCGCGCCTGTCAATCAGATCGGGGCTGTATACCAATGATGCTTCTATGTTCTCACCGCGTGTGGGATCACTGTCATGGTTGCGGGTGTCATAAACCAGACCAAACCTTAACTGGGTTACGTTGCCGCCGTCCTTTTCATTTTCATGGATCAGGTCGGCATCAACATACTGATCATACAGTGTGTACTGGCCGCTGTAGTCATTAAGTCCCAGGCGCTCTGTGGTGACATGGTAAAATGCAATGCCGGCAGCTGCACTCAAATTGCCCGATAAGCTTTTGCTTACGCTTGCCAACGCGCGGAACTGGTTCCGTGACATAAAGTTGAATCCGGATTTGGCATCCTGTGACACATCGGCCCCGGGAATCCATTCAATCCTGTCGGGGTTATATTCTGATGCAAAACCGTTATATCCGTAAAATCCGAATTTGGGTGAATTGAAGTACGTTACGTCAAAGAACAGTTTGCCATCAGGGATGAGTGTCTTGAAATCACCGTATGTGCGCAGAACGCTTGACCCTTTTGTATAGGTCGATGCCTCCACGTTTATCTTGTAGTCATACTGGGGGTAACTGGAACCGTCGCCAAAGTTGAAAATGTCGCAGCATACGCCATACTGAAAACCCAGGTCCGAATCAAAACCTACTACAGGGAGAGGACCAAAATTCCAGCCGGTCTTTGTAATTTCCTTGTTCTCTTTTGCGTATGCCGGCAACAGGAATGATAGTGCGGCAAGTATGACAAGCGTGCGTCTCATTTATGGCTTTATTGTTGGTTTGTTATTCTGCTTGTTTTTGGCTTTTATGTTTATCAGGTCATAACTCAAGGTTACTCCCGCGCCGGTAGGATAGAACAGCCATTGGAATCTCCAGTTTCTTCTGATAAACACCTTGCTGTAATCCTGGTAATCATAGTAGTACTTGCCATAGAACGGGTCTCCGGCGTTATACGGGTCATATTTTGCAATATATATACCGGCTTTGATGAACAACTCCAGTTTCCATCTTGTGTCAGGTCTCTTGCCGAGCGGCAATACATATCCGTAACCCAGACCGAATCCGCCGCCTTCACCCTGGTAACCGTGTCCTTTTTCCTGGTCAAAACAGAAATCAAACTCATTGGTTCCTACGTATGCTGACAGATAATGGCCTGTATGATGTGAGTCTTTCTTGAAATATCTGCGTGCTTCAATCTGCAGGTTGAGCATTTGCAGATAGAAATATTTGTCATCATTTGAGTACCACGGGAATTCGTACTCCAGGAGCCATGTCCATCGTCCATTCTCAGTAGGATACAGTTCCGCCTCAACGTTGTATATTGGAGTCCATCCGTTGTTCTTGGTAAAGAATGCATCATACAGAAGGTTTGTCTTGACGGCTAGCAACGGGCGCTTGCGTGAAGTCTCAGGAGCGGGTATGTTCACGGGCTCTGAAACGATACTGTCTACAGATGGAGTCTCTTCATCAACTTGCGGCTTGATGGGTTCAAACTGGTATTCTGGTTCCGGCTCAAGCGTATGAAGTACATAAATGCCCGAATTACGTATTACCGGATAGTAATATTTTGTCAGGTAAGAATATACGTCACCAGTCTGGGGATTGCTGCCAAGAGAGTTCTTGAGTTTGCTTTTCTTGGTGGCGACGCTCATCTCGTCAGATTCGATGATGTCAAGGATACGGTTGCGCGTATCTTCCTCAAGATAGGGGTCCAAGGCAACATAATGGGCCAGGTTCTCCCATGATTCCGTTATCTTGTTGATTGAGACCTTGGACTTGATTTCTGGATATACTCTGTACAGATAGTTCTGGATAACCTTTGAACGATGTTCTGTTAGCCATGTGTTGCGTTCCAGGCTACCTTCTGGTGATGATTGCGATATTATTTCTATGGCCGAAATGTTCTCTATTCCGATAGAGTCCAGCACCCTGTCCAAACGGAGCATGGATAAGCCGTTGTCCATGTAGGATATATCCAGGTCAGCCTTGTTCAATTCAAAATGGATTTCAGTATAGTCCGTGGCTATGTACATGCTGTCTGATACCGGTTTAGGCATTATCCTGTGAACTACGGTGTCTCCTACATGTAAAAGTTTCTCCTGTTTGAGATTGACCTGGGCGTACGCGGAAAGTGGAATGATAGCACAAATGGCAAGCGCTATCAGACAAAGAATATGTTTCCTTATCAACGTGAACATTGTCCTTTCTTTTCTTTTTCCTCTCATTCGCGTATATATGTGTGCGCGTACGTACATACTAATCTGCAAAGATAATAAGTTTGTACTAAATAGTGGATTTGTTTTTGTTTTAATTATCTTCGTGGCTCAATAATTCGATTTATGAAGCAGTATAAACCGTCAATTCCATCAAATTTAAGGATACGTCTTGTCATTCTTGTTTTCTTACAATATGCCGTTTGGGGAGCCTATCTCATATCGATTGGCCGATATCTGGCATCGGTAGGATTGGGTAGCCAGATCAAGTGGTTCTTTTCCATGAACGGCCTGGTGTCATTGTTCATGCCTGCTCTGGTCGGCATTGTGGCAGACAGGTATATACAAGGACAGCGCACTCTCTCAATCTGTCATGCTCTGGCTGGCTTGTTCATGCTTTCGGCCGGAATATATTGCATGAAGGCAGATCAAGTGCAGTTCGCTCCGTTATACACTTTGTATAGCCTTAGCGTTGTTTTCTTTATGCCCTCTGTCGCCCTTACCAATTCCGTTTCATACAGCATAATAACGCGTGCCGGTGGTGATCCGGTCACGGATTATCCTCCTATCCGCCTGTTCGGCACCGTTGGCTTTATCTGCAGCATGCTTGCCGTGAACTGGATCAAAATAAACGGAGTAAGCATGCAGGAGTCTTGCACTCAGTTGATATTGTCGGGTGTTCTCTCATTGATACTCTGCCTGTATGCCCTCACTTTGCCGATATGTCCGACCGATGGAAAGAAAACTCTGTCCGATGCGTTCGGAATCAGGGCTTTCAGTCTGTTCAGACAGAAAAAGATGACGGTTTTCTTTATGTTCTGCATACTGATGGGAACCGCACTGCAGATAACCAACGGATATGCGAACACTTTCCTTGGATCATTCTCAAACAACCCTGCGCTGGCCGACACATTCGCGGTAAAAAATTCCAACGCTTTATTGTCGCTGTCACAGGTGTTCGAGACACTGTGTTTCCTGCTTGTCCCTTTCTGCATGAAAAGGTTCGGAATCAAGAAAGTCCTGCTTATGTCAATGATAGCCTGGATGCTCAGGTTCGGCCTGTTCGGGCTGGGCAGTCCGGATATGCCTGGAGTGCTGCTGTTTATCCTGAGCTGCATGCTTTACGGTATAGCGTTTGATTTCTACAATATTGCCGGCTCGCTGTATGTGGAACAGAATGTCGATAAGAGTATAAGAGCAAGTGCACAGGGACTTTTAATGATGATGTCAAACGGCGTTGGCGCCACAATGGGCATGATCGGTGCAGGAGCAGTTATGGATAAATACGTGTTCAAGGCACCTGCTCAGGACTGGAGTTCCGCATGGTTCGTGTTTGCGGTCTATATGATTGTGGTTGCAGTACTTTTCTGCATATTCTTCAAGGATTCTGATACTGCGAAAAATCCTTAATCTGTTGTGTGGCTGGCACGCTTTGTCTCAAGGCTATTGCTGATGTCCGTCAAGTTGCGTAAGAATGGTCCGGTAATATGCCGGGGTGACCGTAATGGTCTTGCCTGACGGTTGGTCAAGGGTGATGGTGAAATGGCTGTGCTCCTTGCCCCAGCGTACAATCTTGGCTGTGTTGACAAGGAATGAGCGGCGGCATCTAACAATTGATGTGTCGGCAAGGTCCTCTTCAATCTTTTGTGTACTGCAACGCAGCAGGTAGCTTGACAGCTTGCCCTCCAGGTCATAGAATATCTGTACGTAGTTGTCTTGTGATTCAATGTAAAATATAGAATCCTCGCAGAGTGACATCTTGTGCTTGCCCTGACTGTCGCGGAATTGTATCAGACGGTGCCCGGACTCCATCGCCTCGCGCTTGTGAGTGACCTTGAACAGTTCAAGTTCCTCTTTCTTGGCTTTGTATTGGGCGTAAAACCATATGATGGAGTAGGGAATGACCAGTATGAGCGCTACGCACAACGGGATCCTGAACAGCAGTTGCGGAATCTCAACTGAACCTAACTTGAAGAATACCGTAAAGAAATAGTACTCTGCGGCTATGACAAAAAACTCTGCCATAAGCCATAAAAGGATACGCCTTACGGTTACGTCATGTCTGTTGCTGAAAACTGACAGCATCAGTTTGCTTATGACAAGGGTGCTTATCGCTACGGAATAAAAGAGTGCGGTGATGCCTGCCTGTTTCCAGGAACTGAAACCGAACCAGGTGGTGGAATAGGCTAATGTAGGCTGGTACATTGACATGAACAGCATGGAGAACAGAGACACGAAAAGTACTGTCCGCAGCAGGAAACTCCTCTGCAACATCTGTTTTGGAACCGTAATGTTGCTGTTTCTTGTCATATGCTGCAAAGGTACATTTTTTTTGTGTAATTTTGCGGTCTGAAAAAGAGAGAAACCTTAAGTACCATATATGCAAAAGATAATAATACTGGATTTTGGTTCACAAACCACCCAACTGATAGGACGCAGGGTGAGAGAATTGGACACATTCTGCGAGATACTGCCTTATAACAGCTTCCCTGCCAATGATCCCGATGTGATTGGCGTGATCCTGAGCGGTTCACCTCTGAGTGTATATGCTGATGACGCTTTCCGTCCTGACCTGTCAGGTATAGTTGGCAAGTACCCTGTACTTGGTATATGTTACGGTGCGCAGTTGCTCAGTTATACATACGGTGGAAAGGTGGAGCAGGCCGGTACGCGTGAATACGGTCATGCATCACTCGGTTACATCGATCCCGAATGTCCGCTGTTCAAGGGCTTTGACAAGGATTCGCAGGTGTGGATGAGCCATGGTGATTCCATTACGGCAATACCGGCCGGTTATCACGTTACTGCATCAACAGACAGCGTTAAGTATGCTGCCTTTGAAAGTGCGGAGAAACGCGTCTGGGGCGTGCAGTTCCATCCTGAGGTGGTGCATTCCCTGCAGGGTAAGCTGTTGCTTGAGAATTTTGTGATTGGTATATGTGGTAGCCGTAAGGAGTGGACTTCTGATTCATTCATTGAGAAAACCGTGGGTGAACTCAAGGCTGAACTTGGAAATGACAAGGTTGTTCTTGGTCTTAGCGGTGGCGTTGATTCGTCAGTAGCTGCCGTGCTTCTCAACAAGGCTATAGGCAAGAACCTGACCTGCATATTCGTAAATCACGGTCTGCTGCGCAAGAATGAGTATACTGACGTACTTAATGACTACGTTTGCCTGGGTCTGAACGTAAAGGGCGTTGATGCATCTGAAATGTTCTTCAAAGACCTGGAGGGCGTGACTGACCCTGAGAAAAAACGCAAGATAATAGGCCGTGACTTTATTGAGGTGTTTGATGCCGAGGCCTCAAAGATAACTGATGCCAGATGGTTGGCACAGGGTACTATCTATCCGGATCGCATTGAGAGTCTCAACATTACCGGAAAGACTATCAAGAGCCATCATAATGTTGGTGGTCTGCCGGCTAAGATGGGCCTTAAACTCTGTGAGCCGCTTAAGTGGCTGTTTAAGGATGAGGTTCGTGCAATCGGCCGCCGTTTGGGTATTCCGGAGCATCTGATTGGCCGTCATCCTTTCCCAGGCCCCGGTCTGGCTGTTAGAATTATAGGCGACATAACCCCGCATAAGGTTGCCGTCCTGCAGGAGGCTGACGCAATATTCATAAATGGCTTGCGTGAATGGAAACTCTATGATAAGATATGGCAGGCCGGAGCAATCCTTTTGGCAGACCATACAGTAGGCGTTATGGGTGATGAACGCACCTTTGACAATGCAGTGGCCCTGCGTGCAGTGACCAGCGTTGATGCCATGACTGCAGATTGGGCTGAACTGCCATACGAGTTCATGCACTGGGTAAGCAATGAGATAATAAACAAGGTGAAAGGCGTGAACCGCGTCTGCTATGACATTTCATCAAAACCGCCAGCCACAATAGAGTGGGAGTGATGATTCTACCTTATTCATAAATAACCTTATAATACTGAATCAAATGAAAAAGACAATAGCAACCAATGGCGCTCCTGCCGCAATAGGACCTTATTCACAGGCCGTAGAGTTAAATGGAACAGTTTATGTATCAGGCCAGTTGCCTGTAAATCCCTCTACGGGTGAGATGCCTCAGGGCATTGAGGCGCAGACCCGCCGTGCACTTGAGAACATAGGTGCAATACTTGAGGCCGCAGGACTTACATATAATGATGTGGTAAAGACAACCGTACTGTTGGCAAACATGTCTGATTTCAGCGCAATGAATGCGGTCTATTCAGAGTTCTTTACTCAGGATAAGCCGGCACGCGTATGCTTTCAGGCTGCAGCCTTGCCTAAGAATGCACTTGTTGAGATTGATGCCGTTGCTGGCAGATAATCTTAAGATGCTCAGAAAGAGTGCTCATCAATAATTTGCTGAGTCTCTTGATTGAAGTCAGTGCGTGGAGTTATATAAGTATCTGTGTAATAGCCTTTCTGACTAGGCATTCCATCTACAAAATCACGTAATGAGGGCGCACCTGTTTCCTGGTCGTGCCATAACTGCTCATAATCACGGACATAATCTGCCTGAGGAACGACGTTTGTATCAAATACCAGTTCAACACATGTAGTATCACGGAAATTGCCGTAGCAATATACAAAGTGCTCAACGTATCCGGTGTTCTTGATGGTATTGAATGACAGGAATATTGCACTTGATTTGTGAGGTAACACAACCAGCGGCAACTGGTTGCGGGGCACAATGCAACCGCATGTGGTCTGAATCTCCTGAATGAACAACGGGTTATTTGACGTGTTTTCTATCTCATAGGCGATGCTCATCATCTCACCCTGGAGAACAGGGTAGTAGTGGCGTACAGGGTCAACCACTATGATGCTGGCCGGTTTCAACTTTTTATTGCACGATGAAAAGATTATCATCACAATAACAGTGAGCAATGCGAGATATCTACTGGTTTTGTTTGTTTTCATTTGTCTTGTTCCTTTCAGAATCCTTCTATTTCATCAATGGCCATGGTACGCTCGTCCTGATTACGTACTATCGTAAGCACGAGAGTACCTTTGCAGTCAGACGGAATATTGAATTCAACCACTGCCCTTTGAAGATTGTTAGCTGTTGGTTTTGGTACTGTTTTACCCAACTCACGTCCCTCAGAACTGAGTGACACGCTTAATGGGAATGCTATGTGATAAATTGCATTTTTTGACATGCATATACGCAGACGCCTGATTCCTTCAACATGTGGAATGGCAATTCTGAGTGCCGGCGTGGCCGATGACAGCATGAGTCCGCAATGGTAGTTTGAAGGCAGTCCAAGATGCCCGTCGGTAAGAATGCTTATGTCATTATACTCTTCATCAAGAGCGGTAAGAGGCTGAATACGTACCCCTTTAAGCAGGTTCTTATTACCAACTTCATCAATATGCTGTAGCATAAACCTGTATTCACTTATATAACTTTCAATACTGCCGCCGGATTCGCTGTAGGTTCCTACACCCATGTCGGCCAACCTTTCCAGACCGTCAAGCATACGCCTGCATCCTACCGTGTCAGAGTTGATGCGTTTCAACTCCAGGTGTGTCAGCATCATGGCGCGGAACATCTTTTGGATCTCTGTACGTTCGGGGTCCTTGACTGTTACAAGCAGGTTAAACAACTGGTTATGGAATACTTCAAACTCTTTGGCCGGCAGATATGTATTCATTGCTTTCAGGACACCTTCATACATGGGTAGCGTCTTTTCCTTAGCACTGATCATATCCTCTTGCAGAATCATAAAGTCACTTATAGTCTCACCTGTAACAGGATACAGTTCCGTACTGAGTTCCTTTAAAAGTGGACGCCATTCCATGTCAGGATCAATCAACAGTCTTGATATGATATGTTTCTTTAATCGGAACAGGGTGCTGTAATCATGTCCGCTTCCATTAAAGAAGACGCCTTTTACACCAGACTTGGCATAAAGTTGAAGCCTGCGCTGAACAACGTCAAAAACAGGAATAGGTGTAAAATAGTCATCAAAGTTGTTTATGTAATCCCAGATATATATCCTTTTGGTGTACTTTGACCATTGGTTGAGCAGGTTCTCGAATTTATCTTCCTGAGCCGTATGAACAGGGCTGAGAGGGTATGACATGGCACTTATCAGTACACCTGCGTTATCGGGCATTTTCTCCTTGGGCAGACTGCTTGTTGTCCGGTAATATGATGAAAAGAATATGTGCTTGGGGAACTCTTCAGTAAGTCGTGTCAACAGATAATAGACTGCTCCTGATGCATCGCCTGCCTTGTTGCCGCAATCCACACAACGGTCGCACAGGCACACCACGGAGTTGTCATTAGGCAGAATGGCAAATCTGATGGTCTTTTCATTGCCATAATTGTCATTGATGAAATCCTTTATGTAATTGAACAGTGCGTCCGATGAGAAACAGAACTGTTCACTGTTTACGCTGTTACCAGCTTTTGCATATACGCTTCTTGATGCATTCTTGGGCAGAACCACAGACAGATTGTGTCCCCAGATACCCCAATCGTGGTCAACACTGTTTAGGTGCAGGTCATTACCTTCATCAAACGGGAGTTCTGGCAGATAAACCTCACGATACTCAAATGGTGAGGATACGTTATGATGTTGTCCTGAATCGTCACAACTGCAGAACAACAGTGTACTTAGCAAAATAAAGATGCTGTGTGAGCTTATCATATCAGAACCGTTTTACCGTTTAAAAAGCAATATGAGCCTGAAGTGTCAAAGCATATATGTTGCGGTAAGAGTCAACCAGCGTACCGTCTTTCAGGCGATAGGGGTTGTAGCACGTATTCCAGGTTCCTGTCAGGCCAAGACATAGTTGACGCGTACAGAGATACTGGAAATCAAAGCCCACCATTGCGTTCGTGTGTGACAGGTCACGCAATGCGGTCTGCTCAAAGAATGTCAGTTCAGGGAAAGATCCGACACTTGAAAGCAGTGTTATTGATGAGATGTTATCGTTGTTTATCAGGAATTTGCCCTTTACTCCTATATTGTAATACAGGCTGCTTGACAGTAAGGTGAGATCCGTTCCCATGGTCAAGCTTATCCGTTCCCATGACTTGATTGCTGATGGAGACAATATGAATATGTCGAATTCGTCTTTTGTAACGGAACCTAAGTTCGAATCTCCCAGATAGAGGTAAGTGGGTGGTGTACGGCGATAACCCAGACGCAATGAAGGAGTCCAGTTTCTGGGTGCTGCATATGAGACGGACAAATTGGCTCCATATTTGTTGAAATAGCGTGTCGAGGCGGAAATGTTTGCCATTCCGCTCCATTTGGCACTGAACTCATGCTCCCACTGGGCCAGGAATTCCAATCCCACTCCGCCGCCTTCATGCAAGGTTCCTTCATGGTAACCGTCAATACCTTTATAACTGATCTGCCCAGTATAGGTGTTGCGGGCGGTTATTCTTGAATAACTGAGTGTAGCCACGGAGTAGAGGTGTCCGATTGTAGACAATTCCTCACTGTGCGTGTCAAAGAATGCATGGGTATAAGATGCGTCAATCCTGTTCTTGAAACCGCGGAAACAGAGGTAACGCATGTGCTGAATGAAATCCTCCTGTTCTGCGTTGCTGGGCTCATAGTAGCGCATCTGATAAATATAGGCGTAGTCATACTGCTTAAGGGATTCATATATCAGTCCCTTTGTATAAAGCAGTTCGCGGTTCTTTGAGTCATAAACGAGCGCGGTATCTATAACCTCCATTGCAATGTCCGGCATCTTGTTGTTCATCAGTTCTGTCGCCCATTCCTGACTTACACCTGAATATGCGGCTGTAAGTTGCGGACTAACAAACTCATCAGAACTTTTCTGCGGACTCAGTAATGCAAGCGCTTCGGCATTCCTGCCCTGTTCCTGCAATGATATGGCATACTTGACAATGAAGTATGGTATTTCTGGATAATAGTCATAACCCAGTTCGGCATACATGTGGAACATGTCGTCATATTTAAGGGTCTGGCTCATGTTGATAAGGCAACGCAACGCAACCTCGCTGTCAGGTATGACCTCAAGCAATGCGCGAGCTTCATTGTAAGCCTGAAGATACTCCTCTTCTTCAATCAGGTATTTCAGATGGACTGCCATGATATCCTGGTATGCCGATGCAAAGCGCTGCCTGTTTGCCGGACTGCGCCTTGATGAGCGCAAGAACAATTGGCGTGCCTCTGTGTAACGGTTCAGGTGTCCAAGCACCATTATCTGCCGTGAGACTACGGCCGGCCATGTGCTTGCAGTGTCGGGCAACATCTCAAGTACCCTGTCAAGATGTTCGTAGGCTTCATCCCACTGTTCTGTTGCAACGTCATTGTTTGAAAGCTGAATCATCAGGTCTGTATAGACCTCAACCAGTTCTTCATCATCGGGATTCATCTCATACAACTCATTGAGGATACGCAGGCTGGCTTTCTCATTGCCTGACAATTTCTCTACGGTATAGAGTTTCATCAGCAGCGCAGGAGTACGTCCGTATATCTTCATAGCTTCACTGATATACAGGCGTGCATCATCATAATACCCTCTGGTGAGCGCTGTGTTGAGAACATAATTCAAGGCATCGCGGTCATGCGTAGCCAGGAACAGACGTGCGTTTGACTCATAGGGATCATGCAATCGGGCATCGTTGGCAACATCATACAAAAGGGTGTTATATGCGTAATTGCCGGTCCTCTTGTTCTTGACAAAGGTCAAAGCCTGGGCATAAAGGCCAAGTTCTGACATGATACCAGCCACTTTGTTGATCAGTTCCGGATCATTGGGGAAATAGACAAGACCACGGTTGGCTGCACCGATGGCCTTTTCAAACTCACCCATCTTTTCATACGTTGATGCCAACTCGATATAGTATTCGCGGACAAGCGGATCACTGTCAATCCAACGTTCCAGATTATCTGCAGCCTCACTCAGGGAACTCTTTTTTATGATGTTGTTCCAGTTCTCGTAGTTGTGACG
>Ga0310690_10007613_pt1 | contig 13899 bp, 7 predicted proteins | sample AusTroGonzalo_MG_2_FD_207661 | JGI IMG/M metagenome (GOLD analysis project Ga0310690, IMG submission 207661) | Bovine rumen microbial communities from tropical cattle in Woodstock, Queensland, Australia - Gonzalo_04 (v2) (version 2) | ecosystem: Host-associated > Mammals > Digestive system >... | reverse complement strand
AGAGTATATAAACTCTAAACTAAATCAGGTTCATTCCTAACTCCTTGCACTCCTTCCGCATAGCCTCAGGCCAGATGCTTGCCTGAATCTCGCCGATATGCGCCTTATGCAATAGCACCATACACAGACGACTCTGTCCGATACCACCACCTATTGAGAGTGGCAGCTTATCGTTGAGCAACTGCTGGTGGAAGAAAAGTTGTTCGCGCTCTTCCTTACCTTCAATCTTCAACTGACGCAGCAGACTCTCCTTATCCACACGGATACCCATCGACGACAACTCAAAACTGCGTCCCAGTACCGGATACCAGATCAGGATGTCTCCATTCAGACCCATCTTACCATTCTCAGCGACAGTCGACCAGTCGTCATAGTCAGGCGCACGTCCGTCGTGTTTCTCTCCATTCGAGAGTTTACCACCGATGCCGATTACAAACACAGCGCCGTAGGCCTCGCAGATAGCATCCTCACGCTCCTTAGGCGTCTTGTCAGGATACATCTTCAACAACTCTTCTGCATGGATGAAATGTATCTTTTCGGGCAGGAAGGGCTTGATCTGGGGATAAGTCTCACAAGTCAGATACTCTGTACGGCGAATGGCCGAATAAATGCGCTCCACAATATTCTTCAGGAACGACAACGTACGATCTTCCTTGTTGATAACGGCTTCCCAGTCCCACTGGTCCACATAGAGCGAATGCAGGTTGTCGAGTTCCTCGTCAGCACGGATGGCGTTCATATCGGTATAGATACCATAGCCTGGCTCTATCTGATACTCAGCCAGCGACAGGCGCTTCCACTTGGCCAGCGAGTGCACCACTTCAGCCTTAGCATCTCCCAGATCCTTGATGGGGAATGTCACAGCGCGTTCCACGCCGTTCAAGTCGTCGTTGATACCCAGTCCCTTCAACACAAACAAGGGTGCCGTCACTCGACGCAGTCGCAGTTCTGTAGAGAGGTTCTGCTGGAAGAACTCCTTGATAAGTTTGATGCCCTGTTCTGTCTGCCTCGTATCAAGCAGCGCTTCATATTTAACAGGTTTAATTACTTGTCCCATATTTCAGTTTATGATTTAATCTACCTTTTTCGTTTCAGTTGTCGAAGATTTTGCGTGCAAAAATACATAATTCTTATCAAACTGCAACTAAAAACGAAAAATTATTTGCAAAATTTCAGCATTTCCTTGATATTTGCTAACAAATTGTGCAGTTTTCTATCCAAAATGATTCATTTTCGCTGAGAATAATATACCGTTCCGTGTCACAAGAAAAGTTAATTTTTCACTTTTCACTTTTCTCTTATCACTTTTTTCTGTACCTTTGCATCCGCAATTATGCATCGGTCCCGTAGCTTAGCTGAATAGAGCGTCAGATTCCGGTTCTGAAGGTCTTGGGTTTGAATCCCAACGGGATCACTTAGTAAAAAGGGGTCAATCCCCTTTTTCCGCCTCTCGTCACTTGTAGAAGGTGATCCAGTTGGTTCTGAACTTGTAACTTGGAGCCATTTTGCTTTCTGGGTGAAGAACAACCACATTTCTTTTCTTGTCGCGATACCAGGCATAGTTCCATCCATAGCCCATATCCAAATAGAGCGCATGCGTAACTTTATAGTCGCTCAGACACTTCACAAAGAACTCGTAAGTCATCTTTTTCTTCGACTCTATGATGCACAGTTTCCCATCCTTTTCGCACAAAGCCCTATAGATGTTCTTGTTGTTCTTCATTTTGGCCCCAATAGGTCTGGCGCTTCCATCCTTGATGATCAGCATTTGACAGAAACCCATATTCCACCCATTTGCTTCAGTGGGATAATCTGCTTTCCGCATAAACTTCCATTTGCCTTTGCCCCATACAAAGCCCCCTGTATTCGCCTTGCAGCTATAGCCCTTTATCATCTTACCATTGCAGATATGGTTGTCTCCAATGTTCGAGTGTTTAAACTCTTCAAGCAGTTCGCCAGTAAAAGCCGCCTCGCAGCAAAACTCCACATCCTTCTGCGCTGCCTTGGGCATCTGTTCGCACACTAGGTCTATCCGCGAGTAATCCGGATAGTAAATTGTGAGATTCTTTGTCGTCTCAACAGTCGTAGCATAGCTGCTAATCGACAGAATCAACATAACCGTTATTGTTATAACCTTCTTCATACGCTTGTCATAAAACTATACTACAATCGTTCCAGATGAGTCTGTATCATAATCTTCTTCTGTTTTGATTTCTGTCTGCAAAGGTAAGCATAAAATCCGAGACCGCCAAAGCCCAATTATCACAAATCACAATATCACAGTTTTTTATCCCACACTCCACCCCTCTGCTAAAGTCTTTATTGATGTTAATATATTTGAATATATATATAAATATGTTTATAAGGAAAGAAATCCAAGCCCTACCCCTGCGCTGAGAAACTGTGATACTGTGAACTGTGATTTTTCAAGTGACAAACGAAAATTAATAGCCGCTTATCTGCCAACAAGCGCCTCTTAATTCTGGAAAATAGCATACTTACGAAGATTCTTTACATATTATTCACGCCTAAAAAACGAGTGTTTTTTACAATGCCGATGAAAAACTTGTTTCCTAGTTATCGCACAAATTTTTTCTAACTATGCAGCAAAATCAGCCCCCTTGTAGCCTGTTTTCTTGAATGTCAAAAAAATCCGACATTATTCAGAAAACCTTACATAAATTTTGTTTTTTGCTCACTTAATCGTATCTTTGGCTTCGCCTTAGATACTCACGTTCGAAAAAACTCAAATTTTATTTGGTTTTTTGCTCACTTAATCGTATCTTTGCAACCGATATAGAAAGAGAGAAATATGACAGACCAGAAGATTTCAACAGAACGTGTTTTCAATATTTTCCGTGAGCTGAACCAAATACCACGTCCCTCGCATCATGAGGAACGAGTAGCCGACTATCTTTGTCAGTTTGCAGAGCGACTCCATTTAGAGCATGAACGCGACAAAGAGAACTGTGTGGTGATACGCAAGCCCGCCACGCCTGGTCATGAACAGGCTGAACCCATCGCGCTGCTGAACCACATGGATATGGTTTGCGTGGGGATGGGCGATCCGCTGAACGATCCCATAGAGGCTTACGAGGACAACGGATGGATGAAAGCCCGAGGCACATCGTTGGGAGCCGACAACGGCATTGGTCTGTCGATGGCACTGGCCGTACTCGAAGATGACAGTATCGTGCATCCGGCTCTGGAAGTCATCACCACGACGAACGAGGAAGACGGCATGTCGGGGGCCTCGCAGTTGAGCAAGGACTTCCTGAAAGGCCGAAAAGTGATCAACCTCGACTCTGAGGATTACGACACCATCACCACAGGAGCCGCAGGCGCCTGCTTGCAGTTCCACCGCATACCCATTCAGCGACAGCCAGCCACAGCGTGCAGCTGGTATTGCATCAGCATTGAGCGCGGTCTGGGCGGACATTCTGGTGTCGACATCAACAAAGCGCGTTGTAGTGCCCAGCTGCCTGCAAGAGCCATCCTGAAAGCCATCTGCCCTGAAAACGACATCAAGGTAGCCTCGATAGATATAGGCGAAGCCAATGCGTCGATTGCCTCAAAGGGCACGCTGGTAATTGGCATCGCTACTGACGGAGCCTCAGCATTCGTGAACACACAGATAGACAGCATCAACCAATGGCTACGCGAGGCATACGGCAACAGCGACCCACGCATCACGTGCAGCATCAAGGCATGCGAAAAGCAAGATACGGTGATTTCCAAACCAGCCTTAGAGACGCTGATAAATAGTCTGGAGCAGGTGCCACAGGGTGTGGTGAAGATGAGCGAGGCAATGCCTGGTACGGTGGAGACATCCAACAATGTAGGGCGCATCGTGAGCGAAGCGGATCACATCTTTGTATCTACCCACACACGCAGTTTCATTGATGACGATATGGAAGCGCTGAGCAAGGCTATTGCCCAGACATTTACTGCAGCCGGTGCCGTCAGTGAAGTTGTGATGTCGGCCCCAGCCTGGCAGGAGAACCAGCAGTCGCCTTTCCTGCAACTGGTCAGCAACACGTTCCAAGACATTCTGGGCTGGCGTCCGCGTATGGTGGCCATGCACTTTGTGCTCGAAGCAGGCTTCTTTGTGCAACACTATCCGGGCATCCAGATAGCCAGCATCGGGCCACGCATCGTGGAGCCCCACTCCACTAGCGAACGGGTGGAGCTATCGACCATCAACGACATCTGGCAGGTGCTGCTGGAACTACTGATACGATTGTCGTAATCAGCGCCATCTCGATGAAATTTTCTGGTTAGATTTTGCTCATTCCTATTTCTTTAAACATCTGCAGATACGCCTCTGCCTTCCTGTCGAACGACATGGGATAGGCACGTGAGGAGGATGGCAGACGATAAAGACGAATCTGTTCGCCATCGAGGTTATAAACGTTAGGAATGGCCACAGAAGTATTCACTTTGGGAATGACGGGAATCTGCATCCTGTCGCAAATAGTTTCTGTGGCTTTCTCGCCCGTTGTGACGATGGTGCGACAATGCGGTAACTTTCCGAGAAGCGCACAGATATCAGTGGGTTCGACCACCTCCAGAAACTTATCCGAGGCATTGTCCTTCAGGCGACGAACAGCCGTAGAAGTATCGAAGAAAGCCAACCCCCGATCTTGGCAGAACGCCACGATTTCATCGAGTTTGAACCGCTTCGCCTCCAGATCCACGAAATGGTTCCTGTCGCCAAAGAACACCTGTCCCTCAATCCGCCAATGGTCGTTGATAAAATTCGGGTAATAGAAGTCTATACACCATCGTTTTCGCTGTGGCGGAAAACTACCCAGAAACAGCACCCTGGCCTGATCTGGCAGAAAGGGCCGCAGCGGGTGATACTCCACGCCGCCCACACTGCGTTTGATATTCTCTGCGTTCAAATAAGATTCCATTCTCGTGATTTTGGTGCAAATTTAATGATTATTTTGAAAACAACGACGTCCCGCTGTTATATTTTCCGTTTTTTTTCGTACCTTTGCGGGCGAAATAAAACAAACAAGGTTATGAAAACAAGGAAACTTCTTGCTGCTGCACTGATGGCAGTATTTATGGGTTCAACCCTCCAGACACATGCCAGTCAGGCTATTACCCCGCTTTGGCTGAGGGATGTTCAGGTCAGCCCTGACGGTTCACAAGTCCTCTTTTGCTACAAGGGGGATATCTATAAGGTCTCGGCCAACGGTGGAACGGCTGTTCAACTGACCACTCAGGACAGCTACGAATGCTCGCCCGTCTGGAGTGCCGACGGCAAGCAGATCGCCTTCGCCAGCGACAGGCACGGCAACCTGGACATCTTTGTGATGTCTGCCGAGGGCGGTTCGGCCACACGCCTTACCTATTATAGCGCAGCGGAAGTGCCTCAGGCCTTTACACCCGACGGCAAATGGGTAATGTTTGGTGCTCAGATCCAGGATCCGGCAACAAGCGTGATGTTTCCTTCGGGCAGACTGACAGAGCTGTACAAGGTGCCTGTCAAGGGCGGTCGAACCCTGCAGGTATTGGGAACTCCCGTAGAGATGCTCAGTTTTGCCCCCGATGGCAAAAGCTTTTTCTACCAGGACCGTAAAGGCGGTGAAGACGAGTGGCGCAAGCATCATACCTCTTCGATTACGCGTGACATCTGGTACTATGATGCCAAAAACGGCAAGCATACCAATATCACAGAAAAGGCAGGTGAGGACCGAAATCCTGTAATCAGTGTGGACGGTAAGACACTCTACTTTCTGAGCGAGCGCAATGGTGGTAGCATGAATGTGTACCAATGCGAGGCAAAGGCAGGAGATACCAAGGCTGCTGAGCCAAAGGCCGTTACCAGCTTCAAGACCCATCCGGTACGATTCCTGAGTGTCGCGAAGAACGGTTTGCTTTGCTATACCTATAATGGTGAAATCTATACCCAGAAGAGCGGTGCCCAGCCTCAGAAGCTGACCATCTCGCTCACCCGCGATGATGAGCCCGTCATTGCCAACCTCAATTATTCGAGTGGTGCACGCCAGTCGGTGGTGAGCAAGGACGGAAAGCAGATTGCCTTTGTGGTGCGTGGTGAGGTTTTTGTCACCAGCACGGAATATGCCACTACGCGCAGGATTTCCCAGACAGCAGGTGCTGAGGCCGATGTCGATTTCGCCCCTGACGGCAGAACCATCGTCTATGCCTCAGAACGCAACGGCAACTGGCAACTCTATACCGCCAGTATCGTCAGAAATGAGGATCTGAACTTTGCCAATGCGACGCTGATCAAGGAAGAGAGCGTGTTCCCGGAACTGCCTGCATTGAAGTTAGACGGGAAGATCGACTTTTCACAGGTAGAGCGTCGCAATCCCAAGTACAGTCCTGATGGCAAGAAGCTGGCGTTTATCGAAGATCGTATCAAACTGAAGGTGGTGGACCTGAAAACCAAGAAGGTCACCCAGGTTACCGACGGCAGCAAGTGGTATGATCAGGACGGGGGATTCGACTTTGAATGGAGTCCTGACGGTAAGTGGTTCGTGCTGAGTTACATCGCCAACAAGCGCGACCCATACACCGACCAAGGTATTGTCAGTGCTGAAGGCGGAGAGATTCACCCCATTACGCAGAGCGGATACATGAGCGGCAATCCCCGTTGGGTGATGGACGGTAAGGCCATCCTGTTTGGGAGCGAACGCTACGGTATGCGCAGCCACGCCTCATGGGGCAGTCAAGAGGATGTGTTCCTGGCCTTCCTGACACAGGACGCTTACGACCGCTATCGCCTGTCGGCAGAAGATTACGCCCTGTTGAAGGAATTGGAAAAGAAGAACGAAAAGAAGGACGACAAGAAGGATGACGGGAAAGGGAAAAAGGACGATAAAGACAAAAAAGACAAGAAGGACGGCAAGAAAGATGAAAAGGCTGATTCTGTCAAAGCTATAAAGATAGAATTTGAGGGGCTTGAGGACCGTATCGTCAGGCTGACACCTAACAGCAGCAAATTGGGCGATGCCATTGTGAGCAAGGATGGAGAAAGTTTGTACTACTTCTCGGCCTTTGAAGGGAAACCTGACCTTTGGAAGATGGACCTGCGCAAGCATGAGACCAAACTGCTGAGCAAGGGTGGAAGCGGCTCGTTGCAGATGGACAAAGACGGCAACCTCTACTCGCTGGGAAGCAGCATGATGAAGATAGAGAAGGGCGACAAGACGACACCAATCACCTACACTGCCCAGATGAAGCTGGACCTTGCTGCCGAGCGTGAATATATGTTACGCCACGTGGCCAAGCAGATCAACAAGAAGATTTTCCGTACGGACTATAACGGCTGCAACTGGGAACTGATGTTGCAGAACTATGTCCGCTTCATGCCGCATATCGCTAACAACTATGACTTTGCCGAACTACTGAGCGAGTTGCTGGGTGAGCTGAACGTGAGCCATACGGGTGGAAGGTTCAGTCCAACAAGCAGAGGAGACGATACAGCTCAGCTGGGACTGCTCTATGACATGACAGAGGCCACAGAAGGCATGAAGATAACGGCTGTGCTGGAAGGAGGTCCCTTCTGCAAGGCAAACAGCAAGGTGAAAGTGGGTGATGTCATTACCGCCATCAATGGCGAACCCGTAGGAAAGGATACCGACCTGGCTCAGTTGCTGAACCTCTGCAAGGGCAAAAAGACGCTTGTAAGCCTGAAAGGAAGTGCCGGTACCTGGGATGAGGTGGTATTGCCCATCAGCCGTTCGGAGCAGTCGGATCTGCTATACAAACGCTGGATTAAGAGCAGGGCTGCCGAGGTGGAGCGATTGTCGAATGGACGTCTGGGCTATGTGCACATAGAAGGCATGAACGATGCCAGCTTCCGCGACGTGTATTCTGACATCTTAGGCAAATACAACCTGAAAGAGGGTATCGTCATCGACACCCGCTACAACGGCGGCGGTCGTCTGCATGAGGACATCGAGATCCTGTTCTCGGGCAAAAAGTACTTTACGCAGGTGATTCGTGGCCGAGAGGCATGTGACATGCCCAGCCGCCGTTACAACCATCCCAGCATCATGCTGCAGGCTGAGGGCAACTATAGCAATGCACACGGCACACCTTGGGTGTACAGTCATCAGAAGATTGGAAAGCTTGTGGGCGCCCCTGTTCCTGGCACCATGAGTTCTGTGAACTGGGAAACGCTGCAAGACCCGACATTGGTATTTGGCGTGCCCGTCGTAGGCTATCAGTTGCCTGACGGCTCTTATCTGGAGAACACGCAGTTGGAGCCTGACGTTTATATCCTGAACCGTCCGGAGACGGTTGTCACAGGCACTGACCTTCAGTTGGAAGCTGCTGTACGCGAGTTACTGAAAGAACTTTAATAATTATAAGACATAAGATGAAAAGACTATTTTTGAGTACAGTTTTATTAGCTGGATGGCTATTAGGAGTTCAGGCTGAAGTCGACCCTAACTTCTACATCTATCTTTGTTTCGGACAGTCGAACATGGAGGGCAACGCACAACCGCAAAATGTGGACAAGCAGAATGTGGACGAACGTTTCCTCATGCTTGCCACCTGTGATTTCACCTCGCCAAAGCGAAAAATGGGTGAGTGGTATCAGGCTACGCCCCCCATTGTCAGCCCTTGGGGTGGACTCGGTATGGCCGACTATTTCGGACGTACGATGGTAGCTGCCCTGCCCGCGAATGTGAGAGTGGGTGTAGTGGATGTGGCCATCGGCGGTATCGCCATCGAGGGTTTCATGCCCGACAAGATTGCAGGTCTCCTGGCGAAGGCGGAAAGTTGGCAGGCTGAGCGCATTCGTGCCTATGGCAGCGATCCCTACCAGCGACTCGTCGACATGGCCAAGAAGGCGCAAGAGGTGGGTGTGATCAAGGGTATCCTGCTGCATCAGGGCTGCTCGAACAACGGCGACCCCAACTGGCCCAATATGGTAAAGAAGATATACGACAATATGCTCGCCGACCTGAATCTGAGTGCTGACACCGTACCCATTTTCGTAGGCGAGACATTGCGTCAGAATCAAGGAGGCAGCTGCTATGCCCACAATACGGTCGTGGCTAATATTCCCAAAGTTATCCCCACAGGCCATGTTGTCAGTTCTGTTGATGTACCTGGCAATGGTCAGGATTCTTGGCACTTCTCTGCTCCAGGCTATCGCACCTTTGGCAAACGCTATGCTTTCGAGGTGCTCAAAGTGATGGGCAAGGAACCACAGATGGATCCAGAATACAACATGTCCGACAACCTGAAGAAATTCTTCACGCTAAGGAGTGTTAGTAATAAGATCGTTGGTGATCCCAACAAGAGCAAGCAGATTATCCTGAGCTGCACATACAATGACGGACACACTGAGAAAATCAGGGATGCCGTCTTTACCAGCACAGACTATGAAGTCAGAAGCGGTAATATCATCACGCTCGGCGATGCTGGCACCTCTGGCACGCTGACCACCACCATTACCGATTTTACGGGCGAGAAGCATGAGGTAACTATCACCGTAGAAGCGAAAGGCACCTCAGCCATCAGCGTCGTCACCACAGACAGCAATCAGGACAAGCACGCCATCTATGACCTGCAAGGTCGCAAGGCAAACGCTTATGGAGAATGGGAGAGTCTGTCACCAGGCATTTATATCAAAAACGGCCGGAAAGTCGTGAGATAAAGCAACAGAAAGCAACACAAACATCCCCGCAGACACAATAAATGCGGGGATGTTTGCGTTTATATGGTTGTATATATACATAATTAATAATAAGGTATGATAGATTATATCAAGGGGGAGTTGACCGAACTGACCCCCGCGCTGGCAACTGTAGAGGCTGCCGGAGTAGGCTACGGACTGAACATTTCGCTGAACACCTTCAGTGCCATTCAGGGCAAGAAGGAGGTGAAACTCTATGTGCACGAAGCAATACGCGAGGACGCCTATGTGCTCTACGGCTTTGTAAACAAGAAAGAGCGCGAGATGTTCGAACTGCTCATCACAGTGAGTGGCGTGGGAGCCAATACGGCCAGAATGATGCTCTCGGGCATGAGCGTCAGCGAGTTGTGCAATGCCATCTCAACAGGTAATGCACGACAGATTCAAGGCATCAAGGGCATTGGTAAGATGACGGCCCAACGACTGATTGTCGACCTGAGGGACAAGATTGTGGCCCTTGGCATCACGGAGGAGATTCCTGCAGGCGGACAGATAGAAGCCCCTGTGAATAATCAGGTGAAGGACGAGGCCGTCTCAGCTCTGACGATGCTGGGCTTCGCACCCGCTCCGACACAGAAAGTGGTGCTTCAGATTCTGCAACAGCAGCCTGACCTGCCTGTGGAACAGGTTGTGAAGCTGGCACTCAACCAGATTAAGTGAAGCGATTCGTCTACACCGGATTAGTCCTGCTGAGCATTGTGGCCTTGGCTGCACCGCCACAGGATAATAAGACGCAAAAGAAGCCTGCGCCCAAGGCACAGCCCGTCGCAACGGTGGAAGACGAAACCATCCCCGACTCACTGCTTCATCCCCGCTGGAAAATCCAGAAGACCGCTCCCTTGCTCGTGGAAGACCTCGATTCGTCGGCCCTCGACCTGAAGATGCCCGACAATATCCGTCAGACGGTAGAATACGACGACTCACTGAACCTCTACTACATCGGATCGAAGATAGGCGACACCTATCTGAACGCACCTGTCGTAATGACACCACAGGAATATCAGAAATGGAGCGAGAAACGTGCCTTGCATGACTTTTTCAGAGGAAAAGATGCGGAAAACGTGACCAACGAGGGCAAGGACAAATTCTCGTTTGCCGACATGCACTTCGACCTGGGTCCTGCTGAGAAGATCTTTGGCCCTGGTGGTGTACGCATCAAGACACAGGGTACGGCCGAACTGAAGCTGGGGGCCACTATGAAGAACATCGACAACCCCTCGCTGCCCATCCGTAACCGCAAAACCACCAGTTTTGATTTCGACGAAAAAATCAACCTGAACGTGAACGGTAAGGTGGGTGACAAGGTAAACATGAACCTGAACTACAACACGGATGCCACCTTCGACTTCGACACACAGAACATGAAGTTGAAATACGACGGCAAAGAAGACGAGATCATCAAACTGGTGGAGGGTGGAAACGTCAGCTTCCCCTCGAACAACTCGTTGGTGAAAGGTGCCTCGAGTCTGTTTGGAATCCGCACAGATATGCAGTTCGGCAAACTGAAACTGCAGACAGTGGTCTCGCAGAAGAAATCATCGACAAAGAGTGTCTCGGCAAAAGGCGGCACGCAGACAACGGCCTTCGAACTGAATGCCGCCGACTACGAAGAAAACCGCCACTTCTTCCTATCGCACTACTTCCGCGAGCGCTACGACCAGGCGATGTCGACACTGCCCAACCTGACCACGGGTATTGAAATCAACCGCGTGGAAGTGTGGATCACTAACAAGACAGGAACAACTTCAAACACACGTAATATCATCGCACTGACCGACCTGGGTGAAAATACGACGTTGAGCAATCACCATTGGGCGCTGACGGGCGAGACGGTGCCCTGCAATGCGGCCAACACTGAATATCAGACGATAGTAAGCCAGTATGGCGAGGCCCGCGACATCGACCAAGCAAGCACTGTTTTGGCTGGTATTCAGGACTTTGAAGGCGGTGTAGACTATGAGAAACTGGCTAGCGCACGACTGCTTAATTCGTCGGAATATACAGTCAACACGGCGCTGGGTTATATCTCGCTGAAAACAGGTCTTCAGACGGATCAGGTACTGGCTGTGGCATACGAGTTCACAGCAGGTGGACAGACCTATCAGGTAGGAGAATTTGCCAGCGACAACACACAGACAGGTCAGGCTCTGTTTGTAAAAACCCTGAAGAACACGTCGAACAACCCCTCGCAGGGTAACTGGAAACTGATGATGAAGAACGTATACTACCTGGCTTCAACGGTGGAGCGTACGAAGTTCCGTCTCGACATCAAATACCAGAGCGATACTGCAGGCGTGTATCTGACCTATATCCCTGATCAGCGTGTGAAGGAGCAGACATTGCTGAGGATGCTGGGCTGCGACCATCTGGACAATAACAACAAGAATCATGCCAACGGCTATTTTGACTTTGTGGAGGGCTATACCGTTAGCAATGGCCGCGTCTTCCTGCCATCAGCAGAGCCTTTCGGCGAATACCTGCGCAACCAGCTCATGGCCAAAGGACTCTCTGATGCCGAAGCCGACAAATATGTGTTCAGCCAACTCTACGACTCCACCAAGACCGTAGCCAAGCAGATTGCCGAGAAGAACAAGTTTGTGATGACAGGCCAGTATAAAGGTCGCAGTGCCAACGTCATCTCGCTCGATGCCTATAACGTGCCACAAGGCTCCGTGGTGGTGACGGCCGGCGGTGTGACGTTACAGGAAGGTTCCGACTATTCGGTAGATTACAGTGCGGGCGAGGTGACCATTCTGAACCAAAGCATCATCGATGCTGGGACCAATGTGAACGTATCGCTGGAGTCGAACACAGAATACGGCATGCAGCGGAAGACGATGCTCGGACTGAATTGGGAATATGACTTCACGAAGAACTTCCAGTTGGGTGGTACTATCATGCACCTATCAGAGCAGGCACTCATCTCGAAGGTCGCGATGGGTGAGGAGCCGCTGAGAAACACCATCTGGGGTCTGAACGTGAACTGGAAACAAGATAGTCAATGGTTGACCAGCATGCTGAACAAGATCCCATTGCTGCACGTGAAGGATCCGTCACACATCACTTTTACAGGTGAATTCGCCCACCTGATAGCAGGCTCTGCCAGCGGTACACAGGATAACGCCTCGTATATCGACGATTTCGAGAACACCAAGAACTACATCCCTGTGGGAGAGCCGAAGCAATGGACCATCTCAAGCGTACCTACGATGTTCAGGGAGTCATCCGACAAGACGGATGTGACCAGCGGCTACAACCGCGCACTGTTCGCCTGGTATTATGTAGACCCCATCTTCACGCGTCATTCCTCGACCCTCACCCCCAGTCATATCAAAAGCGACCTGGAACAACTCTCCAACCACTATGTCAGAGAGGTGTATGTGAAGGAACTCTATCCCAACCGTCAGCAGTCGACCTACAGCGGTGCAACCTCCACCCTCTCTGTACTGAACCTGGCCTATTATCCTGAAGAGAGAGGTCCCTATAACCTGACACGCGACCTGAACAGCGACGGAACCCTGCGACAGCCCGAGACCAAATGGGGCGGAATGATGCGCAGGCTCGAAACCACCGATTTTGAACAGGCCAATATCGAGTATATCGAATTCTGGATGCTCGACCCCTATATCTATCTCCGCGAGCAAGGCAATGCCTCTGACTATAGTGGCGACCTCTATTTCAACCTGGGAGAGGTAAGTGAAGATATCCTCCGAGACGGCAAGAAATTCTACGAGAGCGGTATGCCCGTCGACGGAACCAATTCGTTTACCAATACCCAATGGGGACGCATTCCCCAGCAGGCCACACAGACCTATGCCTTTGCCACAACCTCTGGTTCAAGAGCCTTACAGGATGTGGGTCTCAATGGTCTGAACGACGAACAGGAACGTGAATTCGGTGCTTATAAGGAATGGCTCGAGGCGATTATTGCAGGTGGTATTGTCACCAACGACAGTATTATCCAAGCCTGGCGCAACGACCCCGCTGGCGACGACTATCACTACTATCGTGGTTCCGATTTCGACAACGAGCAGAAGAGCATTCTCGAACGCTATAAGCGTATCAATAATCCACAAGGTAACTCACCTGATACTGACGACCGCACGGAATCCTATGACACCAGTTACAAGACAGGTCCCGATGTAGAGGATATCAATCAGGACTTCACTTTGAATGAATATGAGCGTTATTACCAATATCGCGTGCATATC
>Ga0310690_10007612_pt1 | contig 13900 bp, 15 predicted proteins | sample AusTroGonzalo_MG_2_FD_207661 | JGI IMG/M metagenome (GOLD analysis project Ga0310690, IMG submission 207661) | Bovine rumen microbial communities from tropical cattle in Woodstock, Queensland, Australia - Gonzalo_04 (v2) (version 2) | ecosystem: Host-associated > Mammals > Digestive system >... | reverse complement strand
GATAAATATTATCATTTACATGAAGTTCAATTTTATAAATTATTTAAAGTCAATCATCTATCTATTTTACCGATTAAACAATATCACGATGATATTTTATCGGTGGGCTATAGAATAGGTAATTTTGCATATTCAACAGACCTGAGAAAAATGGATGATTCTGCTTGGCGGGCTTTAGAAGGTGTTGAAACATGGGTTTTAGGGGGAGCTTCGTACAAAGAAAATAAAAAACATGTTTCCCTAGATGAGGCTTTAAAATGGATTGATAAGATTCATCCTGAAAGGGTTTTCTTAACGCATATAGGTGCACATATGGATTATGATAAACTATGTAAAAAACTACCTGAGAATATTCGTCCAGCATATGATGGTATGGTGATAAATATTAAAACTTGACAAAAAAATAAAAATATGTTAAAATATACTCGCTAAAAAAAAGGAGAATGATATGGGGTTTGAGGATTTTCTTTTTGAATACGGTGAGTATTTTATGGGCTTTATTTTTTTGCTGGGTCTTAAATCGTTTGGTAACGATATTAAATAATTTAAAATTTTTCTTGCACTTAGCTTGATATTTTGATATGATATAGACATAGAACGAAAGGGAAACTATGTCTGTTGTTATGCGTCAAAAAATTACGCCTCGTCAGATGGCAGTGAGAAAGCGCTCAGAAACACGCGAAGAAAAAATGATTAATAGTCTATCGCCTATGTTGAATTTGATGGTGAAGGCTGTACGTCGAGCGGCTTCTTCTTTGCATCGGGATTTTCATGAAGTATCACATTTACAGCTCAGTAAAAAGGGGCCTGGAGATTTTGTCTCTAGTGCTGATCTGATGGTTGAAAAGAAGTTGATTTCTATTTTGCAGGAATCTAAGCCTGATTATGGCGTTTTATCAGAAGAATGTGGTGTTATAGCTCCCAAAAATAGTTCTCCTTATTGTTGGGTTATTGATCCAATCGATGGAACGACGAATTTTATTCATGCAATTCCTACTTTCGCTATTTCTTTGGCTCTGATGCGTGGCGATGAAGTTTTAGATGCAGTGATTTACAATCCTATTCTGAATGAACTTTATTATGCGGAAAAAGGACAGGGGGCTTTTGTGATGCGTCCAACAGGTGATGAGCGATTACGTGTTTCTGCACGTCGTAGCTTGGAAACAGCTATAGTGGCTTTAAATCCCGCATTTTTGGTAAATCATCCACAAATTGCGAAAAATTTTTTGGCTGAGAATAGTGCTATTCGAATGAATGGTAGTACAACATTGGCTCTGAGTTCTGTTGCTGCAGGGCAATTTGATGTTTTTATGGAAAGTCGCATTCATTTGTGGGATGTTGCAACAGGTTATTTATTAGTTAAAGAAGCTGGTGGTATCGTACAAACCTGGTCTGGTGGATCAACTTTAAAGGATATTATGAAAGAGGGAAGCTTTGTTGCAACAACTATGGATTTGCGTGAGGAAGTTATAAAAAAACTGTCTACATCCAAAAAAAACTTGCAAAAAAAGTGAAATCTGTGTATAATACAAAAATATTTTAATGAAAGTGAGAAAATAAAATGGCAACACCTAAAAAGAAAACTTCTAAATCTAAACGTGATATGCGTCGTTCACATGATGCTTTGTCTGCAAATGCTGTTATAGAGTGTCCAAAATGTGGTGAAATGATGCGTCCTCATCATGTTTGTTCTTCTTGCGGTACATACCGTAAAAAAGAAGTATTGGTCAAAAAGACAACCAAATAAGGATTTTTCCCTTGACAGGAAAAGAGACTTTAATACTTTCGATTGATGCAATGGGCGGCGATAATGCACCACGTTGTGTTATTGAAGGGGTTTCCATGGTGGCGAAAGACCATCCGGGAGAATTATTCTTTTTCTTATTCGGTGATGAAGCAAAATTGGCTCCTATTATTGAAGAAGTTGGGTTAGATCCAAAGTGTTATAAGATCCATCATACAACAGATTTTGTGCGTGCTGATGCTAAACCTGCTCAAATTTTACGTAGTGGTCGCGAGACCAGTATGTGGAAAGCAATTATGGCAGTTAGAAATGGTTATGCTAAAGCTGTTATTTCAGCAGGTAATACTGGTGCCTTGATGGCTATGAGTAAAATTTGTTTGGGGACTTTGCAGGGTATCGATAGGCCTGCAATTGCTGGGATTTTACCTTCTGCTACGGGGCCTATTGTTATGTTAGATTTGGGGGCTAATGCTAAATGTGATCCTCAAAATTTGGTGGAATTTTCTTTGATGGGTGAGGTACTTTACCACGTTTTATTTAATGAAGAAAAACCATCTATTGGTTTGTTAAATATTGGTTCAGAAGAAACTAAGGGACGTGAAGAAATTCGAGAAGCGGCTGCTATTTTGCATGAAATGGGTGATAGAATCAATTACTACGGTTTTGTTGAAGGAAATGATATCTCGGCTGGTAAAACAAATGTGGTTGTTTCGGATGGTTTTTCAGGAAATATTGCTTTAAAGACGATTGAAGGCGCTGCCAAATTTATTGCAAAAGCTTTGAAACAAGAAGTTAAAGGTTCTTGGATTTCTATGTTTGGTTTTTTGATGGCTCATTCCAGTTTATCTAAATTTAAGAAGAAATTTGATCCTAGAATTTATAATGGTGCTATGTTTTTAGGATTGAAAGGGATTTCTGTTAAAAGTCATGGCGGAACAGATGCGTATGGTTTTTCGTGTGCTGTAGAGGCAGCTATAAAAATGGCGCGTCAAGATATTTGTGAAAAAACAAAAAATGAAATTGCTTCTGTTTTGAATATGTCCGCATTGGACGATACAACGGCGCCATAAAAAAATAAAAAAAAAGACTTGCATAATTTTTTAAATTGTTGCACTATTATCAAGAGTTGAAAGAGAAAGGTGGCAAAATGACAGAAAAAGTGAAAACATTAGTGCGTTCTGATATTGCAGAGGCGATTAATCAGGAGTTGGGTTTTTCTCGTGCAGAAGCTTTTAAGATGATTGAAAAGACATTTTCAATTGTTACTGCGGAATTGGCAACGCGTCGCAGTGTTAAAATTTCTGGTTTTGCCTCGTTTGAACCTTATATGAAAAAGGAAAGAGTAGGGCGTAATCCCAAAACAGGTAAGGAATATCCTATTTCTGCTAGAACAGTTTTGGCTTTTAGGCCTTCACCTATTTTAAAAAATAATAAAAAGTAAGGTTCTTCCGTGAAATCTGAAAACGCCTATCGTACTATAGCTGAGGTTGCTGAACTATTACAGGTTCAGCCCTCTGTTTTGCGCTTCTGGGAAACTCAGTTCAAACAGGTAAAACCTATTAAAAGAATGGGGCGTCGTTATTATCAAACAGAAGATGTTGTTTTGTTGGCGCGCATTAGGGATTTCTTATACAAAGATTTTTTGACGATTAAAGGAGTTCAAAAGCGTTTGGCGAATGGTGATGAGACGGTAATATCTCAAGATAAAGGCACAGAACATCAAAAAATTCAAGATACTTTTTTGGCTGAAATTTCAGACATTAAAGAAGAATTAGCAGAGTATTTGTAAGAAAATCCATTATTTTTTTAAACATTATTTTTTTCGCTTGACTTAGGCACCTAAAAATACTAGCCTGAACTTAGGATATAAGAAGGTTTTTGCGTGCGTAAAATCGGATTAATTTTATTAGGTGTCTTGATAACTTCGACAGCATTTGCCGGAGGGAGTATCTTTGGCGGTCATAAACATAAGACAGTAAATACAAACGGCGTCTATGCGATAGGAGTGCATATATGCTCGTCATTAGAATGTCCTCCAATAAGGATTGTAGAAGGTAAATGCGATGGAGAGAATATGTCCAAGCATTGGGGCGTGTGCGTATGCGAAGCTGGATATATGCCCAAGGATGGTAGCTGTGAAGCATGCCCTGAAGGACAATACAGTGATGGTATAAATGCTTGTCAGGATTGTCCGCAGGGACAGTATATCGCCCATGATGGAGATACCCAGTGTTCAGATTGTCCAAGCGAACATTATTGTAAAGATGGTCAAGCATTTGAATGTCCAGATCATGCAATTTGTTCAGATACAGGGTTTGAATGCGAAGAAGAATATGTGCTTAAGGATAATACCTGTGTTCTTCCATCAGGTCGTCTCTTAGAATACGATGGGGATGAAGATGCTTGTTTGTGGTATACATATAAAGATGAAAAGTGTTACGATGAAGAGAGTATCACTGAATCTGATTGTGAATCTATTTACCATGCTAGATGGTGTGAATGGAGGAATGGCTCACATTTTTGTTCTTTGTCGAATAATTGTTGTTTGATAAATGGGAGCGTGATGATATCATTGGTTTCAGGAGCTGTAGAATGTTCTTCAAAAGTTTGTAATGGTTCCACCGATTATCGTTGGGTTGATCAGATTAAACCGGATGGTACAAAGTGTGGTGTTATGCCAAATCCTGGAGGTTTTTGTATTGATGGGCAATGTGTTACTGAAATAAATGAAACAGATTGTGCGACCTATGATGGCACATGGTGTGAATGGTATGATGGATCGAATTTTTGTTCTCCGACAGGGAATTGTTGTATAAAAGATTGGGCGATGATGACGGTTGCTGCCGAAGAAGAATGTTCTTCAAAAATCTGTGATGATTCCACTGGTTATCGTTGGGTTTATCAGCCAAAGCAAGATGGCATTACATGTGAAAGTGGTGTCTGTCAATCTGGAGAATGTACATCATGCCCCACCAATGCCAATTGCACAAGTACGCCATGGACTTGCAACGATGGCTATTATAAAAATACTGCCACCACGTGTGCCAGTTGTCAAAGTGTGGATGAACACGCCACGACCTGTAATGATAGTGGTACCCCAACAGATTGTGTGAGTGGCTATGAACCCAAAGATGGTGCGTGTGTGAAAATACCCACCTGTGATATCAATCCTGCGACAGATTGTATCAGCGGTGCTTTGGTGGATGGACAGTGCGCTTGCGCCCCCGCAGAAGATGGAGCAACATGCACCAGCTGGACCAACAACGAATGTGGTCAAGGTAAATATTGTGTCTTTAGCCCAACGGGATGTGGTGATGATGCGCACGGTACGGGTACCTGTCAACCAGTGGGTTATATCGGGGATTATAAAACCGAAACGGTTAACGACCATGAATATACTATGAGTGATTGCAGTAATTGTCCCGATTGGTGGAGTGCGCAAAGTTGGTGCAAAGCGTTTGACAAAACGATGGTATCATTGGAAGATATACATTGTAACAGCAGTGGTTGCACGGATACATTGTGGCAAGATTTGGGCAATGCCCTGTATAAATACAGCACTTGGACGACTGACATGTATGATTACTGCGACGCGTTCATCGTGTACCTTGGCGGTGGTTACGTCTACTACTACAATTCTCGCGACGACGACGACTACGAGGTTTTGTGTCAGTAGGTTATTTTTTTTCGGGGACTTTTAAAATATAGCCGCGCCCCCAAATATTTTGAACATAATCCTCACCAGCTGTTAACGCTTTAATTTTGCGGCGCATCTTGCACAGGAACACATCAATAATTTTGCTGTCAGGTGGTTCATCCATTATGCCGTAAAGCTGATTCAAACAGGTTTCTTTGCTGACCGTTATTCCTTTTTTGAGCGCTAAAAGTTCTAATAAAGCATATTCTTTGGCTGTTAATGGTACCAGTGCATCGCCTATATAAACTGTTTTTGTATTCATATCTATTTTCATTTTTCCAATTTGAATAACAGCGTCAGAAATACCTCGTGTGCGTCGGATAATGGCTTTTATTCGAGCCAATAATTCGATTCGTTCATAGGGTTTGGTTAAATAATCATCTGCGCCAGCATTAAAACATTCCACTTTTTTATCGGTTTGATTGATGCCTGATAAAATCAAAACAGGTGTGTTCAGGTTCATTTGACGAATTTGTTTTAAAATCTCAATCCCTTTTATATCTGGCAATATTAAATCTAAAATGATTAAATCATAATCATATAGCTTTATTAATTCCATTCCCTCTTGCCCAGAATAGGCAGATTCAGGTATGATTCTATCTCGCTTTAAAAGAAGCGATATATTTTGGTTTGCAATTTTGTCGTCTTCAATAATTAATATATGCATCACACATCTCCTTTCTTAAGTTTATATTAACTTTTGTAAAAAATCAATAAAATTTTTATTGCCTATTGACATGTGTTAATAAAAGTGCTAGAAAATCTAACATGGCAAATGATTATAAGACATGTGATGGTTCCCATAAGTCCGAATTGGGACGAATGATGGTTGAAGTGATGGCTGTTTTGGCTATTATTGGGATTTTATCTGTCGGAGGGATTTGGATGTTTAATTCTTCAAATCAGGAAAGGCAGATTAATGAGATTGTTCATGATATGAATATTCAAGTGTCGCAAATTTATCCAGCTATTGAGCAAAATGGATCATTTTCTTCAAAAGAAGAATATAATAAGTTCTTATCTTCTTTTACGAAAAGAAGTGGGGAGTATATTTTGTCTTTTCAAGCTGATCCAAATTCAGATGAAAAGGATTTTATTACTCAAATTACTACCGCCAATGGTGATCCTATTAAAGGGAAAATGTGTCGTGCTTTGATTTCAAAAATGTCTAAATTAAAAATGGCTCAGGACGTTTCTTTTTCATTGAAGGATGAAGAGATGGATAATGGAACCGTTCAAGATGTGCTTGTTCCTTTGAATGGGCATATTGTTGATTCTAACGCTATTTGTGGTGGTTAAAGGAGGAGTTAATGAAAAAAATATTTTTATTATCTTTAATGTTGGGAGTGTCTACTGTAGTTTTGGCCGATTATCGAATGACACCACGTGAAGCGGTCTATTATTGGGCGAGTCAAGGGCATTTAAAAAATTTAAAAGCTTTGCAAAAGTCTGGATATTCTTTAGATATGCCAGATGCACATGGTAGACAGGCTATCTGTGAGGCTGTGGACAAAAACGATGTTCAAGCTTTTAAGACTTTACAAAAGGCTGGTGCAAATATGAACATTTTTTGTCTGTATAATATGAGTCAAGAAAAACGTTATGAATTTAATCAGGTATATTACGGTTTACCGTTAGTTGTGCCTGCAATGACAGAGAAAATGTTGGAAGAAGATTTTATTGTACCAGTTAAGCCTATTTCTATTGAGAATCCTGTTGGAGATTCTGTCTATTACACAACAGAGTCCTATGTTGAAACAGATGGGGGTAAACAAGTTAATAAGAGTTCGCTGAGTGAGAGCCTGGTTTTTAAGCCCTATGTTGCGATGAATTTATTTTATGGAAGAGAAAAGTCAAAGTTAGAAGTTTCTTCTTCTGAAAAAAAGTCATACCATGTTTCAGATAATGTACCTGGATTAGCGTTGGCTTTTGGTACAAGAATTTCTGATTTTAGGGCCGAATTAGCACTTCAAGGCCATGCTGAAATCTCCGATAAAATTATAGATGGAGCTGTGAAAAATAAGATGCAAACGTATGCAGGCCTTTTGAATGCTTATTATGATATTCCAACTGGTACTGCTTTAAAACCTTATGTTGGGGCGGGTATAGGTTTAGCACATCATAAAGCAACTTTGACAGATGATGTTATAAAATATCATAATTCTGATTGGTCTGTGGCCTGGCAATTAGCTGTGGGCTTAAATTATACTTTAACAGATAACTGGGTGGCTGATTTGGGTTATCGTTATACTGATTACGGAAAGGTTAACATTGTGAAAGAAAACGGTGTAAACTATAAATCAGATGATATCCGTGTGCATAATGTAACTTTAGGACTCAGGTATGAAATATAGGCCATGAAAAAGATTTTATTGATATTCATTTTTATTGTTATAGGTTTTTCTTTTTATTTTACTAATTGGCAGAAAATAAGTTATTTGTGGCGTTATCGTCATTTTCAACCGACTCAATGGTCTGAAACAACAGATAGAGTACGTACCCGAATTGATACAGACGAAAAAATTCTTGCTCTAACAATGGATGCTTGTGGTTCTAAGACGGATAGTTTGGATGAAGAATTGATTGATTTTTTGATTCAAAATGAAATTCCAGCTACCATGTTTATTACGGGACGCTGGATGGATAAATATCCCGATAAATTTACCCGTTTAGCCGCTAATCCTCTGTTTGAAATTGAAAATCATGGTATTGCACATAGACCAGCTTCTTTGACAGGGCAAAGCATTTATGGTATTGACGGTACAAAGGATGCAGGTGAACTTTATGAGGAAGTTGTACTGAATGCAGACAAGATGGAGAAAACTACAGGACGTCGTCCCATCTTTTTCCGTTCTGGAACAGCTTATTATGATGAAGGTGCTGCTCAGATGATTGAAGATTTGGGATTCCAAAGTATTGGTTTTGCCGTATTGGGTGATAAAGGAGCCACGTATTCGGCTGATGAAGTTGAACAGGCCTTTTTGACGGCTCAACCAGGGGATATCATTATTTGTCATATGAATCATCCTGAAAAAGAAACTGGTAGAGGATTGGTACGTGTTTTACCAAAATTAAAAGCTCAAGGTTTTCGATTTGTTTTACTTAAAGATTATGCAGACAAATTAAAATAATCGTTGATTTTTAGTTTTTTATTTGATATAATAAAGTTCGCTTTGATCCTGCTGACACAGGGGAGCATGAGGGAAGAAAGGCTTTGTCTGATTAGAACCCTTCGGGTTGCGCCCGTAACAGCGTGATTAAGGGGGTTCATTGGACCCTGAAGTCAGGTGGCACAGCGAACGAAATTCGCCCTGACGCTTAACAAAAAGAAAAGGAAAATTAAATGCAAACTTACAGAACTAAATTATGTGGGCAGTTGCGTGCAACTGACGCAGGACAAGAAGTCATTCTTTCAGGTTGGGTACAAACTAAACGTGATCACGGAAACCTACTTTTTGTGGATTTGCGTGACAATGATGGAATTACTCAGTGTGTGGTGGATATCAATGCACCTTGCTTTAAGGAATTGGAAAAAGCCCGTCCTGAATCCGTTATCCGTGTAGAAGGAAAGGTTGTTTTGCGTGACAGCGTCACAGTAAATCCCAAGATGCCAACGGGTGAAATTGAAGTGGTAGTGAGTAAAGTGGAAACTTTAGGCGAAGCACAAGTATTGCCGTTTTTGATTACGTCGGACTCATCAGAATTGTCCGAAGAACAAAGATTAACCTATCGTTTCTTAGATTTGCGTCGTTCAAAACCGCATGCTAATATTTTAATGCGGAATCGCTTGAATAAATTTGTACGTGATGCTATGTGGAATATGGGCTTTACGGAATTTCAAACACCGATTTTGACCTCATCTAGCCCAGAAGGAGCACGTGACTATTTAGTGCCATCTCGGGTCCACAAGGGTGAGTTTTATGCTTTGCCACAATCTCCACAGCAATTCAAACAGCTATTGATGGTAGCGGGTTTTGATCGCTATTTTCAATTAGCACCCTGTTTCCGTGATGAAGATAGTCGTGCAGATCGTTCTCCTGGGGAATTTTACCAAATCGACTGGGAAATGTCTTTTGTGACGCAAGATGAAATTATGGAAGTGGGCGAAAAGCTTATTAGTGCTATTTTTAAAGAATTTGCACCAGAATCGACATGTACTCAGGCACCATTCCCACGTATTCCATTTGATGAAGCTATGTTAACGTATGGTTCGGATAAACCAGATTTAAGAAATCCACTTAAAATCGTGGATGTATCGGAAGTTTTTGCTGGTTCTGAGTTTGCTATCTTTGCAAATACAGTGGCAGAGGGTGGTTTTGTTCGTGCTATACGTGCACCAAAATCTGCTGATAAGCCTCGCAGTTGGTTTGATAAACTCAATGCCTTTGCTGTTGAAAATGAAATGGGGGGCTTGGGTTATATTGTCCGCACAGCAGAAGGAAATAAAGGACCTATTGCCAAGAAACTGGATGAAGCACGCTTAAACAAGCTATTTGAACTGACAAGTTTGGAAATTGGAGACAGCGTTTTCTTTGTTTGTGGTAAGGGTGAAAAAACAGCCTTGTTCGCTGGGAAAGTGCGTAACTTATTGGGTAAAGAGTTAGAGCTGTTTGAACAGAATGCTTATCGATTCTGTTGGGTTGTGGATTTCCCGTTTTATGAAATGGATCCAGAAACAGGTAAACCGATGTTCAGTCATAACCCATTTTCTATGCCGCAAGGTGAATTGGAGGCCTTACAATCAAAAGATCCTTTGAGTATTAAGGCTTATCAGTTCGATATGGTTGGAAATGGCTTAGAAATGCTTTCTGGCGCTATTCGTAACCATCGTCCTGATGTGATGTTTAAAGCCTTCGAAATCGCTGGTTATGGTCCAGAAGTTGTAGAGGCTAAATTTGGTGGTATGCTGAATGCATTTAAGTATGGTGCACCTCCACACGGTGGTGCGGCGTTTGGTTTTGACCGTATCGTGATGATGTTGGAACATGAAGACTTTATCCGCGAAGTGATTGCGTTCCCATTCAATCAACAAGCTCAAGACTTGTTGATGCATGCACCATCACCGGTGACAGAAAAACAACTCAGAGAAGTGCATATTAAATTGCGCTAATATCAATATAATGGGGCGGGGGATGTAATCTTCTGTCCCTATTTTTATGGAGGAAATAATGTATATAGATTTTATTGCTGATTATGGTAAAATAACGGGGCAAGATGATTTGGCTTTTTCGGAAGTTAACGTCAAATTATGTGAAGAATTTGATGTCTTGAATATGCCTTTTCCAATGATCAAAAACCTTTCTGTTGGGCCATTCAATACTATTGAAACAGGATTTGTGGTGGCACAACTTGCGCAAAATTCAAAACTGGGGAAAAAACACATTGTTTATCATAATACAGCACCTCGGAAAGATGAGCTTTCGGCTCGCAAAAATAATGCCGGTGAGTTTTTAGCTGTTTGTGAATTGTCCAATGGTGTGCGTATCATAGGGGTATATGGTGGTTATACTTTTTCATTTTTGGATGCGCCTGTTTATAAAGTTAAATGTGCATATGATGGTTCTCAATTTCGTTCACGGGATGTTTTTCCTGCTTGTGTCGCCAGTCTTGCTCAATATGGTGATAAACCACTTTCAAAATGGTCTTTATTGGGCGAACAAGTTCAAAGTGTTCCTCAAGTTCCAGAAAATACCATTTTGAGTATAGATGGTTACGGCAATATTAAGACAAACATTCAAATCTCGGGAGATATTAAATCGGTTATCATTAATGATATTGAAAAAAAATTGAATATTGGTAAAGGAATTTTTGATACTAATGATGGCGATTTGGTTTTGGCGCCAGGGTCATCTGGTTGGAAAAATTATCTGTTTCCTGAAATCTGTTTAAGGGGAGGATCAGCTTCTTTATTGTTTGATAATCCAAAACCGGGTGATGAAATAATACTTAAAAAATAACAATTTTGACAGTAAAATCCTCGATTAAAATCGGGGATTTTTTTGTTTGTAAGAAAAATATTGACAAAAAATTAAAAATGATGTAAAATTAACCATCTTTTTTTGTTATTAAATTTAAAATTCTAGGGGAAAATATGAAATTTATATTTGTAAAGGAAAATATGCGCGAATATATGCCTTATTGTGGTGATTTATGTATTCCTAAAAATGGGTTTGAAACTCATGAAGTTTCTTTCGAGGAAAGAAATGGGGAAACTTATTTTAAAACAGAAACAAAAACTAAGGGGTTTTATCAGCCGATATCTGAAGATGTTTATGGAAATGTTGGGGGTGAATTTCGGCCGATAGGACAACGCTTGACTTTGGATAAGAATGCTGTTCAAGCAGAACAACGAGAAAAAGAATATTTGCTTTCTTTACCTTTGTCCGAACGTGTGCGGGCATTAAAGGAAACAGTTTGTATTCATTTACAAGATTTGGATACAGGGAGCGTTTGGGGAATGTTATTAACGCCTTATATTGATCGTTTTACACACTCTTCAGAAATGGAATTGTTTAGGAGTTTGCCCAAAAATGAACAAGCGGATCTTTTAAAAATGCCAACAAAAGAATATAATTTTGATAACGGAGATGTTATGAAGCGTGCTTATTTAGATAGGCATAGGTATGCTTTAACTTCCATCCTGGAATCCTTACCGCCTGATTTACGAAGGAGTGTCATAAAGGAAAGTGAGTATCAAAAGCTTTCGCTGGGACAACGAATTTTTCGTAAAGTTTTGGCTGGCTTCTCTCGTGAACGATAATGAATTTCAATTTTAAAGATTCCCCACTTTGGTATTTGTTGGGAGTCTTTTATTCTAAGATAAAATTTTCATAACAAAAAAACGCCTAATTAAGGCGTTATTCAGTAAATGGTGGGTGCGACAGGGATTGAACCTGTGACCCCTACCGTGTGAAGGTAATGCTCTCCCGCTGAGCTACGCACCCAAGTTCAATGGGAGGTATTGTATAATAAAATTTCTTGGTTGTCAAGGAAATTTTTTAGTATCGGCCGTATTTCTTATTCCAACTGCTTGCAGATATACTAATCAGGTCCAACATTTTTGTTGCTCCCCGTGATTTTTCTCTATCGGCATTTGATTCTATTTTGGGATAAAAAAGGGGGAAATCAGCAAAACTGAAATCCCTCTTAAAATTGGCTCCAGCGGTAGGGCTCGAACCTACGACCAATCGGTTAACAGCCGATTGCTCTACCACTGAGCTACGCTGGAAACAGTGGTTATTATAACAAAAAGTTTTCCATTATGCAAGAACTTTTTATTATTTCTTTGGAGGCCGGTACCGGAATCGAACCGATATAAAAGGATTTGCAGTCCTCTGCATAAGCCATTCTGCCAACCGGCCATCAAAAGATGAAGATATATTTACCCGATTTTTTTACAATAGTCAAGAAAAAAATATTTTATTTTTATTTTGTTCGAATTTTTCCTTGACATTGCAAAATCATTTGTGTAAAATAATCGGTATCCTATGGCGGATGTAGCTCAGTTGGTTAGAGCGCTGGTTTGTGGTACCAGATGTCGTGAGTTCGAGTCTCATCTTCCGCCCCATTTTTTTTAAGGAGTCTTTATGGCAAAAGAGGAAGTTTTACAATTTACTGGTACTGTGGTGGAAGCATTACCCAATGCTACTTTTCGTGTTCAGTTAGAAAATGGACATGAGATTTTGGCTCATACTTCTGGCAAGATGCGTAAATTTCGTATTCGTGTGATGGTTGGGGATAAAGTGGATATTGAGATGACGCCATATGATTTGACAAAAGGTCGTATCTCTTTCAGACACAAAGGTTAATTTTTTGTGGGGGAGGAGTTATGTGGATGCTTTTGTTTTTTTGTGCTCTTTTCTTTTTGGGATTGTTTGTGTTTCCTTTTGCACAGCGTTTTTTTATAACAGAAAAAGGTACTATTTCTTTGCCGAGACTTGATTTGTTTTCATCTGCTTTTTTATGTCTTTCGATAGTGCTTGGTGGGACATTTATGTATGCAACCCACACCGAGTTGCCTATATATACTTGGATTATTATTTTACTTTTATTAGGCGGACTTTTTTGCTTTACACAAAAAGAATTAGATCTTTTTAAGACCAATTTAATTCGCTTGTTATTGTGTGTAATTGGTGTTTTTGGTGTTTTATTGCCCATGCCAAATGCCTCTTTCTCTTATTGGTTAGCTGGAGGTATTTTAACTGTTGTATGGTTTTTGGGCTGGCGATTGATTTCAAATTTTGACAAATATCCTTTGACCTCTTACGTTGTTTCATCTAGTTGGACTGTTGCCCTATTAATGGTTGGTTTTGTTGTTAAAACATTTCCTTCAGAGATTGTTTTTTTTGCAACTGTTTTAGGAATTTCAATTTTTGTGATATCGACAAAACGTTTGACGTATGGTTTTTCTAATTTAGGTGCTTGGACATCAGAAATTTCAGGTTTCATTTGGTCTGGAA
>Ga0310690_10007611_pt1 | contig 13901 bp, 16 predicted proteins | sample AusTroGonzalo_MG_2_FD_207661 | JGI IMG/M metagenome (GOLD analysis project Ga0310690, IMG submission 207661) | Bovine rumen microbial communities from tropical cattle in Woodstock, Queensland, Australia - Gonzalo_04 (v2) (version 2) | ecosystem: Host-associated > Mammals > Digestive system >... | reverse complement strand
TTTTATGTCGCATCCTCGGAGTTCGCTCGGAGTTCAATGGAGGTTCAATGGCATTTTCCTCGGCGTTCGCTCGGCGTTAAAACACAACAAAACACAACCGCCCCGCCCCCCGCTCCCCGTTGTTCGCTCGTTGTTCAACCCTAGGTTTTCCTAGGTTCTCAATGTCAAGTTTTGACAAGTCCCGCCCCCCGAAACTTGCCTAAATCTTGCCATACTGCCTCGGGGAAATATCTACCTAATCTCTACCTAAATCTTGCCGTATTCTTGCTGTGGTTCTCTTTGTTCGCTCTCTGTTCGTCGGGTTAAATCTTGAGGTAATCTTGAGGTAGTTCTCTAGCTTCGCTCTAGCTTCGATTGCGCTTTCGTAGCCTACGCAACGCCTTTGCCACCTCTTTCCTACGGGGTAGCTTTACCGCCCCGCTAGGCTTGTCCTCGCCGACCACCTCGGGGAGATCCTCGCCGTGGGCATCGTCCTCGGGAGGCGCATCGTGGGGGAGGTTTTGCCCATAAAGAAAGGGGCGGTCGTTAGCCTCCCCTTTGTACCGCTCGCAATGTAGGCAAGCCGTCGCCCCCGCTACCGCCTCGTCGGGGCACATAGTCAACCCGCAAGGCGTCCCCGTCCACCCGTCGGTCAAGGCGTTGGCAAAGATATTCTCGAGGTTGTCGAGGTCGTTCCGCTCCCAAGGGTCATAGTCCCAAGGCTTTGCCTCGTACTTGATACAGTCGGCAAGCTCGGCTCTCTGCGCTTTCCTCGTCTCGTTTTGATATTGGCGACGGCAATACTCCGAGCAATAGAGTTGCCGTCGGTTAGTCGCCTCGTATTCTTTCCCGCATCTCTGGCATAAAAAATGGTAGGTTCTTGCCCGTTTTCTCTCGCTTGCGCCCATCTAAACACTTTTACCCCGCCGACGTGATACATAGTGCCTATTTTGCGGAAAAATCGCTCTGGAGGCGTCCTGTGCGCTAATTTCGCTATCTGTACAAATCAGACAAGCGGGGGGACGTCGCCGACGGGGTAGGGGCGTTGTTTTCTGTATCGGCGTCCCCCTCTCCCTTGCTCTCGTCCTCGTCGAAATCGTCCTCGCTCCATTCGTGGCACCACGGGGCGGGGGCTTGCGCTTTCGGTGCATCGTCCTCCTCACGCAAGCAAGACAAGCCGAGCCTATCGAGGGCAACGAAATAGTGCGGGTCGCTCTTTACGAGGTTGTTCCTCGTCACATTGAGGCGGGCATCCTTGGGATTGCGCATTTGCTTGCGCAACATACAAGCGAGGTATTCGAGGGCGACGGGGAGGTATCGCACGTCCCGCCCCTCTTTGTACTCCCGCCTCGCCTCGGTAACGAGCCGTAGCAAGGTCAAGATAATGCCCCATATTATCGTTGGCTTTATGTCCTCGTAGCTCCCTTCGTAAACCAGCTTTCGCATATCGTCCCCCTCTATGACGCTTGGCGTTGAGCCTTCGCCTTGCCATTGTTTATCGCTTTGATAATTGCGTCGTACTCGTGCCGTTTGCCTCGGATATATTGCCGTAGGTATCCAGCGACAAAAGCCTCCCCGTTTTCACGAGTGCCCGTAAAAAAGAAAGGTACCCGATAGCGGGACATAAATGCTTGTATGCTTGCGACGGCAGAGGCGGGGTTGAGGTTGCTCCTATATTTGCCGTCGAGGAGTTGTTGCCACGTCGCCTCGATTACGACGGCAAAGCTCTCGAGAGCGGAGGCTTTCAGCATCTCCCGAGCGAACCGCTCCCGCTCGACGCCGAGGCACATAACCAAGTCGGGGAGGGACTTCCTTTCGAGGGCGACTTTGTGCGTGAACCCCTCGAGGCTGTAGTCGCCTAGTGGCAAGGTCGCCTTTGCGGTCTCGATGTCTCCCGCTTGCGATAGGAAATCATAGGGGCGTTGTTCTCTTGTATCGACCAAAATCAGCATTTCGCCTTTGCTCCTCTTTGACATAGAGCCTATACGCTTGGCGCATTATCATTGACCAAGCCTCAACGGAAAACAGCGAGCAAGAGTGTTGCCACCCTCTCCCGCTCCCTGCGTAGCAAGAACAACGTCGGCAACATACGGGGTCGGCGTCGAAAGGGCACATAAATTGCCTCCACTCTGCGAACGTATACCCGTCGCCACGCATTGCCATTTTGTTTTCCCTGCCCTTGCTTTATGCTTTTATTGTGTCGATATTGTACATTATTTTAGCAAGCTAGCAAGTATTGATACCCCCGCCTAGTTATGCGGTAAAGAGATTAAAAAAATAGCCCGCCCCTCGGGGAGGCGGGTACTGTATCAGCTGGTCTTGCTTTTCCTGTTCGCTGGCAATGTCGGCTTGTCTTTCGGTTTCCATCTACCCTCTTTCAAGTACGCATCGAAAGCTCGGGGAGGGGTTATCTTTTTGACTGTGACGGCGTAAGTTTCGCCCCTGCCGTTCGGCGCATCGAGGAACTGTAAAAAACTCATCATCGTTCTACTGTGTCGGCTCTGGATCTATTTAATGCCACCCGTTGCCATAGTAGCGGGGAGGGCGAGCCGTCCCTAGTTTTCCCTAGTAGCCCGTAGCTGTATCGTGCGCACAAGGGGCGAGTTGCTCGCTATCATCGGCGTGAATATCTGCCCCTTGTCTATGTCCTCGGCTCTCGCCTCGGCTACCAGTTCCTCCGTATGCCGTGCCGTCGCATCCCACTCGCTAAAATCTCGCATAGTCCACCTTTCGATTGTAGAGTTATAGGCAAGATATCACGAGGGTATGGTTTTGTGCGACTGCGGCGTTTTGAGACGGAAAGGGCTAGCCCGTCTCCCATATCAAGAGCAAGGCTAGCCTCTTTCGTGCGCTCTCCGTGGCTCTGGAGGGCGTCTGTGTGCATTCGTTTTTGGAGTTTACCTATATGTTCCCCATAAAGGGAAAGGGGTCGGTCAGCTCCCCTTGCTACGCTTTCCCTTTTTCTTGGTTTCCTCTTTTTCGGGTTCGTCAACAAGAGAGCCTTGTCCCTGTGCTTCTCTATTTAGTTCCGTTTCCAGAGCGTTCCATTCCTGCTCCTCTTTCGAGAGTTCCATAGTGGGGGAGGTAGTGTCCCAATCCTTGAAAGGCTTTCCTCCTACCACTTTCCCGTGGACTGTCATATTGGCATAGCGGTTCGGCGTGATACATCCCCGCTCCTCATATATGTTATATCTTGCGTCGTATTCGTATCCTAGCTTTGCCCCGACTGCGCCGTTGCGGTTTTTCAGTATGCGCACCTCTATTTGCCGAGGCGTTTTTTCTTTTTCTTTAGTGGCGTCGAACCCGTCCTCCCCCGTCCCCTTGAGCTGTAGCCCGAGCAAGACGTCGGCAGAATATTCGATTGCCCCGCTTTCTTTAAACGACTGCATCTCGACCTCGTTCTTGTAGCTCGTTCGGTTGAAAGAGCTAACGACAACAAAGGGGAGCTTGTAGTCTCGTGAGATTTTCTTGAGTTCTAAAACTGTGCGGTCGACGGCTTGCTTGTCGGTCAAGCGGTCGCTCTCGGGGCGCACGATTTGGAGGTAGTCGAGGAAACAAACGGGGCGGTTGCCCGTCATTTTGATATGTCGCTCTATCGCCTCCCGTATCTCTTTAACGCCGACGTCGCCCAAGCCCTCGACATAGAAAATATTGCCCGCATAGCTGGCATAGTCGCCCATAGCGTCGGTTAGGATCTGCCTTTCCTCCTCCCCGTATCCTGCCCAAAACCGCCCCGTCGTGACGCCTCGCACAGTCTTTGCGTATTGCGTACTCCCGTAGCGGTTCGCCGATATCAATGCCGTATGCCTCGAGATAGATTTCGCCATCATCTCGAAACGGGACATTTCAAGACAGAAAAACAAAATCTGCGCATCTCCGCATTGCGCTATCTGGTCTGCCATTTGGAGGACGTATGTTGTTTTCCCGACGCTCGATACCGCCCCGAGGATATACAAGCCCTCGTATAGCCCGCCGTCGAAAACTTTATCGAGCAGGGGGTAGCCCGTAGAATAGAAAGGCGTATCTATCGAGGCTCGTATCTTGTCCCGAAACGGCTCGAGGTAGTCGTATGCCGAGCTGTGCAGGTATGCCTCCCGCTCCTCTTGCTCTGCGCTCGCCTTGTTGTCGGCTTTGAGGTAGGCGTCGGTTATAGCCGTCTCGAGAAAACCCCGCTCGCCTTTCTCGAGGTATTCGTTTGCATCCTTGAACCCGTCCACGGGTTCCCACTCGGTCACGGGTATGTTGAGCTTTAGTAGCTCTTGCCGTAGCTGTTCGCTCGCCTTTTTCCCTTGCTCGTCATTGTCGAGGGCGAGGATAATTTTCGCCGTGGGTCTCTTGTCCTCAAAGAGGGCTACCAGCTTGCGAGCGTTGGCAATGCTCCCGAGGGCGCAAGCGTCCGCACCACAGTCGATTATGCTCAACGCATCGAACTCGCCCTCGGTGACGAAAACAGGCTTGTCAGAGGAATAGAGGACGTCGCTATTAAAAAGCTCGACCTTGCCGACCTTGCTCTTTGCGTATGCCTTTTGCGCCTCGGGGATATCCTTTCTCACGTCCCTCGCAAGGTACGAGTTCGGCGACGTCGGCACTATCAGCCTCGGAGAGGTAGGGATCCGCTCCCACGTCTCTTTGCTCCGAGGCTTGCCGTTCGCCGTCGGCTTGTCGCTATCGAGGTAGATCTCGAGGGGTATGCGCCACTTTTCGACGTACCCAACGCCGTACTTGTCGAGGGTCTCGAGCTTTATTCCCCGCATCGTAGGGGCATCTTGTAAATGCTTGTTCGCATCCTCGAAAAACTGTGTGTATGTGTATGTGTGTATGTGTGTATGTGTATCTGTATCCCCGCCCTTTTTAGGGGAGGGTCTCGCCGTCGAAAAGACGTCTATGCCGAAAAGCTCTTTCGCCCTCGTGAGCTGTGCGGGGTAGCCTTGTATCCCCTCGACCTCGCCTATCAAGTCGAAAAGGTCGCCACCCTTGCCACAAGCAAAGCATTTCCATCGGTCGACGCCTTTCTCGTCCTTGCGGATATTGAAAGCTCCCGTCCTATGCTTGCCCGTACCGCTCCCGCATAAGGGGCATACCCAAGCCGTCCCGCTCCGCTCCGTTATGCGTTGAACGTAGTCTGTCAAATAGCCCATAGAAAGAAAGGGCGTCGTATTGATTAGTGCCATTTGCCTAACCTCCAGAAAACAGTTTTTTGATACTCCAAAAGGGACAACCCTTTTCTTTATGGGTAACACAAGCACTTTCGCCATTAAGGGCGAAAAGTGCGCACTTAAGTCTATTAAAGACTATTAAGAAAAAACGCCGTCGGATTTGCTAGCGATTGCAAGAGGTTATAAAAACCCCTGCGCACCGCTACCCCCGTGACTGCGCACCGCTACCCCCGTGACTGCGCACCGCTACCCCCGTGAACGGGGAAAATTAGCTCTCTGTGAACTCGATACGGCTACCGCATCGGGGCGGGTTCTCTGTATGCTTGAAACGGACACAAGAGTGATTGCCGATATCATCGAGGGAGGTTGTTTTTGCCATAGTCCCGCCCCTAGAAAATGCGCCCGTCTTTGGAGTGATAAGTAGCCCACTCTCTAAAAATACGCTCGTAGAGGTATTGCTTTGTCGTAGAGCTAAAAACCTTTTTGCGGATCGCCTCGAGGAGATTGTAGAGGCTCTCGTCGACGTCGAACTGGATTTTAATCTTGCTCATTTTATTTCATCCTTTTGCATATATTTATATTTAGGAAAATGAATGAAAATGTATGCCCGAGGATTGTTAGACGAGGCTCCCTTGCCGTGCCTTGCCCGCCTCCCTCTTTTCTTTACGGGCTTGCTTGCGCTTTTCTGCCAGCTCCCGCTTTTTCTTGTTCTCGAGGCGTTTTGTTTGGTCGGGGTAGTTGAGCCAATAGAGGCGCACGTTGAGCTTTATAAATGTGTCGTAGTCCAGTATCGCAAGCTCATCGTCCGAGAGAGGCTCTCCGTTCCTATGGCAATACTCCCAAGTAAAGATATTGGAGAGGGCTTTTAAGTCCCGCTCGAACGGCTCGATAATCCTATCCGTGAAATGCCGATTGCTAGCCCGCACCTCCTCATACGTCGGGATTTTGGGGCATATCTTCAAAAGGGTTTTTACGGCTATGATATCCTCGTTGCGCTTGCCGATATTCATATTCTTGTGTTCGTGCGCTTTCCTCCCGAGGTAATAGGCGTTCGGGTTCCTGCGCTTGTCGACCTTGAAAAGGGCGAGGTCGATAGACATAACGGGACTGTCTGCCATTATAGAAAGAAAGTCCTCGTCGAACCTCACGGATATGATTTTGTCATCGTAAAAGGCTTTCCGTAGGACGTGGAAAAGGTACTCTCCCGTCATTTGCTTGTTGCGGGTAAGTGCCGACTTGGGGATAGAGAGCGAGAGATTGTGTAAGGTTCGCAAGTCGGCTCTCACTTGCTCCCGTGCGCTTTTCGGATCCGAAAGCCCGCACTTGCGCATATACTCGTCAAAGTCGAGCGTAATGGCTAATTCTTTGGCTCCCGTTCTTGTCAGCTCCTCGGTCAGCAAGTCGAAAAGCATAGAGGTCGATTGCCGTAGCTCTCTCCCGTCGCCGTATTCCTCGAGAATGACAGTAAGGGGGTCGAGTTCGATAACGAGGACACCCGTATTGAAATCGTATCTTTCTTTATTGGTCTCTATCTTGGTTAAGAGGTTCGTCGCTACGTTGTTGCGCAACAGCGTATACGTCGAGGGGCTTTTCCCGAAAAAGATAGAGGGGGCGAAAACGTCCTCGTTGTCGGGTATCGGTTCGAGTTCGTTGCCCGATATGGGGATATTCATATAGTCGGGGTTGTCTGCCATTATTTAGACGCTCCTAACAGCATCGGGAAATAGTATCGGCGAAAGTAAAGCATATTAGCGCAAGAGGTAGGGGAATAACTATCCCTGCGCATCTCCTCCTCTACCGCATCAATGTTTTGCCGTTCGAGGCTGTAGTTCCAAAAGTCGAGAGGCTCGAAAGCCTTTTTCAGCGTAGCCCGTTGCTGTGCCTTGTGTGCCTCCGTGCCAAATATCATAGCGTTGAACTTGTAGAGGATCTCGTTGAAAGCGTACATTTGCCGTTCGAGTTTCGCTATGTCACAGCTAAACGCATCGCATAGGTTCGGCACCGCAAAGACTTTCTCGAGGAGCGAGAACATAGCATTACTCGCTAGCAATGCTCTGTAGCTCTCGAGTATGTGAGTGCGCCTTAATGTCTGTAGTCCCGCAATCTCCTCTTTATTCCGTGCCAGCTTGTCGAGGCTCGGGAAATGCTCGAGGAAACTTGTCGCCGTGAGCTTGCTCTCGTTCAACGCCTCGAAAAGGGGAGAGGGCTTGTGTATGGCTACCCCTGCATTGACGAGTTGTTGCCTTTTCAGCAAGTGCGCCGTCGTATCCTCGGGGTATAGGTTGCGCAAGTCCTCGGCGTACCCTTTGACCTCTTCTTTATAGGAGCATACCCCCGCCTCGAGGAGCTTGCCTTGCGTCGCTATCGGCTTTGAGACGTCCCGCCTTTTCAGCGTTTTGACCTCGGGGAGGAGCTTGCCCATATAGCCGACGATCGTGCCGTATAGCTCGGGGAGGTACTTCTCGACTGTGTGCAGGATTGCCTTGCGCTCCGTGTCGTTTTGGGCAAAGTCGTAGAGCTTGACGTATAGCTTGGCTTGGTCGAGCAAGGTAAGGGTATCGAGGGGCGGGTTCGTGTCCTTGTAGGTTATGCCGTAGCAAGCGAGCAACGCCTCGTAGAGGTCGCCTTTCCGCTCGGGTTCGGCGTCGATATCCTCGAGGAGTTCCTTGTCGGCGAGTTGAGGCTTGTGCCCCGTCACCCTCTCGAAATATGCCCTTGCGTAATCCGCTCCCATAAAGAAAAGCTGTGCCCTTTTCTTTTCCACCTCGTCGAGCTGTGACGGCGTGAGACGTTCGAGCAAGAAAGGACGGCAAGCCTTGTGCCACTCCTCCCTTGTGTCGAAATCGTTGCTCGTAACGCCGTTCGGGAGTTCGATACGTCCGAGATTGTATAACGCTCCGTAGTTCTCGGGTTCGCCGTGCGTTGCGGGACGCTTGGCATAGTCGGCGAGGATCTCGGCGACATTCAGCTCCCCCGTATCCGCTCCCTCTTTGAGGCAATGGGCGAGGATATGAAAAAATGTCTGGCAAAAGGATTGCTCTCGGTTCCTGTATCTCTCGAGAGCTTGCGCCCTCCCCTCGTCGAGTTCCTTTTGCGTGATAACGAGGGGCTGTAGCTGTAGGGCGAGGACGGCGTTATTCGTGCGCTCGAGTTCCTGTAGCTCCATAAGCACTCGATAAAAGCCGTGGTAAAAGCGTTGCTTGTCGGCTATCGAGGAATTGTAGCCGTCGGTTATGCTCGTGAGCATATTGTTAAAGAGCGTGAACTCGGCGACGTCTTTCTCATTCGTGAGGGTCTCGTCCGTCATTGAGTTGAATACGGACTGCGGGAACAACGCTCCCCTCGGCTTGCCACCCTTCGAGTTGAGCTGGTCATTAATTGCGCTGTAGACCAAGAGCAAGCCAAGCTCCTCCCCCGAGAGACGCTTTTTCTTGAGTAGCTTTTTTATTTTATCGGGAACCATTTGCCACCTCTCAAAAGATAGCCTTTCTTGCGCAAGATATAGCAAGTTATTTTTGCCATCGTGCGCCCATATTAGCAAGTTGCCCGTTGCCGTCCGTCGTAGAAAAACAAGCTATCCGTCACCTACAAAACGACGAAAACCATAACCTCGTTTTTACTTCCGCTAATGCTAATTTTCGGAGGTAAAGGCTTGCCGTACCCTCCCCCGTATCAGCTCAACATTAAGCGCAAGCCTCGCTGTTTCGGTTTTCCTTTCGGCGGTTGCCGTCGACAATGGGCGCACCCATCGCAAGGAACTCCCTCAACGCATCGGAGGTTATGCGCCACGCCTTGCCTATCTTGACGCCACGCAATGCCCCCGCCTCGACATATTGATAGACGCAACGCTTGCTAATCTTCAAAATGTCGGCGGTCTCTCCGATAGTGTAGGCTTTCAGTTCGTCCATAGCTTGTCTCTCCCTTGCCCCCGTTCACTCGAGGGCGGTTGTCAGAATGTTGTTGATTACCTCGTTGACGCTCACGCCGTCCGCAACGGCTCTCGCCTTGAGCCTCGCATAAGTCGAGGGCTTTAACAAAACCTGTATGCGCTTGCTCCTCGCCTCTCCCCTGTATCCGTATCCACTCTCTTTTACGGGGGCGGGTTCGTCCTTGGTCGGCATCCCCGTATCGGTCGGCTTGCTAATGAAAGTCATAGCGGGGTTTTCTATCTGTCCCTTGAAACTCTTTGTCGCCATACCTCTCCACCTCTCCTCTTTTGAACTAACAAAAACTAACTGGCACCCGTCGAACTAGGTTTTAACTAGTCGAACTAGGCAAGCCCTAAACTAGTAGCCACCTCGCCGACGAGAGCCGAGTAATCCCTCGAGGCGTTGCTCCGTGGCGCATAGGTAAAAATGCTTTGTCGCATAGCCTGTGCCTCGACGATAGCGACGCACTCCCGTATCTTTGCCTTGAATACCTTTGTCCCCATTTCCTGCGCCGTGTTCTCGAGCATCTCGGCAATGTCCTTGCGTATGACTGCCCGCCCATTGTAACGGGTAATCAGCAAGCCCATAAGAAAGAGGCTCTTGTTCGTGTACGCTCTCACGGCGTCGACTGTGCCAGCAAGTTGCCGTATCCCCATTAGACTATATGGGTCGGCTTGCGTCGGCACTATTGCCCCGTCCGAGGCGGTCAATGCGTTGACTGTGAGGATCCCGAGGGCGGGAGGCGTATCGACTAGGCAAACGTCGAACTCGTGCGCCACGCCTCCGAGTGCCTCCCGTAGGCGGTACTCTTTGCCAAGCTCAACGAGGAAAGTATCCGCTCCCGCAAGGGCGGGGACGCTCGCAAGCAAGCCGATATTGTCGGCAATGCGCTGTATCTCCTCCCCCGCTCTTTTCGGTTGCTGTAAAGCCGTGAGGACGTTGCCCGCCTCCCCCTTGCTCCCGAGGGAATAAGAGAGGTTCCCTTGCGCATCGAGGTCGACGTAGAGAACCTTGTGCCCTCTCCGTGCCAAGCCGTCGCCTAACGCAAGGCAAGTGGACGTCTTGCCCACCCCGCCCTTTTGACAAGCTATAGCTATCGTTTTCATTCGCTCACCTTTCCTTTTATGGGTTCGGCTCTCCTATGTGTATGTGTATGTGTATCTGTATGTGTATAGCCGTTAGAAAATGGCGTTCGCTATGGCGTTGGCGCAAGTGTTCGACGCCATCTCGATACTGTGATTATAAATCATCGTCGTTGCGATACTGCTATGCCGTGCGAACTTGCTCACCTCGGCAAGGGGCTTGCCAGCCAATAAAGAGAGGGTCACGGCTGTATGGCGCAAGCTGTGTGCCGTGAGCCTATCCGAGCTGTACCCCGCCTCTACCATCCGAGCCTTGACCATCCCGCTAATGGAGCGGGTCGAGAGACGCTTGCCGAGGCTGTTATGGCTCTCGCTGGCAAACAAGGGAGCGGTTCGGTCGACCTTGCCCCTCGCCCTCAAATAGTCCCGTATGGCTTTCTCTGTCTGCGGGGGTATCTTTACATAGTCGCCCCGCTCCTCGTGCCCCTTGCCTTGTACGAAAATAACGACACTATCGCCGACAGTCCCGAGATCTCCGACGTTCGCCCTTGCCACCTCGATAGTGCGCAAGCCTCCCGTAACCATAAGGGCGAGTATGGCGTAGTCACGCAAGCCTTGTACGTCGCTCGTATCCACGCCACCCATTACCGCCTTGACTTGGCGAGAGGTCAAATAGTCCCGCTTGTGCCCTTTATCGAGCCGTGCCCCTTTGATATGCTCGGCGACGTTCGGATAAAGGTTCTCTTGTTTTGCCCATTGAAAGAACAAGCGCACGGCTACCATATAGAGCGAGACAGTCGAGGGCTTGTGTCCCGAGGCTTTGAGGCTCTCACGATAGGCGAGGATATCCTCACGGAGAGGGCGACGTATCCCGTTCTCGGCGAGGTAGTTAAAGAGTTGCCGTATAGCCATCTTGTAGGTCGCTATCGTTTTCGGGCTTGCGTCGAGATACGCTATGAAACGCTCGAACATACCCGCCCTCACCTCTTGAGACTGTGCTATCTCGCCTTGCGTCGCCGTGGTCATAATTGCGTTTTCCATACCGCCCCTCGCCTTGTGTGTATCTGTATGTGTATGTGTATATGTGTATGTGTATACACATAACGTCATACTGTCAACAACAAAATGCAAACAGTCACCCATAAAGAAAAGGGGGCGGGCTTTGAACCCTCCCCCGTGCGCCTCGGTCGCCGACCTCACCTCTTGCCGTGCTAGCCTTGGCTCTTTCTTTTTATAGGTTCGCCATCTACCCTGCCAAGCCGTGCCCCTCGTAGCCCTCGAGCATACGGCTCTCGCATATCTGCCTCGCTATGGCGTTCGCTATCGCAACGATCCACGCCGTCAACGACAATGCCCTCCGCATAGTGCTACGCCTCCCGTCTCTTGTACTTTTCGAGGTTCTCTTTATTCAGCTCGACGAACTCATCGGTAATCTCGTTGAGGCTCTCGGAGAGCATCCGCAAGATAATGGCAAGCCCGATATTGTCGCCTTTCCTCACTCCGCAACTATCGTCGACCAAGTGGGACAACGTGCCTACCGCCTCCGCATATTCAACGAGGCGCACTTGCGTATCCGAGAGAATGATATTTGCCGTTGCCGACGTGGTAGCCATTGCCCGCCTCCTACTTTATCTCCTCGAGCATAACCGCTTTGAGCTTGCTCGCTATCAGCTCGAACACTTGTAGCACTCCCTCGACGTATACGAGTTGCGTACCCCCTCGGGGCTTGTTCGAGCTTTCCTCCCTATCGGATAGTGCCGACTGTACAAATGCGAGCAAGTTTTGCACCTCGCCCAAAAGTTCAACGCCTCTGTCGGTAATGTCTGCCATTCTATGCCCTCCGTCCGTTCCCACAGTTCAAGGCGGTATCGTGTAGCTCGTTGATAACTTGGGTCAGTATCCACGCCACGCCGTTTTGCTCGCCCGCATCGAGAGCCTCCTCGTTGCAATATACTTCGAGGCTCGAGAAAAATCGGCGCAAAACCCGCAAGCCGTTCACGGCGTCAAATATCCTGCTTTCGTATTCGACGGGGAGGAACTTGCCCTCTACCTCCGTCCCCTGCTCCATTGGCATATTGCCCTCCTCTTGTGTGTATATGTGTATCTGTATGTGTATGTGTATGTGTACCTATTGAGGGGGATAGCCCTCGCCGATAACCTCACAAGCAAGAAAAAAGCATAAAGAAAACATAAAGTCAACAACGAAAAATACAGAATAAAACATTTTGTTTCACAGTATGACAAAGTTTTGCTAGCAAGTATTTGTAATTATTCACGCTTGCTTTTTGTTTTTCTCTGTATTATTTTCCCGCTCGGATATCACAAGTCGAGGAGGAGGCTAGCAATGGCGTATATGTCCGAGGACGAGAAAGAGGGTAGTGCGTCCCCTCTGGAAAAGGCGAGGCGAGGACGCAAGACGGGTAGCACTCCCGTAGTCGAGTGGGAGCCTATCGGTATGACGATACAGGAACTCGCAACGGCGTTGCGTATCGACGTGCGCACAGTCTCGAACCTCATCAAGACGGAGGGCTTGCCCGCTCGCAAGTGCGGGGTCTCGTGGCGGTTCGATCCCGACGCCGTAAAGGCTTGGCTCGGCTCTGGCACATATCAGAAAACGGATAGCGTAGAGGGCGACGATTAGCCAAAGGGTCGACGCTCTCTCTCTATAGGCTCCTCGGTCTCCACCTTTCCCCGAGGAGCTTTTTATTTGCCCATAGAAAAGAGGGGCATCGGGACGGATAGCTCATCTTTTTATAGTCCCGAAAAATACCCGTCCTCTCGGTTCGCTCTTGGTTCGACGTCCGATAGCTACCGAGCTTCCCCCGTGCTTGACGCTCATTTTCGAGATAAGGTTTTATAAGGTCGGGGGTACGCCTCCCCCTTTTTAATGGGGTCTGCCATATCTGCCATTTCCCTTTTTTTGGGGCGGTCATTTCGGACTTTTCCTCGTGCGTGCGTAATGGTCAAAATCTCTTTCTATGGCGTCGGCAAAATCGGCACTTTCTCTTTCTATGGCGTCTCGCATATCTCGCATTTCCCCTTTTAATGGGGTCTGCAAAATCTGCAAAATCTAGCCCTAATCTCGCCCCTCGAAATACTCCCCCCAAAAGTGGCGGGAATTGTATGCACAAGGGCGGGAGCGGTCTCGGGGGTAGCGTCCCAAAGATTTGCCCGCCCCTCCCCCTTTTTTAAGGGCGCAACCCGCAACCTACCCCGCAACCTAGCCACTCGGAGCGGGGTTCTCGCCTTTCAGAATGTCAACAAATGTCAACAGGAGCCTCCCTTTTTTTGTGCCGTTGAGCGTTGACCTCGCCGTTGACTTTCGCCCCGCATCCTCGCCGAGGATCTCGGCAGTTCCTCGTTGCACTCTCTTTGCACAAGGGTAGTCCACGCCGTGCCGAGGCTCGGCAACTCTTGGGGTAATCTTGGGGTAGCTTGCCCCTCGATATCGCTCGATATCCCTCGTTGCCCCTCGATACCGCTCAATGTCGCACAATGCCCCTCGACCTCCACCCCGCTCCCTGCGCCTCGCTTGTGTACTGTGCCACCTCTGGCATATAATGGCGACGCCGTACCCGCCCCTCCAAAGGGTTCCCGTTGTCGTTCCTAACACGAACCGCAACGGGTTTTTTATGTCGCATCCTCGGAGTTCGCTCGGAGTTCAATGGAGGTTCAATGGCATTTTCCTCGGCGTTCGCTCGGCGTTAAAACACAACAAAACACAACCGCCCCGCCCCCCGCTCCCCGTTGTTCGC
>Ga0310690_10007610_pt1 | contig 13902 bp, 10 predicted proteins | sample AusTroGonzalo_MG_2_FD_207661 | JGI IMG/M metagenome (GOLD analysis project Ga0310690, IMG submission 207661) | Bovine rumen microbial communities from tropical cattle in Woodstock, Queensland, Australia - Gonzalo_04 (v2) (version 2) | ecosystem: Host-associated > Mammals > Digestive system >... | reverse complement strand
AAATTATTGCATCATTGCAGTAAAACATATTGTATTCCCATTTGTTTTACTTCTAATGATTTATTTCTTACCAATAGCAACATACGTAAAACAAATAGTATTCATCTTGGGCGCTTGTCCTTGTGCTGCTATTATTCAAACTTATGCGGAAATGCTTGAGAAGGGTCAAAAAGAATCTGTACAAATGGTTCTATTAAGCACAATGCTTAGTGTTGTTACACTTCCACTTCTAATGCTTATTCCTCTATTCTAACCAACAATTAATTTAGAATACTTTTTCCACTTGCCGCTAAAATAGCAAGTAACAGCTACAGCTGATCCTAAGAACCATCCTATTGGCCAAGACCACCATATGCCTTCTGTTCCAACAAGTGAAGATAATATAAATACAAACATGACTCTTGTTATTAAATCTGTAAATGTAGATAGCATAAACATCTTCATTGCACCAGCACCTCTTAGTGCACCGTCTGATACAATTTTTGGAGATATTACAAAATAGAATGGCGCTACAATAAGTAACATCCTTGTTCCTGCTTCAAACGCTGCTTGTGACGCATCATCCAAGAATAATCCAACGCAGAATTTACCAAATGCAACAAACATAACAACAAGCGGAATAGCAACTATCCAACCAAGTAACTGTCCCCACTTGTAGCCTTTATTTATTCTATCCATTTGATTTGCCCCAATGTTTTGAGCAACAAAAGCAGATAATCCATTAGCAACAGCAAAGAATGCTGATGTTGCAATATTGTTTAATTTAATAGCTGCAGTAAAGCCTGCTATTACACTTTCACCATATCCATTTACTACACCTTGAATAATTATATTTCCAATAGAGATTGCAAGTTGTTGCAATACACTCGGAATTGCAACAATCAATAATTTCTTTAATATTTGCTTTGAAAATTTAGAATAAGATTCCGTATTAAACTTCTTTAATCTTAGATATAGGAAGAATAAAGATAAGAAACAACTTAATCCTTGACATATAAATGTTGCCCAAGCAACACCAGCAACTCCCATATTAAATACTGTTACAAATAATATATCGACAAGGATATTAGCAATAGACGATACTGCCAAGAAAATAAATGGCGTTTTAGAATCCCCCATCGCAGAGAAAATACCCGTCGCTATATTGTAGAAAAAGACAAATGCCATTCCGCCAGTGTAGATATATAAATACTCTAGTGAATCATTAAATATTGCACTTGGTGTATTAATTAAATGAAGCATAGGAATCATAAAAGAAAAACCTATTGCCATCAATGCTAGGCATAGAATACTAAATGAAATAAAGGCTGTTGATATGGAAGACTTTAACTTCTCATAGTTTTTAGCACCAAAAAATTGTGAAGATATTACAGAGCAGCCCACATTGCAACCAACTGCAAAAGCTGTATAAATTAGAGTAATCTCAGATGCATTTCCAACAGCTGCAAGTGCGTTTTCACCAATAAAACGTCCAGCAACTACACTATCTGCTAAATTGTATAGTTGTTGAAAAACAACACTGCCTAAAAGCGGTATTGTATAACTCCATAAAGATCTTCTAACGTTTCCTTGTGTTAAGTCTTTATTCATAATACATAGTATTATAGACCCTTATCTTTCTATTAGCAAATAAGCTGTGTAAAGGATGTGTATTATCTATTTTCTCATACCCCATTTTGCCATTAATAACATATAGACAACTTTATTGTGAATTACATTCCTATTTCGTCCATATTTTCCTATCTTGCGCGTATTTTATAATATATGTTAAAATACATAAAGAGTGTATATTAAGAGGGTATAAAATATGGCAATTGACAAAAAGGTTGTTGGAAACATTTTATTAGAACCAACACACGTTAAAAACATACTAGCAATCAAAAATGCTTGTCACACCAAAATCGGTTGTTTAAAAGCTTCAGTTATCAAATCTGATGAACCAATTAAATTTCAAGATTTAGACAAATCTCAATTTGTATCAATTTCTAGCGGAAAGAAATGGGCAAACAAATATGGTTGTGCATGGTTCCACTTCACTGGAAAGGTTCCAGAAAAAGGTAAAGGAAAGCATGTAGTTTTAAGAATTAAATTACACGGCGAAGGCCTAATTTATAATCCAGATGGAACAGTTGTTCAAGGTATCACTCAAGTAATTAGTAAAGGTGATGTTTTCCACTCAACAATCGGAAAACAAATCATAGATATCTCTAATAACGCAGAAGGCGGAGAAGCTATTGATTATTATGTAGATGCAGGCTTTAATGGTGTTCTACGTTTCCAACATATCGGAGCTCATCTTGGCACTCATGAAATTTGCATTGAAAACGATGATGTTATTCAATATTTCTATGACTATGAAGATTTATTCTTCTTAATGTTAAAACTTGGTCAAGATTCCGAAAGATATAAGGAATTAAGTAAGGAACTTAAAGCAAGTTTTAGAATCTATAAAAAAGAAGGCGTAAAAGCTGCAAGAGAACATATTGCTAAATTCCAGTACAAGGAAGGCGATTATGCTAAAACTCAACTATACTCTATCGGACATGGCCACATCGATTTAGCATGGCTATGGCCTATTAGAGAAACAAAGAGAAAGATCGCAAGAACTTTTGGTAACCAAATTAGGAATATTAATAAATACCCTGGTTATATATTTGCAGAATCACAACCACAAATGTTTAAGTGGTTAAAAGAAGGCTATCCAGATTTATATGAAAAGGTTAAAGAGCAAGTTAAAGCTGGAAGAATTGAACTTCAAGGCGCTAACTGGGTTGAAGGCGATGTAAATTTATCTGGTGGTGAATCTTGGGTAAGACAATCTTTATATGGCCAAAAATTCTGGAAAGAAGAATTTGATTTCAAATCTAATATGTGCTGGCTACCAGACGTATTTGGATTCCCTGCTTCACTTCCACAAGTATTACAAAAGTGCGGAATGAAGTATTTCATGACAATTAAGCTTATATCTAATACTGTTAACCAATTCCCTTATAAAACATTTATCTGGGAAGGTATTGATGGTTCACAAGTACTTGCTCATATGGAACCACAAGGTGACTATAACTCAGGTGCTACTGCGTTTGCTTTATATAAATCTGATGCAAGAAACACAGAAAGAGATACTGTACCTATCGCATTACAAATCTTCGGCGATGGAGATGGCGGCGGTGGCCCAAGTGAAGGACATATTGAATTTGTTAAACGTCATAAAGTTTGTCACTTCTCTAAGGCTGTTAATTTCTTTGATGATTTAGAGAAAGAAAAAGATATTATTGCTACTCACCATGGCGAGTTATATTATGAACGTCACCAAGGTACTTATACATCTCAAGCTAACAGCAAGAAATGGAACAGAAGAATTGAAGAACAACTTCATAAACTTGAATGGCTTGGATCTTATGCTTATCTAAAAGGTATTAAGTACGATAGAGCTAAGGTAGAAGAAATCTGGAAAGAAGTTCTTTTATATCAATTCCATGATATCTTACCAGGCTCATCTATTAAGAGAGTTTATGACGAATCTATAGCTAGATATATCGTAATGAGCGAAGAGCTAGCAAAGATGGAAAAAGAACTTATTGAAAAGCTTTCAAAAGATTCTGCCCTAATGGCAATTAACCCAGTAGACTTTGCTAGAGTTGAATATATTAAGAAAGAAGATAAGTGGTATAGCGCAAATCTTAACAAATATTCAACAGCTGAATTAGTTCCTGTAACAAAGGAATTCACTTCTCTAAGCGCTCAAGATAACGTTATAGAGAACAATCTTGTAAAGGTTGCATTCAATAGAGATGGTTCTATTCTATCTTTCTATGACAAAGTAAATGATAAAGAATTAGTTAAGGACTACTTCAATAAGTTTATAGTATTCTCAGATCCATTCATGTATTACAATGCATGGGATATTAAGATGAATTATAGAGATTTAGAAAAGTGGGAACCACATTTAACTGATGCTAAAACATATATCGATGGACCATGTGTAGTTAGAGAAAACACATACACATTCAATAAATCAAAGATTATACAAAAAGTTATTATTACAGATAATGACCCAATGGTTAAGTTTGACACAACAGTTGATTGGCATGAAAACATGAAGATGTTAAGAACGGAATTCATCCCTACTGTATATGCTGATAATGTTACATGCAACATTCCATTTGGTAACTTTGATAGAACTACTCATGAAGATGATTCTGTACAAAAGGCTCAATTTGAAATCTGTGCTCAAAAGTATATTAACCTTGACGACAAAGATTATGGCTGGGCATTATTAAATAACTGCAAATACGGTCATAGAGTAAAAAATGGATTAGTTTCTCTTGCATTATTAAGATCACCTAAATTCCCTGATCCTACATGCGATAGAGGCCTTCATAGATTTACTTATGCTGTTCTTCCTCATAAAGAAAAGTTTGCAGCTAGTGACGTATTAGCTAGAGGTTATACATTAAACAATGAAATCGAAGTAATAGATAAGAAATTAGATGTTGCTCCAATTATTTCTGCTAGTGCTAGAAACATCACTATCGAAACTATTAAGGTTAGCGAAAACGAAGAAGGTTTAATCGTTAGAGCTTATGAAACAACAGGAAAGAAGACTTCTTGTAAATTTACAACTAGCGAAGAATTTAAAGAAACATATGAAACAGATATGTTAGAGAATATTGAAAAGACTGTAGATTTACAAAAACAAGAATTCGGTCCATACGAAATTAAGACATTCTTCTTAAAGAAATAAATATAATCACTATTAATACAAAAAGGACATATCAAGCGATATGTCCTTTATTTTATATATTTAATCTGAATCTTAATAGAAAGCGTGGTAAATAGCCTTTACTGCATTTTCATAATCGCTATCTGAAACACCAACAATAATGTTTAATTCGCTTGCGCCTTGGTCTAGCATTCTAATGTTAATCTTAGCATTAGCTAGTGCTGTACAAAGCTTTGCAGAACAACCTGGCTTGAATGCCATACCATGTCCTACTGTAGCGATTAGTGCGATGCCTCTCTTTAATTCAATAGCATCTGGGTTAACAGCAGCTCTGATCTTTTCAATAATAGCATCTTCCTTACCAGCGATTTCTGAATCTGCTACAACAACGCTCATTGTATCAATACCACTTGGGATATGTTCTACTGAAACATTGTAATACTCTAATGCAGATAATACTTTTCTTACGAAAGCGATTTCGTTATTCATCATTGCTTTAGCAATAAAGATAATGCTATATCCCTTCTTACCAGCAATACCTGTAACAGCTCTCTTATCTATAATCTCCTTAGGCATTGTAGATACGATCATTGTTCCAGCATTTGATGGTTCAAATGTGTTCTTAATGTTAATAGGAATGTTGCTTACTCTTACTGGGAAAATTGAATCTGGGTGAAGAACGTTAGCTCCCATATAAGATAATTCTCTAAGTTCCTTATAAGATAGCATGCTGATTTGTTGTGGATTTTCTACGATTCTTGGATCTGTAACCATGAATCCGTTAACGTCTGTCCAGTTTTCATAAAGCTTTGCATTAACTGCTCTAGCAACAACGGCACCAGAAACGTCAGAACCACCTCTTGAGAATGTATGAATAACACCAAGTTCATCAGCGCCATAGAATCCAGGGATAACTGCCTTCTTAATAACAGATAACTTTTCAGCAACTTTCTTGTTTGTTTCTTCTGGCATGAATACTCCCTCTTGAGAGAATACCATAATATCTTTAGCATCAACGAATTCATATCCAAGTTTTTGAGCCATAACAACAGCACTTAGATATTCACCACGTGAAGCACAGTATTCAGAAGAATGGAATTTAATCATTTCTTCTTCAACTTTATCTAGGTATGGGTTAATATCAAACTTTAATCCAAGTTCTTCAACAATACCTGTGAATCTATCTCTGATCTTTGCAAAGTTTTCTTTGCATTCACCTTTGATTTCTAAATCATAGAAGCATGAATATAATAAGTCAGTAACCTTTATATCGTTCTTACTTCTCTTACCAGGAGCTGAAACAATAACATAATTTCTGCCAGCATCACTCTTAACAATATCAGCTACTTGATTGATAGATGTAGCTGTTGCCATAGATGTTCCGCCAAATTTTGCAACCTTAAGATCCATTTTTATAATCTCCATAATTAAATTTTGTCTTCTCTATTGTAGTGATTTAAGCGATTTTTTGCAACAAAAAAGGGGTCCTTTATAAATAAAGTACGCACCCCCGTGTAAATAGTATATAAAAAAATTATATCTTATGTGCCTCTAAGTAATATCTCTTACTTTCCGCATTACCCATTGAAAAAGATTTTCTAGGCATAACACCGTATTTTCTAACATAATCAAAAAGTGTTGCTTTATCTATCTTTGGCATGAAAATTCCAACGCCTTTTTGCTTCATTTCAATATCTAGTAAATAATTATCTCCATGAATGTAATCAATCTTAATATTAGGATTAGCACTTACATAATCATCTAAAACTGATTGTATATCGGCAATAGCAATAGTTGGATCCTCGTTAACTGCTATATCTTCTAGTTTGCCTTTATATACAACTTGAATCTTGCCATTACCCTTTAGATTCTTCTTTAAATAATCTATGCAATCTTCATCTGCACCAATTATAAATCTATGAATAGGTTCAAATATTATTGCTTCATCATGAACGTTTTGTAATTCGCATAAAGCAAATCTTGCTGGATGTGTTTTTATCTCTTCCTCGGTCAAAGATTGCTTTTTTAAATTCCAACTTTCCTTTGCTGAAGCTAGTGAGTGGTTTCCATCACCAACAACAAATAATAGTTTATCGTCTCTATTCTCAACTAAAGATAAAATATCTTTCTTAATATCTTCACTATTATTAACTAAATATCCCTTAATATGACCACCATTCATATTTAAATAAAAATCATATAACTTCTCATATTTATCTTTATTATCTTCCAGTTTGTTGAACACTTTGTTCTTAGCATCATCCATAAATATACAAATATGTGGAAGTTCTAAAGGTGCTTCTTTACGAATTTCTATTCTAATTGGCAATCTTTCTTTTACAGTTCTTTCAGTAGCTCTAATTGGCAATTTTGCTTTTGGATTATAATCATATGCTTCAAGGTCAACACAAACCATTAGCCCTTTTCTATATACCCCTGGAGTTATTTCTCTTTCAACATAAATAAAGCCGTTATATTCATTAAAGATTCCTTTGTCTAAATACAATTGCATAGTTGAATTAATCAAATCAACTTTTGCTTTATTGTCTATCTTATCTAAATAAACTTCTGGGAAAATCAAGTTAAGCGTAGAATATGAATTTTTCACATATTCTGCAAGTCCTATCCAATACTCAACTTGCGATGTGAATTGATCACACGCAATAACTGACCATTTCTCCAAATCAATACTCTTGTTTGGTAATAATACTTTTGGAATCTCAAGATAACTCATATATTAGATAAACTTCTTTCTTTCTCTCTTCTTTGCGATTTCTTGTTTTGGCTTTGCGGAAATATTATAAGCAGATTTAATTTCATCTAATAATCTTTCTGGAGTCATATATCTAACAATCTTACCATCTTGAACAACAGAGATAACACCTGTTTCTTCACTTACTACGATGGCAAATACATCACTTTCTTCTGTAATACCGATGGCCGCTCTATGTCTTGTACCTAAGTCTTTAGCAATATCTACTTCTTTAGATAAAGGTAAGAAACATCCTGCTGATAGAATTTTATTTCCTCTAACTACAACAGCCCCATCATGTAAAGGTCCTTTTGTACTAAAAATACTTTCTAATAAACCGGATGAGATAATAGCGTTTAATTCTGTACCTGTATCTAATATTCTGTCTGGAACAGCTGTTCTAACAATGATAATTAAAGCACCTACATCGTTCTTTGCCATGTTTTGACAAGCAGTAACCATTTCGTGAGCCGCTGTTGTTAAAGCTTCATCAGAAGCATCATTGTCATATACCTTTCCTGATCCCCTTGCTAGCTTAGCAAATAGAACTTTAAAGTCACTTTGATAAACAATAACAACTAGGAATAATAGGAAGATTGTCATGTAATCGAATACCTTTAGAGTGATTTTTAATCCGCTATTTGGTATCAATTGTGAAACAATATATACTGCGATAAATACAAGTGCATAAATAGCTAAGAAAATAGCCATTCTGATAACTTGATGTCTTTTAAAGAATAAGAATAATAAAACCGCTATTATTAAGAATGCTATTAAATCTACTACAGCACCCCATGATAAGTTTTGAAAGTATTCCTCTAAATTCATTTTATAATTTTCTCCTCACCTAATATTAATATATTAGAACCTAAAATTCAATTATTGAAACACATCGTCTTCATTAATATCGTCTTTTTTATCGTTTTTATCTTGCTTAGGCTCTTCTGATTTCATTCCAAATATATCTTCTTCGACAATGTCCTTCATGTCCATCTTTGGCACAAAGATTACATATTGCTCTTTATGTTTTCTAATATAATTTCTTGAGAATACAACAACAGCAATAATCAAGCCTACAATTAAAACTTTAAATGCTATAGAGAAGATATAATATGCTTCATTACTTCTAGCAAATGCATTAACTTCATCCGGATTCTTAAAAGCATCAAGCTCTAATATATTGCCTTGATCCACAATTGTTCCAAGTACTGAACTAACAACAGTGTTAAGATTCTTTGCTATATTATCTTTTCCAACTCTTTTTATCATATTCTCGAATGTGTCATCAGATGTACCATATACATTACTCTTTCCAGATAACTCAACCCATGCTGGAATAGATTTATCTGTCCAGTTGAATGATATATAAGAAACACTTGGGATAAGTTCATTCATAAAATAATAATTATTACCGAACATACCAAAATGAGAATATTCATAAATAGAATCACTATCTATACTTGTAGATATAACTCTCTTATCTTGTGGAACTGCACTAATACCTAAGTTTGCCTTATTAGCAACATCATAGAAGTAATCATTATAGTTAACAGCTTTATCTCTACTATACATGTAGATATTATCTCCAGCTCCTAAGAAAGATAAATTAATCATAAGCGCAATGTTAGATTTTTGTTCTGCGCTTAATTCTTTAACATAATGCTTAGCACCAGCCCAGTTATAAGCCCCTGCTCCAAAGAAAACTATTTCTAAATTATAATCTAAATCCACTGTAGCCATCTTTTCTGCAATAAGAGTTAGAGAAGCAATAGCTGCACCACTTTCGTATGCGCCATCAGGGTTGCCTTGAAGAAGATCATAATTATTGTCCCATTGACAACCAATGATTATTGTTTTCTTTGCTCCCTCTTTAGTTTTTTTACAGATTATATTCTTTGTTGTTTTATTCTGTGATACTACAGTAAATTCTTGAGTTGATACACTATATCCTAAACCACTCATTCCGGTAGAAACATATTCTATGAATAATTCTGATTCGGCACTTCCTATTGTTCTATTAGCATAGTCAGTACTAACCTCTTTTAGAAAACCATATACCATTTCAGATAAATCGTAATCATTAATCTTCTTAATTTCATAATCTGCACTAGAAGTACATGCCATGAAAGAACATGCCATTATCGCTACTATTAAAACAAGAACTAATACACTAAATACTTTCCTCATAATAGCACCACCATAATAATCGATGGCCATAATAGTGCACTAACTATAATTGGTCCATATTTCTTGTCTAGCCCCTTCATAATTCTGAAATAAGTCCATACTAAAGCTAAACTTGCAAATATTAGTTTTAAAGATATAGATAATATTCTAGAAAGTAATGGATAATACATAAGTATTAAATCTAAACTTCCTAGTGCTATGCATAATGCTATAAACACTACATCAACTCTTCTTCTTAAACTATTCTTTCTAATACCTAGATTAAATAAGCGCATTCTAACATTGACGTTATTAAATACAATATTTATCCAAAGGCAATATAAGCCATAAAAAATAAGGCCTAAGATGAAAGGTAATATATAACTTGAAGAGCCATAGAACAAACTAAAATCCGTTACCCCATATGAAGAATAATCATAAAATGGCAAAAGATTATATGTTGTTATTGATGACGCTATTGCACTATAACACATAGATAGATATAAAAGAACTCTTATAACTATCTCTATAGGTGTTTTCTTATTATTAACATCTTCTCTAAAATTCATTCTATCCTTGTCCTAATATATGAGCTACCGCTAAATCTAAAGCTGCATCCACATCTAAATCTGATGATTTATATCTATATTCCAAATCAGTTAAGAAATCTACGGCATCTTTTAATTTAAAGACATAACCCTTAATCTCTTTTCTATTTCTAGCAACAAAGTCTTTATTCATTCTAAGTGCACCAAATGAAAAGCCAGTAACTTTCATAATGGTATCATCAGAAGAACCTGTCGTCGCTAGTTGATACAATCTTCTATATGTATTATTCAATAATCCAAACAAAACGTTACTCTCTACTCCTCTAGATTTTAATGTTTGCAAAGTATCTATAGCACTTGCAAAATCACCTTTAGTTAAAGCGTTTGTTAATGCGTATGCCTTTGTTTCTATATCTGGCGGAGTTAAGTTTTCAATATCTTGTCTTGTTATTTCTTTTTTGTCTAAAGTGTATAATTTCAACTTTGTCATTTCAGAGACTATCTTGCCGAAATCATAATTACAGTATCTAATAAATTCTCTAACTACCAATCCTTGCATCTTATAATCATCTGCTTTTAGCATTTTGTTGATATAGTTATACAATTCATCTTCTGAAGCTTTATCGCAATCAATTACTTCTGCATATTTTTTAATAGTTGCTAAACTCTTCTCACTTCCCATAAATAGAATGAAAGAAAACGGAGATGGATCTTTAAAATAATCATCTAAAGCCTTTTCGTCTTTTGCTGGAAGCTTGAAAGAAAAAGAGGACACTTCAACCATTTTTTTTGCTTGAGAAAAAGAAAAAGCATTTGCTGCGTCTAAAATCTCACCGACATCTTTGTTTGAATCGTAATCTATGTAAACATAAGAAAAAGTTCTATCCTCTTCACTAATAGTGGATAGAAGCTTTTCTCTAACATATCTTTTTAGATACTCATCTTCACCTGTTATGACATAAGCAGGTGCGAGATCTGATTTTATTGCTTTTTCTATATCAAGTGCACGCATTATTATTAATTGTTGCCTTCAATAAAGATTCTATTATAAGCATCAATATTGTCTACAATTGTTTGCTTAGCAACACTAACGTCACCAATTTCTAGAACCTTCATTTTCTTTCCTTCTAATTGCTTATATACACCAAAGAAGTGTTTCATTTCTTCTAAAATATGTGTTGGTAATTCTCCGATATCTTTAAATGTATTCCACATTGGATCTTTGAAAGGAATTGCAACAATCTTAATATCTTCCTTACCTTCATCAATCATAGATATTTGTCCAATTGGATAACACCTAACAAGAGATAGCGGAACAATTGGTTCACTGCATAATACTAAAACATCAAGAGGGTCTCCATCGTCTGCATATGTTCTTGGAATAAAACCATAGTTCGCAGGATAATGAGTTGCTGTATATAGTATTCTATCTAATATCAACATACCTGTTGCCTTATCTATCTCATACTTATTCTTACTTCCCTTAGAAATTTCAATACAAGCGATAAAGTCATCTGCCTTAATTCTTGAAGCATCAATATCATGCCAAATAATCATATAATTACCTCCGCGTCCTTTATATAAAATATTATATTATATTTTTATAAGTAAATCTATATGGGATATAAGTGATATTTAGAAAAATCTTGCCATTAAAAATAATAATATGATAAGATATATTCAATCGTGCAGGTGTGGTGGAATTGGCAGACGCGATGGACTCAAAATCCATTGTTGGCGACAACGTGTGGGTTCAAGTCCCACCATCTGCACCAAATGAGAATTATACGAACCCAAAAGAGTTTAATTATTTCACATATAAAGATTCTTTTGGGATGCGAATAAAAAGAGATTAATACAATAAAGGCTGTTAAGAATTTAAATCTTAGCAGCCTTTGTGTTTTACTCAGTACTGAGGTATTTGTCAAGTCTAGTACTTTTTATTAGATTAGTCCAACAGGAATTAACGAATGTTTGTCATTTGCCGGATATACAGAATCTATCAAACAAACAATACCGCCATTTTTTATTGGCTTCTTTGTTTTATCTAACACTTTAAACTTATCCACATCTCGCTTATTTGGCTTGGAAGACACTTTAACCTCAAGTGGAGTTATCCCCTCTCCATCTTCAAGAATGATATCTATTTCCTTCTGATCAAAATCTCTGTAGAAATATATATTTTTCTCAAAAGACGTTATCATACTCTTAATAACAAATTGATTTACAACATAATTTTCAAAGAATGCTCCTTCTAATGAACTGTTCATTAAAATTTCTTTTGATGGTATTTTAGCCAAATATGCACACAAACCGGTATCAAAGAAATACATCTTAGGTGTTTTTGTTAATCTCTTAAGTTCGTTATTATAGTATGGTTGTAATAAATAAACAATTCCCATTCCTTGAAGAATAGATAACCATTCTTTGGCGGTTGGCTCGGAAACATCTGCTCCCATAGCTAAATTTGCATAATTAATAACATTAGAATTTTGTGTAGCACACACTGAAAGAAATTTTCTAAATCTTACGGTATCAGATACTCCTCCAAGTTCCATAACATCTTTCATTAAAAATGTTTCTATATATGATTTAAAATATTCATTCCTTTGTTCGGTATTATAATCTATAGTGCGAGGCATTCCTCCTTTAAAAATATAGTCATATATATCATTTAGTTCAATAGTAGGTTTATTTTTTATATTTACTAGTGTGTCAAAATCAAAGCTTTCAGGAAGTCCATCGTAATTTGATAAAGTTTCCTGATACAGCAAAGAATACATGTTCATTATGCCTATTCTTCCAGCCAATGATTCAGAAACATTCTTCATGATTTTATAACTTTGCGATCCGCTTAGCCAAAACTCTCCAGGAATCTGGTTATTATCTGCCATTATTTTAATATAAGAGAATAAATTTGGAGCATACTGCACTTCATCAATTAAGATTGGTGTTTTATATTTTTGAAAAAACATTTTTGGATCATTTATAGCCAAATATCTATCGTCCATATCGTCTAATGTAACATATGTTCTATTAGTATTCTCTGCCAAGCGTTTTAGCATTGTTGTTTTACCTACTTGTCGTGGGCCACAAACCAAAACAACTTGGAACATTTTGTTTAACATCTGGAATCTTTCTTCCGCCAATCTTTTTATATAATTCATAAACATTCTCCGTAAAATCTAAACTACACTTTATTTTACACGAAATTTGCAAAAAGTCAAGTTTTCATTCGTTTCTGTTTTTAATTATTTGCCGAGGCATCGCTTTAATAGCACTATAGTAGACAACTGCGTCCCTTATAATTCATAGTTCGTAATTAATACGCAGTTCTGCACCACTAAAGAAACGCAATTTGTCTACCAAGGCAAATTGCGTTATTTTGCATACTTTTGCAGTTAAAGGATTAAATAACCGTATTTTTCGAGTATAATAATAAAAAAGATCGACAAATCGGGATCTGCGGAGGAAACTATGAAATATAAAGGGACACTGATTGTTGTTGAAAGTTGCGACCGTGCTTTAAAGTTTTATCAAGATATGTTCGGGTTTGAACTTATTAAGGATAATGACGGTAATATGAAACTGACGGGCGGATTGTACCTGCAGGAAGCCAAATACTTTGAAAAGTTTATAGAAAAGGGTATCACTTCAAGAAACAATTGTGCTGAACTCTATTTTGAAGATGCCGATATAGAATCTTTCATTGA
>Ga0310690_10007608_pt1 | contig 13903 bp, 8 predicted proteins | sample AusTroGonzalo_MG_2_FD_207661 | JGI IMG/M metagenome (GOLD analysis project Ga0310690, IMG submission 207661) | Bovine rumen microbial communities from tropical cattle in Woodstock, Queensland, Australia - Gonzalo_04 (v2) (version 2) | ecosystem: Host-associated > Mammals > Digestive system >... | reverse complement strand
AGAACCATATACAGGGTTGAAGTACCTGATTTTGTCATGCTTTGCCAATCCCATCTTTCCCTTGGGACGTACATAATTGTAATCATCGCCGCTCAGGTAGTCATAGCCTGCCAAGACACCTATCTTCTTCGTAATTTGCAGCTGAGCCTTTACACTGGCCATCCAAGCATCCAATCCTATACTTCTCAACTCAAAAACATCATCCAATGGTTCAGGGTCTGTTACCGTCGTTCCCAATTGATGATAATAAGAACCCTCTATCGACCAACGTTTTGCCTGATATGACACATACCCGCCTATGAGCTGCTGATACTCTGTTTTAGGCGGATAAATCTTTGAGCCTTCCGTACCTGACTGCATACCGATGTTCATGAACAGGAGGGAAACGCCTAAAGGTAGCTTGGGAACATCATAGTGATACCATAACGTGTGCATCACCTTATATGGTTGACCACCATTTACATAATAGGTGCCACCACCAACATTCTCAGTATTCTGATTGAAGCCAAGTATTGCATGGACTTTGTGTCCATAGCCTTCGTAACCCAGCTTAAGGACATCGTGCGAGTTGGCAGCCATAGCCCAGTCGTTAGCACCGATGATGCGTTCATCGTCATACGAAAGAGCTTGGCGTCCCATCTGTGAAAAGAGGCCATTATTCGTACTCAACTTTGCCCATGCCTCATAGAGGTTGAAGCTCCCCTTACTCTTTTCGCCCCAGATTCCGCTGTGCTGGGCAGTAACTTTCGCCTCGATATGAGGACGTTTGTAACCTAACGTCAGGCGTGTCCTTCCTAAAAGGAACCGAGCACTATTGTCATTTGTGGCATCATCTGTTACGCCTCCACTACGCAACTCTCCGCGACCAAGCATGTTCAGGTCCACGTCGAATTGATTCTTTTTCTCTTCCTGAGCTGATGCCACCATTGCAACGAAGAGGAAGAGCAACAGAACTTGCTTTTTCATTCCACTTCAAAGATATTGATGAATCCTGTAAGTTTAAAGACGCTCTTGATGTCGTCGTTCATGTTCTTGAGGACGACCTTACTGCCACTGGCCTTTGCTCCCTTGAGGATGCTGATGAGGATGCGCAAGCCACTCGAAGCAATGTATTCCAGCCCTGCACAGTCTATAATCACATCCTTCCCGTCTGAGCTGTATAAAGGTTGAAGTGTATTCTCCACTTCGGCAGCAGCAGCAGTATCAAGCTCACCTTCGAGGGTAACGAGATACTTGTCTTTTTGTTGTTCGATAATTGTTTTCATACTCTTATATTTTACGTTATTATAGCTTTTAGTTATTTCGATGAATCCTTTTGACCAGCGTCAGGACATTCTTCCCATCGATGCGTTCATAGTTGATAGAGTCCATGAGTTCTCGCACGAGCAGAATGCCAAGTCCGCCTATAGGACGTTCCTCTGCCGAGAGGGTAGTATCGGCAGCAGAGACTGTTGTCGGGTTGAAGGAGATGCCAGAGTCGGTGATGATGAACCTCAGCCTTTGGCCGTCGAATGTGGCACGGATGTTCACATCGCCTCTCTTGCCAGAGGGGTACGCATACTCCATCACATTGACCACTGCTTCCTCCACTGCCAGACGAAGCTTGCTCATCAATGATTTGTCAATTGCCAAAGATTCAGCCACCTGCCTGACAAAGACTCCAAGAGCCTCGACTTCCTTGACATCGTTGTGCAGCGTAATGCCTTCTCCCATGATGTCTCTCTCTTCCAATGGCGTATATCTGAGAGCCAGCAGCGTCATGTCGTCGCTTTGCTCGGTGGTGCCAATGAACTGATGCCACCTGCGGATAGCTGCCTCGACCAACTGCTTGGGTTCTGTCGTATCACTTTGAGCAACCATTTTCATCACTCTTTCCTTGCCGAACAACTTGCCTTTGGCATTGCGTGCTTCGGTCAGTCCGTCGGTGTAAAGGAACAAAGTTGTGCCTGGCTTCATGGCTATCGTCTGCATCTGATAGTTGAAGTCCTCGAAGAGTCCGACAGGCAGGTTAGGTACAGCCTCAAGTATTGACGAGCTGATGAGTTGACGAGTTGAGGGGTTGTTAGCATCTGACTTGGTTACTCGTTCACTTGTCAACTTTTCAATTATTATGGGCAGTTCGTGCCCGGCGTTGCAATAGCGCAGGTGGCCTGTCGGCAAATCCAGAACACCGACAAACAATGTGACAAAGATGTTGGTCTTATTGTTGCGGCAGGCTGTTTGGTTTAGCCTATTCATGATTTGATCAGGACTACTTTCTGTCGAAGCTATGTTGCGGAAGAGAGCCTGGGTGATGGCCATAATGAGTGCCGACGGGACACCCTTTCCGCTCACGTCACCAATGCAGAAGAACAACTTCCCATCACGCACAAAGGCATTGTAGAGGTCACCGCCTACAGCTTTGGCTGGTATCAGTCTTCCCTCCACACAGATGTCCTTGACATCCTTTAGCGACAATTCTTCTGACGGAAGCAAAGCCTGCTGGATGCTGCTTGCTATTCTCAGTTCGCCATTGGTACGTTCCTGTTCAAGTGTCCTGCGATGCAGTTCCTTCTCGCCCTGAGCGAAGCGGAAAACCATATAGAGCAAGATGCCCATTGCCAACAGCGAGAGCAGAAGCAGACGAAGCCGCAACCAGAAGAGCGGGCCATAGACCTCATCGTCGTAGCAGACAACGGCAATCTGCCAACGTGGTTGTTCCTTCATGCTGGCATAGAAGAGATAGCCTGCCCGACCTTTGATATTAACGTCAATCATTGTCGTCTTGCCGCTGTAGCTCTCTTCGCGAGTCACTGTGCTGTCGTTGATGATGCGGACAAGTGCCTCCAGTTCCTCTTGCAAGCCGGGCTGCGTTGGACCCGCTATCAACTCGCCCTGCTCTGTAAGGAGGAAGTCGAAAGAAGAGGGATAGAGATGCCTGTAATTCAGCGTATCGCCTAAATTGTCTGTATCAATATCGATGCCAAACACCGCGATGGTATCTCCCGTGAATTCATAGATGGGCACGGCATAGCTGATAAGTCTCTTCTTCAGGTATTTGTCGTTGTAGGGTCCCACCCAGCTATTAGCCTTCTTTTCCTGAATGTCTTTATAGAAGCCGTCTTTTGTATAGTCAAAGTTCTTGCCGGCAATTTGTAGGCAGAGGATGCCGCTGTCCGTCTTCAGGGCATAAGGTTCAAACAGCTTGCCTTTACTCTTATAGTAGCCAGGGTCAAAGGCGATGCCACATCCCTTTAGTTGGGGAGAGTACTTGGCTATCCGCGCAACGACACTAAACATGGAGTCGGGATATTCGAGGTCGTTCTTCAGCTCCATAATATGGCTTTTAAGGATGCGTTCCGACTCCTCAATTATCTTTTTCGTGATGATGGCCTTCATCGTTAGTTCCAGCTCAGAATGCCTCTCCAACTCTTCTTCCAACAGACGGTGGGTAAAGAAATACTGCGCCATAGAGAGCAGCTCCACAACTACAAATGCAGAGATGATTATCAGCAGTGTTTTACGCTTTCCTAACGCAAGTATGGTTTTATGCAGGCCTGTCATATTATTCTACGCACCCCAAAGTTACTTCTTTTTTCTTAAAGATGTGCATTCTCCTTCATTTATTTTCAAACAAAATGCTTAAAAACGTCAATAAGGGGATTACTGATTGCTTACCGCTGCTTGCACTTTCGGCTGTTTTAACAAAAATATCATCTTCGTCCTTCACTATGTCTTTCTTTTTTCATATCTTTGCGCCACACATATTTACAATATATTGTTTCAGGAAATGGAGATAGCAAAGTTCTTTACCTTGGAGGAGCGTAAACATGTTGAAGAGGTGCAAGGCCAAATCTTTGCGCTTGCTGCCGATGTGATACAAGCGGGAGACAAAGAGAAGCTCCGGGAATATATTCGACATGCAGCTGAACAAGGTCTGCTCCAACGCGACGCCTTTGGCATCAACCCGATTGTCAAAGACCTGGAGACGGCACTCATCGTCGGCGAGGAGATCGGCCTGTCGCGAGGCAGTGTGTTGGGTGTCCTGCTGAACTCTATCGTTAAGAGCGGCGCAGCAACGATTGACGATGTTCGCAAGGACTTTGGCGACGAGGTGGCTCACATCCTTCACGGGCTAATGCGCATCCGCGAGGTCTATGCCAAGAGTGCGACGGTTGGGAGTGAGAACTTCCGAAGCCTGCTCGTCACCTTTGCAGAGGACATGCGTGTCATCCTCATCATGATTGCCAACCGCGTCTGCATCATGCGTCAGATAAAGGACACGACGAACATCGAGGCACAACGGAAAGTGGCAATGGAAGCTGCCTATCTCTATGCGCCGCTTGCCCACAAGCTTGGTCTCTACAAGCTAAAGAGCGAGCTGGAGGATTTAAGCCTCAAGTATCTGGAGCACGATGCCTACTACCACATCAAAGAGAAGCTGAACGAGACGAAACGCAGCAGAGATGCTTACATCGAGCGTTTCCTGAAACCCCTCGACGAGAAGCTGACAGCAGCAGGCCTGCACTATCACATGAAGGGCCGCACGAAGAGCATCCACAGCATCTGGCAGAAGATGCAGAAACAGCACGTGGGTGTGGATGGCGTGTATGACCTCTTTGCCATCCGCATCATCCTCCAGTCGCCTCCAGAGCGTGAGAAGATGGAGTGCTGGCAAGTGTTCAGCATCGTCACAGACATGTACCAGAGCAACCCGAAGCGTATGCGCGACTGGCTTTCCGTGCCCAAAAGCAACGGATATGAAAGCCTTCACATCACCGTGCTTGGCCCCGAACAGAAGTGGGTGGAAGTGCAGATAAGGACGGAACGCATGGACGACATCGCAGAGCACGGACTTGCTGCACACTGGCGATACAAGGGCATAAAGGGCGGACAGAGCGGCGTGGAGGAATGGCTGGCAGGTGTTCGAAGCGCATTGGAAACCAACGATGATGCCCAACTGATGGACCAGTTCCGCCTCGACCTAAGGGAAGATGAAGTGTTTGTCTTCACGCCGAAGGGCGACATCTTCAAATTGCCGATGGGAGCAACGGTACTCGACTTCGCCTACCATATCCACTCAAAGGTGGGCAACCATTGTGTCGGTGCACGCATAGGTGGCAGGAATGTCACGATAAGGCAGAAGCTCCAGAGCGGCGACCAGGTGGAAATCCTCACCAGCAACAACCAAACGCCCAAGCAGGATTGGCTGGGCATCGTCACCACGACACGGGCAAGAGCAAAGGTGCGGCAGAGCCTCAAGGAGATGGAGAGCCGCCAGGCACTCCTGGCAAAGGAGGAGCTGGAGCGCAAGATGAAGAACAAGAAACTCGACTACGAGGAGCCTGTCATGATGCACACCATGACGAAACTTGGCTACAAGATAGTCACCGACTTCTATGCTGCCCTGGCAGACGGCAAGCTCGATATGAATGCTGTACTCGAAGCCTACGCCCAGCAGCAACGCTTCGACCACGGAGAAGCCGAAAAGACAGCTCCTACGCAAAGTGCCGACCAATTCGTAATGCCCGACAAAGAACTCCCCCTAAAGGGGGACGGGGGATCCGACGTCCTCGTCATTGACCAGAACCTGAAAGGCCTCGACTTCCAGATGGCACGATGCTGTCAGCCTGTCTATGGCGACGAGGTGTTTGGCTTCGTCACCAGCGGAGGTGGCATCAAGATTCACCGTGAGGACTGTCCCAACGCGCCTCAGCTTCGCCAACGCTTTGGCTACCGCATCGTCAAGGCGAAGTGGGCAGGCAAGCGTGGCACCCAGTATCCCATCACGCTTCGTGTCATAGGTAATGATGACATTGGCATCATCAACAATATTACAAACATCATCAGCAAGGAAGAGAAAATCCTGCTCCGCAGCATCAGCATCGACAGTCACGACGGGCTCTTCAACGGTTCACTCACCGTCATGCTCGACGACACAAGCCGCCTGCAGCAGCTCATCAAGAAGCTCAAAGGTGTCAAAGGTGTCAAGAACGTCACCCGAAGCTAATTTTCAAGCCTTGCCACTATTTAAGTTAATTGTTTTCTACGAATTGCTCCCTTATCCCTAATGTTTTTCCGAAAAAAACCGTCAAACCGTCACCTTTCGAGATAATAAGATGATTATTAGACTCTTGCAAGGTGACGGTTTGGGTGACGGATGGTGACGGTTATGATGGTTTTAGCCTGTTTTAGCCGATATTTTTGAAAATAAACCAAACACAAAGACGCAAAAACACAAAGGAGCAAAGGCACAAAGTCCTTCGGCTGGATGTGGGGTATAAATGGATGACTTTACAGGGAGATGTGGTTTTTCCCACGTGTGGGAAGAGCTTGTCCCACGTGTGGGAAAGGTCAAAAGTACATGGGTTGTTGCGTCTCAGGGCCTGGGTTGTTGCTTGGGGAGAGATGGGCAAACAATAAAGAAGCAAGCAGCAAAAAATAATCGAAAAAACTTAGGCTTTCGACAAAAATTTGGCTAAAAATGAGGTAAAACCGTCATATCCGTCACCTTCCGTCACCCAAACCGTCACCTCACAACAGACTAATAGACATGCCGTTATCTCAAAAGGTGACGGTTTGACGGTTTTTTCGGGAAAAACACTTAGGATAGGAGAGTTTTTGTGGCTCGGCAGAAAGCATTAAAGAACCTACTCCTGCAAGTTATCGATTGAGCCCAGTTGCCTTGCAAGCGTTACGTAGTCAATGGCATTGATTGTGCCGTCGGCATTGACATCGGCAGCCCAGCGAACTGCGGCATCGGTAGGAAGACTGACAATAATGCGACGCAAAAGGAGAAGGTCTTCTGCATCTATCACACCATCGGCATTGATGTCGCCTCGTTGGTAGTTATGGCTCAGGTAATCATCATCTGTAAGCGGGACAATTTGACAGAAGTCGCTCCACACGGGCGACTGCTGATAGAGCGACAATGCCTCTGCCGGAACGTGCAAGGTGCAGTGCTGTTGGTCGGCCAAAGTGAAGACTCCTTGCTCTGCAACGGGAGGTGTTGAGGCAAAGGAATAGAGGTCGGTCATGGCAGACAGGTGCTCCAAAGCACCTTGGCAAACGGTACGGATGCGATGAGGAAGAGCAATCGAAGTCAAGGAGGAGCAGCAGTAGAAGGTAAGGGTATCGACAACATCTGCTGCACGTGGCAAGGTAATCTGTTGCAAGGACGTGCATCCCGTGAAAGCACAAGGGGCTATTGCCCGAAAGTCCGGCGACATATAGACTTGACGCAGATTGGTGCATCCGAGGAAAGCACAGGCACTGACAGCACGGACAGTAGAAGGTAAGCGAACCGACGTGAGCCCTTCGCTCCAGGCAAAGGCATTTTCGCTAACAGACCTAACCGTATAGGTGTTGCCATTGTAAGTAATGTGGTCAGGCACAACTACATCGCCCACATAGCCCGTTGCTTCGTCCAGACTCTGCAAGGAAGCATCAATGTTGAGGTCCGACCAGTGCCAGCGATGGGTAACGTATGCATAGCGCATACCCAGAAGGTTATAGCAGATGCCATCTATCTCAACGTCGTAGGCAAAGGCACAGCAAAAAAAGAAGAAGAAGAAATGAAACAATGAAATAATGAATCTCATTCTATGCAGAGGGAATATCCTATTCTTCATCATTGATAGACTTTCATTATCTTCATTCTTTCATTTCTTCATTAACTATTCAGAAGTCATAGTACATTTCATAGACAGCCTCGAGCTGAGGAAACATCCAGCGGGCAAGACGCTCGCCACCAGCTGCGTTCAGGTGCAAGCCGTCCTTGAAGAAGATACGGTTCTCGGCACCTACCTCCGTCATGGGCGTAAGGCCTGAATAACTGTAGGCATCAAGCACGATGAGGGAATAATAGGCTGCCACCTCGCGGATGGCATCGACATACTCGCGGAAGGTCTTGCCTGTCTTGGAATTGGTGCCTTCGGTAAGGGACTTGTCTGAATTGATGATATACTCAGGCATGTCTATCTCCGTGCCGTGATGGATAGGGAGCATGATGACGACAGGTATCTTCGGATAGCGGGAGCGCAACCCTTGGAAGAGGCGATGCAAGCCTGCATAGAAGGTATATTTCCCTACCTTAGGCCCATCGGTGAAGGCTCCGAAGTCTGCCGTGTCAGCATGTCCGAAGTCATTCGTGCCACCGAAGACAACCACCATATCAAGGTTCTTTGCCATACTGGTATAGCGTCGCTCGAAAGCATTGGTGTCGCTCGAGTTCTTACGAGCCATGTGGGTTGCAGAGACACCATAGTTGACTGCCGTGCAACCCGTCAGGCTGGCGTAGGAATTGACGTACTCAGCATTCTGCGTGATGCTGTCACCGAGGAAACCAATCCTCTTGCCCTTCCAATGCGACTCTCTGGTCTGTACCACATAGACGGTATCCTTGGCTGTGGCGAAGTATGTAGCATCCACCTGAGCCACGTCGCGAACCACGATAGAATCCACTTCGTTCACAGGCACAGCATGAGGCACCTCGCTCTGACGATAGAGTATCGTCGCGTACTGCTGCGCCCTTAGTGCAGGACACAGACAAGCGAGAAGCAGAAAGGAAAGTGCCTGTTTCATTATTAATTCTTAACCAATGTGGCGTCGTCAACAAGGATATCCTGGGAAACAGAATAGTTGCTACCCTTCGGATTCATAACGATAAGGCAGACTTTTGTTTCCTCTGTCAATTCAAAGTCATAAGAAACGAGCGTCCAATCTGTGTTGTTGAGGTCTGTATAATTACCATATTTATAGGCACCAACAGTACCGTCTGTCACAGGCACATAGCCACCACGTGTCTGACAAACATCGGCAGTAGTGGATTTAGCATAGTAGGAAAACGTGTAGGAGCCTGCTGCGAGAGTAATCTCTTGAGTAGCGAGACGCTTGTTTGCAGTGCCTGGAGCTTTCACGATGCAGGCATAGCTGCCAGTACGAGCATCTGTGCTCTTGCCGACTTCTGCATTGCTTGCGCTACTTGCTGACTTCCATCCTGTTGCTTCTGTATCGCTAACCCAATCCTCAAAGCTACCATTTGTAAGGTCTGTAACAGGGTCACCACCTTCGTCGCCACCTTCATCACCACCTTGACCTCCGTCTCCTTCTTCAAGAACAACAACGTCAGCATTCTTTATCTCGGGGGTAACATTACCGTCCTTAACATACTTCATCAGCTTGCCTGTGATTTTCACTTTCATGCCAACAGCAAAAGCACTTACGCCAGAAGGCAGGTTTGCCCAATATGCCTCAAACACTCTTCCGCCATCCTGCGTGTCAGCCATCCAGAAGGACTGCTGATTTCTGCTCACGCTGCCAATCACTTCCGTAATGTAACCAGTAATGGAATATGTATCGGTAGAAGTGCCGCCATCGGTCAATGCATTCGTCAACTCAACAGCCTGGGCACAAGTAACCTCTGTACCCTCTACAGGTGGTGTACCACCACTACCGCCATCGTCGGTAAGAATAACGACGTTAGCATTCTTCATCTCAGGTGTTACTGCGCCGTCTTTCACGTACTTCATCAAATTACCCGTGATGGTTACCTTCATCCCGACAGTGAACTCTGTTACACCTTCGGGAAGGTTTGCCCAATAAGCCTCAAACACTCTGCCACCATCCTTTGTGTCTGCCATCCAGAAGGACTGCTGATTTCTGCTCACATTGCCAATCACTTCCGTAATATAACCAGTAATGGAATATGTATCGGTAGAAGTGCCACCATCATCCAAAGCATTGGTCAACTCAACAGCCTGTGCACAAGTAATAGCAGTACCCTCTCCAGAAGAGCTGCCACCACCATCGTCCGAAGCATTGATGGAGACAACGTATGCAGCTCCCTTGCCTACGGTTTCAGGAGTATTGCCCTTGAAGTTGACAACCTTGCCACATACCACTACTATATCGCCTTCCTTGATGTCATCGACAGAAGTAAACTTCTTCTTGCCAGGACCATAGACTTGGAATGCAGTGAAGACAGTAGAGTTGTCACCTTCATCGACCATTTTAAAGGTATGATTGCCGTATTTGGTAATGGTTTCGGCATCAGTCTCCACGGCAAGCACCTTACCTTTGATGTAGTACTCTACGGTTGACTCTACGCCTGCCTCCATTTCCTTAATCTTGGCAACAACGGCAGCTACATTGTAGGGAGAAGCTGCAGTACCCTCACCTTTAGGTTCAACGGTACCTGACGAAGAACTGCCACCAGAGCCGCTGCTGCTCTTGCCAGGCAGTTCGAAGGGAGCAGGAATGTCAACACAGCTGCTGAAAGCCAAAGCAGACAGCAAGACGAGTGCAAATGTTTTGAAAGTCTTTTTCATAATGATGTATGTCTTATTTGTTTATTTTCATTTAATTACTTCACCCAAGTCAAGTCAGTCTCTGTACGTACCAGTATCTGCCATTTGCCTTTGAACCATGTAGCAATGCCATAGAGGTCAACAGGTTCTTTCGGAAGGGCAATACCCTTGAAGTCAGCAAATGTACTTGTACGCAACACACAATTGCTGCCTGCATTGCCTCCCTTGATGTCTCTCTCGATGCAATTGGCAACAGGGGTAACAGAGCCATCGTTTGGAGCCATTATCTGTGTGCCTGCGCCGGTGATAGTTACACCCTTGAGGCGCACTACCTTACCACCCTGTTCTGCCATTGACTTGCTGGCATCGAAGTCGATAGTATCAACTTTCATGGCACCAAAAGCCTTTGCTTCCTCAGTGCCATCCATGATAAGGCGCACATGTCCTTTCTCTTTATCAGCCCATTCGGAAAGCTCCATACGACCAATGCCTCCATTGTAGAGTGCACCAATCTGTGCCTGTGCACCATAGCCTCCTATATACAGGCCTGTGAGTTTTACTAAAAGTTTCTGTCCGACGGGCATCGAAGCACCCTGGTCTGAGCCATTGATACCGATGATGATGCCACCTGTCTCGTCCTGTACGGTGATTTCCTTGTAGATGTTGCCACCCCTGTCATTGCCTGTCACAACACAGCGAAGCCAAAGGTCATCGGTTATCTGTTTGTAACTGTTGTTGCTAATGGTGCTGGCGTATTGGGTTTGCAGTTCAGCGATAGTTATGGATGGGCCTGCCACCAGATTATTGTTGCCATAAGGTGGCTCAGTGTTGAGGTTCTCTGGCTGTGCCCAATCCTTGTCCTGACAAGAAGCCAAGGCAAAGACACCTGCCAGCAAAGCTATGTAGAATGATTGCTTATTCATTTTGTTGCTGCTATATATATAAATGATGTATGTCTGTGTTTTGATGCCTTCATTAGAACTTGTAGTTCACATTGAGCATGAAGTTAAAGCCCTGAGTGTAGAACTTCTTGGGGTTCTTGCTGAACTGATAGGTACGGTCCGAACCCTTTACGCTTTCTGTCTCACCGCTTTCTGTCTGCGTGATATTTACGCTGTAGTCGCTTCTGCTCTGTTCGTAACCACCTGTGGTAAGGAGGCGACGGTTTGTCAGGTTGCAGAGCTGCAGGTTGATGCTGAGCTGATGATGCCCAACGAACAACTGCTTGCCAATGCTGGCATCGAGCATGAAGCCACCGTTGCCCTTTGCTTGTTCAGGCACATCGAATTTCTTCGTAGCTTCATCATAGTGTCTGGCAATCTTCATGTTTGTCTCATAGCGCATGTTGGGGCTATAGGAAAGATAAATACGGTCGTAGTAGTTACCAGTCAAGTTGAGGTACCAGCGCTTGATACGATAGTTCAGTCCAAGGCTGGCTGCCGTCAGGGGTGTACCGCCCACACGCATACCTTCGTTGTGGCATATATCCTCGTTCAGCTTGCCAGTAGTGCTGTTCATCCATGTGACGGGTGTGTTCTCTATGTACTTCGCATCGCTGTATGTGCCTAAGCCAACGATGTCAAAGCTGCCGCTGACCTGAATCTTAAAGCCAAGCTCGACACCATAGTATTCCTTCTTTATACCTGTGAGGCTATTGTAGGAGAAGCTGTTGCTGTCGTCGTTGAAGAACTGCTGCCACTCGTTGCCGTCGTGCATGTAATAGTAGTATCCGTTCAGGTTGAGGCGCAACCATTTGGTATTGATGGCATATCCGACTTCTGCATTCACCACCTTCTCGTTCCTGAGGTCCTGAACAAACTCGTTGTTCATCTCGGGGCACATGAATGCGACGGATGCTGTGGGTGCCTTAAGCTCATAGCCCACACCTGCTGTAATGGCGTGTCCCTTGCCGAGGTTGAGGGTAGAGCCAAGCTTCAGACCTCCGTCCAGGAAATGCGCTGTACCGCTCTTGCCGAAGCTGTTTTCCTGGAAGAGTCCGTTGCGCATATATCCCTCGCGCCACATGCGGCGTCCGCCCACTCTGGCAGCAATGAAGTTGTGCTGGATGTCTCTGTCCATGCTGAAGCAAGTCCAGAGCTTGACGTCCTGATTCCACAAGTCATAGTCATAGCCGAATCTGTCGTCCTTGATGATTCGCTGGTAACCATGATTCACGTCGTACATAGCTTCCGTGGCAGTCTCTCTGAAGTCGCCTACAAGGTAGGTGTTCGTATTGTGGAAGTTCTCTCCTCCCAGAAGGTCTTCCATTGTCTTGTAGTGTGAACCGCGATTGCTGAGGAGCTGCATACCGATACTCCATTTCATTCCCTTCTTGAAGTTCCAGTCGTAGGAGCTGGAGAGGTTCGTCATCAGATGGTCATTGTGGCGTGCCTCAATCCAGTAGATGGCATCGGCACCAATCTTGTTGAGCTGCATGTTGGCAAAGTAGAGCTCGTCGAAGTTGATTTGACGATAGCTTTCGTTCTGCCAGTTGTCGTAGCTCGTCCAGAAGGCATCCAAGTCGTTCTTGTCCATGTAGCCTTCGCCCCAAGGATTGTAGTTGAACGAGGGGAAGCGCTTCCAGTAATCGGGATGCGGGTTCGTGCCGCTGTAGTTGAGCTTTGTTGTCTTGTACCTTGCCACTTTGAGGAAGGCGCTCGTCGTGAGCTTCATGTTCTCCTTGATGTTGAAATCCCATGTGAGAAGAAGGCTTGGCTCGAAGTTGGTGACAATGCGGCTCGCACGCTTCTCGCCTCCCTGATAGCCCCAATAGGGGTTGTACTGATTGTCGTTGGCAAGCCAGTTTGCCTCGTCTGTGCTGGCGCCTGCTGTGGCACGCTCTGTCGGGCTGCCCCATGTGGCGAGGTTCAGCGAGTGCTTGTCGTTGATGACTTTCTGCACTGCCATGAAATAGGAGAGACTGTTGTAGAACGTACCCTTCACGGCAGCTGTCTTCATGTTTGCCCAGCGGTAGCCTACGGTGCCGAAGAAAGCCCATCCGTCCTTGGTCAGGCCTGAGCCGTAGGTGTACATGCCGCGAAGCGTGTAGTTGCGGTTTGAGCCTGAAAGCGTCACCTTATGTCCTGAAGGCATGTGGCCTGCACGCAGGTTGTAGTTGGAGCTGCCGCCCATGCCGTTGAAAGCGTAATTGTTGGATTCGAAGACACCCACGTCGTCCTTGTTGCGCACGGCATCATTCATGCCGCCAATGGTGGAGAAGGAGAAGCGGCTGTTCTCGGGATTGTTCACCTGCACGCCATTCATGTAGATGTCGTTGTAGGCATTGTCCAGAGCACGGTACTTGAACCAGATACCGCTCCAAGCCCAGCCTATCTGACTGAGATAGACGTTGTTGGCCGAATTAATGTGGATGACATCGGATGTAATGTCATCGTTCTCGCCAAGCTGCGACTCAGTGAAGGTGAAGGTGTTGTCGTCCATCATCTCCTGCTCCGTCATGCTCAGCGAGTCCACGTCCAGCATCTCTGCAGTCTGGGCGTGGCTCAATGATGCCAACCCAAGGGAAAGCATCAATAGCAGATGTTTCATTTTCATTTACGTTTCGTGTTATTTTTGATTTTAATGGCGCAAACTTACGAAAAAAAGCGCTTCGCATG
>Ga0310690_10007607_pt1 | contig 13904 bp, 25 predicted proteins | sample AusTroGonzalo_MG_2_FD_207661 | JGI IMG/M metagenome (GOLD analysis project Ga0310690, IMG submission 207661) | Bovine rumen microbial communities from tropical cattle in Woodstock, Queensland, Australia - Gonzalo_04 (v2) (version 2) | ecosystem: Host-associated > Mammals > Digestive system >... | reverse complement strand
TATCAGATTCATACTCAATCCTCCTTTAAATGTTGTCCTTTATATTCAGATTGATTATTACTGCTATCAGCTAAGCCTTCTCCTATTGCATAACCAATAACAGATGCACCTGCCATTATTAAAGCAGCTATTTGTTGGCCTTTGCTCTCAGAACCTCCACAAGCCACAACCATCATAGAAATAAAACTTGCAAGACTTAACCAAAATTTTCTGCTTGTCAATTTTCTAAGCCAATCTATTTTATTATTATTCATTATAATATCAGCCCTTTCTTGAATTAAATTCCTTCTCCTTAAGGTCTGCTACAGTAACCATATCTAATGCATACCAAATAGCTGAGAAACTATGCGGGTCAATGTTAAATTCATCATAAATTACATTTCCCTTAGCATCTTTTTTATAAGTAAGGTCTTTTAGTTCTCTTAATGTATTCTTACACTTAGGACTTATATATATTCTTTTGAATCTTTTTATTTTTCTTGTATTTGATAATCTTGAACCTGCAAATTTATTTCTACAAGCACGAATAGGAAAACCACATTGCCTATAATAACTTATTGCTTTTGGGTCCTCATTATCTGCAACTATCATTTTATTATAACCAGAATTATTATAATAAAGAAGGCGTTGTTTTAGTTCTTGCATCTCAGGTTGATTTGCAAACTTATCATCAGTAATATGATTCATATAGATTTCGTCCCATACATAAAGTATACCATTCTGTAAATCTACTGACATACTAATTACTGCATTAAAGCTTTCTTCAAAACCAAAGTCAAAACCAAAGTACTGATTTTCTGGTCCAAGTCTTTGTACTTCACTCTTAAATCTATTTGAATTATTAGGAGTTTTTATCTGAGGTAATACCCTTGTACCTGTTGCACCAAACTGACCCCATCTTGCTACCATATATAAAGGATAATCATATACCCTTATTGCATCTAATCTTCTCAGATAAGCTTCGGGTAACCATGGATTATCTGTTGGTACTGAATGATGGTAATATACTCCATTTTTTATTAAACATTTCTTATCGTAGAACTCTTCCTCTTTGCATATTACTTTTACTTTTCCTTTATCATCTATATAAGTAAAGAATCTTTTATATACCCAATTATCTCTTGAAACTGGATTACATGAAAGAATGAAATGCATACTTACATTTGGTGTTCTTATTCTTCCTAATAGTTCTTTATAACCATCATACTTTACTTCAGAACATTCCTCAATCCATACAATACTTACACCATTTAAAGACTTTACTTTTGCAGGCTTATCCATTCCTTTAAATATGATTCTACTACCATTAGGAAACTTTACCTGCATTGGACTTTTCTGTGCTAATACTTTTACCCTTCTTCTTTTGTATTCAAAAGGGTCCTCAGTAAGTAAGCCCATATCATCAAGTATTTCCTTAAATAAATCAAAACAACTTTCACCTATTGTTTCAAACACTTCACGAACTACTAAACACTTTCTTTTTTCTTCAAGTAATTTTAGTATTATTTTAAATGCTACTTGATAACTTTTACCAGAACCATAACCACCTAAAAGTAAGTACGTTTCATAGTCCCAATCAAATATAAAATCCTCAAATGCAGGGCTTACCTTCTTTACTATCTTTGGCATTCTTTACCACTCCTCTTCGTCTGTATCTTCCCAATCGTCTGGCCAATAATCTAAATCTTCAGCCTCTTTTTTATTGTCATTTCCTTTTTGTTTTTTATTCTTTACTGTAACAGATTCATTTATTTCATCTGACCAATCTTCTTGGTCATTTTCTTCTGAATCACCAGCTCTTTTTACTGTTACCTGGATTGTTGCTTCTTCATCATCTTCAAGTAACTTGTCACGATTTCTTTTCCATTTGTCAGGACACCTATTGTACAACCATACTTGACAGGAAATAGAATTAGGGGCTACATCTTTTTCAAGAACTTCCTTTTGTTCTTCTACTATTTTTCCGTATCTCATAATAGTTGTTACTTTTACTTCTTTTGTTTTATATCCAAGAGCTGATTTGAGCAAAGCATTTTCAACTTTATAATCTATTACTTGTTTGCCACGATTGATTGCAGCATTGATTTCTGGCCTTTTACGTTTAGCATTATATAATACCGACGGGTCTATTCCAAGTCTGCCAGCGATATCCTGGTTAGTATATCCGTCACGTGCTAAACCTTCAATCAGAATTAATGTGTCCTCGTCAAACAGGACATCTATTCTGGTCTTTCGTTGCTCGCCCATAATTCTCTCCTTTCGTTTCTTGATTTTAATTATATAACAAGAATAGGCCCCAAAATCATTTCACTGATTCTGGAACCTATCACTAAATATTCTATTTACTTAAAGTGTATTCAGTTCACTTTTACTTTTCAATTTTATTTACCGTTCATTCAGATATGCCATAGCCTTTTGTACAGCTCTTTCTGGTTCAATCCTTGTTGCTATTGTATTTCCGTCTACCATTACAAGTCTGTAGCGTGGATTGCTGCATATGTCAATCACTATTTTATGTCCGTTTAACTCATAGTAACCGCCTATTGTCGTTTCAATAAACTTTGCATTTTCTTTAAAATACTTTACATTGTACATCATACTCTCGTCCTCCTCTAAGGTCTTTGTGGTTTGTGTTCTTCTGTAATTATATTATACCATGATATATATTATTTGTCAATACCTTTTTGGAAATTTCTATATATTTTTTTATTTTAACCATAACAAGTCATTATCAACATGACTTTCAACAATTCAACAACCATTGCAGTTCTCTCCAGGATTAACGTGGCTTAGCCCTTTTGATTTTAGATAGATTATATGTCAAATATATCAAAAAGCTAGTGGCGTTAAACCTGAATTAAACTGGAGCATTATATAAAGGTTCTCCATATCTTTAAATCGTCAATACTGAATATCTGAGACCTCCTATGCTTAGCCTCTATCAGAAATGCCAGCCTAACCACTTTGCTATCATCTGATTGCTTCATTAGTCTTTTGATTTTCCTTATCAATTTTGTAAGTTCAATATATTTTACAAATTTATCCCACATTATTGAAAAATATTTCCAAAGACAAATTGCAATTCCGGCTGCCCATGGAGCAAATATTGATATTAAACCTATTACGCATAAATCTCTCATTTACTTTTGCCCTTTCTTAATTATGCATTCATCACAAATGCCATATGTGCATGCCTCACATCTTTCCTTTTCTTGTTTCTGAATCTTTTTTGATTCCTCCATAAGTTTCTCAAAGAACTTAGCTTCATTGTTAACATCAAAATTCTGCATATTATCACCTCATTGTATTTTACACCAGAATGCTCATAAAGGAGGTTCATTCCTTTTTGATGAATCTATATTACTTACAATAGAGATATCAGCTGTAAAGCATTCTGGTGTAAATGGCGTTATATCAAATGATGTCTTTCAAGATAGTTTTCTACGTCATTGACATAAAGTATCATTTCTTGCAATCTTGCCTGCTCGATTGATACTTCACCATCTGAATCCTCTTCTGTAAATCTCTTTGTTGGGATTGGTATGTTCTTACCTTTCCCTGTCTTTTCTGCAAGTCTATCAAGAACAATAGTAACAAACCAGAAAGCTAATGGAAGAAATAACCAGTATGTTAGTTTTCCTTTTTCCATGCCATACCAATACATCATGTATGGTAAACCTACTTTCAAAATTGTAGAAATAATTGGTACTCCATTTTTCATCATTCTAAAAAAGTCTTGTATCAATTCAATACCGATTGTCCCTATAGTACTACACAAATTTATAAAAGCTTTCATTTGTCATTCAACTTCTCTCTGTAAAAATCTTTTTTAACTCCCAAGATACTTTCGTTTCTTCTCTGATAACCAGAAACATTGCAATTTTGACAATTGATATCATTCATATAGAATAACCTATGTGTTTCTCTGCATATTTTACAATGTTCCTCGGCTAACCATTTTTCATCTGCGGTAACAAATAAACGTAAAACAATAGATGGTGAATCTTTTTGTTTCTCAAATTGCACCTGCACATCTTTGATTTCATCTTTGCTTATTACGTTCGTTGCATACCATTTACAAGCATTCATATAGGCTTCTTTCATATTTTTGCCTGTGAACTGCTTCCTTAAAAATTCAATTGTGTATTTATGTTTCATCTTTGACACCTCGCATTTGATTTATTACTTCATTTCTTGCCATAGAGTCAACCCACTCATTAAAGTAATTTCCGTTATGTCCCTTTACTTTTTCAAATGTTATAAGCTTTCCTAGTCTTTCACATTTATTTTTTATATTCAAAAACATTTTCCACAAATCTGAATTTTTTACATCTTCACCTTTTGAAGTTTTCCAGTTATTCTGGTTCCAACAACCAATCCAATGATTATTTACTGCATTGACAACATATGCAGAATCTGATATAATTTGAAATCTTTTGTCCTCAAAACTTATTATTTTTTCAAGTGCCTTTATAACAGCGGTTAGTTCCATTCTATTGTTGGTAGTCTTTCCTACACTTCCGCCTTGTCCTTGCACTATTTCTTCATCTTTGCAAATAATATAAGACCAACCACCTGGACCAGGATTACCACTACAGGCACCATCTGTAAAAATCTTAATCACTTTGTCACCCCTCCTTATAAGGGATAAAGCGGCCACCTCAGTGACCGCCTTTTATTTCTTTTCAGATTAGATGTCCCAATCGTCGCCGTCGTCTTCTGCTTCATCTTCCTCAGGCTCAGGCTTCTTTGTCTGCTTGATAGGTTTCTTTTCTACCTTAGCGGGTGCCTTCTTCTCAGACTTCTTTTCTGCCTTCTTAGCAGGCTTCTCTTCTGGCTCGTCCCAATCTTCGTCGTCGCCATCATCTTCTGCTTCTGTTTCATCAGCCTTTGTAAGGAGGTCAACATAGAACTTAGCTGGCTTCTTAGGAGCTGCCTTTATTCCACGTTTCTTGCATTCTTTGAAGAGTTCCATTGCATTCATGCCATCATACTTGCCATTCTCCTCAGCCTCTGCTTCATCTTCTGCCTCTGATTCATCAAGCGGATATTTTTCAAGATAAGCAAGTACCTCTGGCTTCTTAATACCAAAGCCCTTAGCTCTCAGGTCTTTCATTCTTCCAGCTTCCTTAAGTATTGCCAGAAGCTTAGCACCACTCATGTTCTCATAGTCTGTATCATCAGCCTCTGCCTTCTTCTCAGATTTCTTTGTGGGTGCCTTCTTCTCAACCTTCTTGGGAGCCTCTTCCTCAGTATCATTTGTATCAGCTTCTGTCTCAGTCTCCTCAATGTCTGCCTTCATAGCAGAATTGATTTTATTAGCTGTAATATGGTCGGGCATATAATTGATAAAATCAAGGAACTTACCTTCTGCCTTTGCGATTACTGCTGTAAGAGATACAGCCAAAAGTGGAAAACGTCTACCGATTTCAAGAATCTCGTCCTTCTTCTTACCTTCTGCAATTATATTTGCAGCTTCCTTAAGTGTGTAATTCTTTGCCATAAGTCATTTCTCCTTTTCAATTTAAAAAATTTTGATTTTTACTTATCCTCTTCTGAGGACTAACCTTATCATTGAAGAACTTCCAAAGTAAGTTCACTTACGAATGATGTTTGGTTTTGTTCTTCAAGTATATTATATCATGTGATTTTGGGTTTGTCAATAGGTTAACTAAAATTTTTTGTTTTAATTAAGTGTCCCATTCTTCATCGTCCAAAATTTCATTCTTGCTATTAATTATCTCTTGTTCTTTTTTGATTACTACATTTAAAGCATTTCTAAGTTCGCAAAGACTTTCAAGAGAATCAATGTGTAAAGCTCCTTTAAGAAAAACAGAAGTTTTAGATTTATTTTCTTGCACCTCTAATTGCTGAGCCAATGTAAATCCGCCTTTTGAACATTTAGATATTACAGCGTTTCTTGTCTCAGCAATTTTTGCTCTACAAATCTCTGTATAAATTATCTCAGCCATTATTCTTCCTCACTTTCCTCCTCAATCTCAGCTTCATACATAATTACAAATTTCTGCGCATCATCTGAATTAAGCGGAAGTAAATTTAAGTTGTCCATTTCAATGTAGTCATTAAGACCATTGAATCTGATTTTGCTTTCGCCGTCACCATCAATAACAATCTGTTTTATTCTAAACATTCCCAGATTCATTGGTTTAGCACCGGCAATTCTTGCTCTTATCTTTACATCATTATTGAGCATTTGAAACAATTGAATTGTATTACCCAATTCATCATAAGCGACTTTCAAATCAAAATTAACAGAGCCATTTGCTGATAAGCTATGCCCATTATATTTTACTACCTGCTTTATTTTGATATTCATTTTGCATTCTTCCTTTTCTTTTCAAATTTACTTAGCCATTCACGATTATACTTTTCACGAGCACTTTCACTTGATTTTACTTTGCACTTAATTTCTGGCATTTCATCTTCAAGTGAATTTATATCTACACCTACAAAATTTTCTTTTGTGATATATTCTCCTGTTTTGATATACTTTGCCGCATCTTGCAAATCTTTTGGTCTTATCACTAAATACACTTCATTACTTTGCAAAAATTGAATCGCAAACACAGGTAGTTTGTGAGCCACATTTGCATTGTATAGCAAAGTATCAATATCTTTTTTATTCACCTTAATACTTGAGGCATCTGTTGATTTCAATTGACATAAGCAATCATCTGAAATGCCATCCTCTTTTACTATCCAGCCAGAACCAGAATTTGGTGTTGGTTCAAAGCCGAGTTGCTTCATAATTTCTGCTTCGTTTTTTCTGTAAAATTTCCCTGTTCTTTTCATTCAGAATCAACTACTTCCTTTATCAGAAAATCAATTGTTGTGCACAAAGTGATTTCTCTTTGCATAAGTCCTCTTACCAATTGCAAACCAATTGCGGCAATCTTGACTAATGATAAATCATCTTTTGGAAGTCCATAGACAAACTGAACTAACTTCTTATCATTCTCAGAATATACATCAGGGATTATTGCAAACATTTTCCAAGCATTTGCATTTGGATAGTCTCCAATATATTTTTCAAATCTAAATGTGTATTCTTGCGAATCATCTTTCAAAACATATTCAAAACCTATGCAATGTTTGCCATCATATTTAGTCTTTACTAAATCTTTTGCTTCAAGCTTTTTAATCTCCATCACCACCATACCTCCTTTTCAATTCTTCAAGCTCCTGCTTTTCTTTGTTTTCTCTTTTCTTCATTTCTTTTCGTTTTCTCTCGTTGATAACTGCCATTTGCTTTGAACTTTTTATCATTCCGTCAACCATACATCTGGCCTTCAATGTTTTATCAAACATCTCAGAAATACATTTGTCACATAAACGAAATACTGTTGCACCTGTTTTACCTGGAGCAATACGAACATCAAATATTTCTATTGATGTTTGTTTACCATTTCCACAAGCCGAACAAATTGGTTCTGAATCTTTTGTTATTCGCATATTAATCATAATACTTCATACCTCTCTTAGGAACTCCAGGATTTAATTTAACCATACTTCAATCCTCCCTTTATAATTTCTCTTTTGCACGATTAAAACTAAGCACCGTGCATTGTGGTGTCTCTGGTGAGATTTGAACTCACACATCATTTCTGATAATTGATTTTGAATCAATTACGTCTGCCAATTCCGCCACAGAGACATATGAGTGGTGAGGAACTTGAGGGGACAAGGCACCACTCATATCACAGGGAAAGTAGTAAAACCTGCAGATTTCTGAAAGTCTAATTGTTGTGCGTTATTATTCTTTCAAGATTTCTACTTTATTTGGTATAGAATGTCAAGGGGCTCACCCACTATCACTTACCACCTCTGCAAATAATAGCATAACCGTTCCTTGATTATTCTTGACATTCTATTGGTTAGGGTAGTAAGATTTGAACTTACGATACACAGAGTCAAAGTCTGTTGCCTTACCTCTTGGCCATACCCTATTTTCTTTTCAGATTCTTCATACAAAATCTTTTTGCTCGTTCTACAAAATCATCAGCAGAAATAATATCACGAATCACTATCGAATAACCATCTTTTCTCTGAATCCATGCATTGACTTCATCTGTCAATGAGCTATAAGATAACTCCCTTGCGCCTATCAGATTTTTTGCTTGCATTTTCTCTGCCTTTACTTCACATTCTTTGAATAACTCTCTTTTGCTTTTCTCCATTTATCTCACCTCTCAGAAAAGAAAGGAAGGGTGGCTTATGCCACCCTTACCTCATTCAGTGCCTTGTGGTATTTTGTGGAACCATTCAGGTAGAGTGTATTGATTGTGTCTTTGTCAAGTCCCTTTACTACTGCTATCTTAATGATTGTTGCCATATCCATACCAGTTCTTTCAAGCTTAGTTACCATTGTGATACATCTGTAAGAGAAAGTAGCTCTAATACCATTTGTCTTAGCTACATCTCTAAGTTCGTGAATGAATGTTACTAAATCTGAATTATTTTTGCTTATTGCCATCTCAATTCTAAGTGAGTAATCAAAGTCAATTATTGCGAATCTATCAAGTGTTGCCTGGTCAAGTACCATTCTTCCTGTGTACATTTCATCTGCTCCCGAACCAACTGTATTGCCTGCTGCCACGAAATGTATGTGTTTGAGATTTACTCTGCCATTCGGAAATTCAAAGTAGCCATTTGCAATAGCTGCATTCAGAAGTACCAGAACCTCAGGTATAGAAGCATCCATTTCATCAAGGAAGAATATGCATTCGTGTTCATCTGTGCAAGCCTTGTAGAATTCTGTTTCGTGATAATCTCCACCTGCATCTATGAATCCTGTAAGCTTGTACTCTTGCTGTACTGAATTTGAGAAGTAGAAATTCCAGCCATTCTCTTTTGCTATCTGCTCTACTGTATGATTCTTACCAGAACCAGCAGGTCCTGCCAGATAAACCGGAATGTTGCACTCTAAGCAAGTTTTTATCTGTTCATACTTCTCGTGGTGAATCTCACCATTGTTTGTCTCAACGTTTGGAATTGTTACATTCTTGGGAACCTCAATTCCGTTTGCTTCCATTTCTTCTTTTATCTGGTCTGCTACTGCCTTCACCTGTTTAGCAGTACTTGTCTTTTTAACTCCCTTTGTCTCGTATATCTTTTCGATACTGATTACATTGTAGTTGTTGTCGAACTCAATCTGAGTTCCGTCGATTGTAAGTCTGTTCTTGTAAGCCCTTCTGATATATGTGTAAATCTTTGAGCTATTGTTGAATTTTATCTCAGCTCTTACACAACCATCCTTCTGTGCCTTTTCAATCTTTACAACCTCAAAATTAATGTTTGTCATAAAAAACATCTCCTTTTCATCTGAAAACTTTCGTTATTTACTTCGGATTGGAGTGTATCTCTCAATCTCTGTCTTTATTATACCACCTAATTTTGCGTTTGTCAATACTTTCCTACATATTTTTTTATTTTAATTAAATGCCAAGGAAATGGGGGGTTAAATCTCCCCCAAGTCCTCAATTGTGTTTATCTGATTTATGTCCTTAGTTATCTTTGCAGGAAGAATATATTCGCCCTTATCAAGTGGAGCCACTTCTTTGATATCATATACATTCATTGGGTGGCCATATCCACCTACGAAGCTCTTGTCTACTCCTGGGAAAACCTCAATCCATCTGAGGAATAATCTTCTGAGCATTGAAGGGTGAACCAGAGGAAAAGCAAGTTTTGAAAGATTTAACTTTTCTGTGGAGTTCTTCACTCTTACCTTTACTACATACTGTCCATCAGAACCTTCACTCGAACCTAACAGAACATTCAGATTACATCTGTACCCTTGAGCCTCAAGTTTTTTAACAATCTGAAATGCTTTTATGCTTTCTCTTACGATTTCATCTGTGCTTGTGTAGCAACCATAGCAGATTGATTTGTTTAACGTAATTACCTTTTGCTTTACTGGAACCATCTTTTTTGAAGCCATATTCGTAGGAACACCATTCAGATAAAGGGGAACGATTGCCTGATAACCAGCTACCCCGTAGGTTGTTTTTGCCTTCATTATGGGTTCTGTTCTTTTTTCTTCAATCTTTAGCTTCTGGGTTAATTTCTGAGACATGTCCTGCCAGCCATTCTTCATCAGGTCAACTGCTTCATCAAAAGTTTTTGTCTGTGCATATGAATAACTGCCATCTACTGATTGATGTGAAGCCCATCTGAAGCTATCATTGAATGGAGTATCACATATGTACTGATAAAATTCAGCCATGCTTCCATACTCAACTACTGTTGTGTTCTTCTTAACTTTCTGTGTTTTCATATATTTTTCCTCCTCTAAGTACTTAACCATCAGGTTATTTGTGTTTGTTTCTATGGTTATTATACCACATAAAAATGGATTTGTAAATAGGTTTTAGAAATTTTTTTATTTTAACTTAATATAATACTACTTTAGTATTAGTAAGTTACTTTAGTAACTTAGTAATAGTAAAGTAATTAATTATATTATAATACAGAAATTTGCTTTGCTTCTTCCTTTTCTTTTAATTTTTCTTTCAGAAGCTCAAATGCTTCCTCTGCTTGCATTTCTTTATCAGAAATATTTTCTGCATTTTCCAATAGTGATTCATCATAAGCTCCAAACATAAAGGCTTCCAAATCTTTCATTTTTTCATCACCTCCTAAATTACCATATCTTCCCAGATTAACCAGAATGAACAGGGGCATAGGTCTATTAATTTTGATATAGATTCATTAAAAATCAGATGAAGTCAAGCCACGTTTAACCTGGAATAAACCAGACATATTATTCTTCTAATTCTAATTTATCAGATTCACCATAAAACCAGAACATAGAAATGGCTGCTGAATCACAAGCATCGTCATTTATTTTGAATAACCTGCCATTTTCTTCAAATACATTCTTTTTCTTTCTGGTATTTGACATATCAATATAAACAGAATTGACATGTTTTTGATGATTGAATAGTAGCCACTCAAACGTAGGATATTTTTCTGGCTCCATTGCATATTTATTATTTGGATTTCCTGGCTTTGAACTGCCTACTACCTGAGATTTCCAGCAACGAGTATCTACTGAATAAACTTCCACATTATATTTTGACATTACATCTACTATGGTTGCATTTAAAGCTCCTATTGATTTTATATAGTTGATATTCAAAAAGCCTTGTGAACGAAGTCTTATTCTCTCAATAATGCAAACTACTTTTCCAGCTTTATTATAAACCTTTTCAAGAATCTTCTTTAATCTTTCAGTAAGATATTCTCTTTTGGCTGAATTACTTGCATACCCTTCAAGATAAATACTGCTTACTTTTAATAATTTGCCATCAGCTGAAATACTTATACCAGTATTCTTATAACTTTGGTCAATGCCAATGCAAATAGTCTTGTATTTCTTTTCTTGCATTTTCTTTTCACCTCTGCATACTTTTTCTTCACATTCTAAACAGGCCATATATAGAACTACATGATTACACTTAGGACATAATTTACCCATTATTTCCTCCTTAAAGAAATAGCTCCCTAGTGGGAGCTTATTAATAGTCTACATCACATATTTCAAATATACTTGTTAAGTGACGAGTTCTGATATATAATTTTGCTTCTTCAGCATTATCGAAAATTTTTGTTTCACCTTTTTCATCACAAATATATTTTCCAGTGTTTGTATTTTTAATTTTATATTTTCTGTTTTCTATCTTTGGTATTTGTTCTTTTAAATCTTCCCAGCTAGTCATTAATCATAACCCTCACTTTCATCTTTGCTTTCTTCTATATGCTTTATTAAAAATTCATTTTCCTTTTCAAGTTCTTTTATTTTGTCTTGCATTTTATGAACCATTGAAACTATTTCAGATTCAGAATACCATTTACCATCAATATACATATTTATTTCCTCACTATCTATATCCAATTCATTTCTATAGCTTTGATTTGTAATAGCCATATCAAATACACACAGAAAAATTAAATAAGCAAAAAACACACAAATACAAATTGATATAAATACCAACATATTAGTCACTCCCTAATACACATACCAAATTTCCATATGCATTATATATCTCTACCATTGCATTGACATATTGTTTGTGAAAATATGCACCATCTAAGGCAAAAGCTAAAGTAAGTCTTTGAAAATGTAAAAGTTCAATTCCTCTTTCTTTGAATATCACTGTGTACATTCTTTTCTGCCTCCTCTACATATTCTTTTATTTCTTTATCAGTTAATTCACGACAGTCTTTTCCAGTAATAGCTATACCTATCGGGCAACTTAAACAATGTATTTGTTGACTACATATCACTTCTCTCAGAGTTAGCATTTAATAACAGCTCCTTTGAATATGGAAGGCTATCAATAAAATTTATGAAGTCAAATTTCCATTCATCTAATTTATGATTTTGTCTTTCTGAATTTCGGATATTTCTTAATACTTGATAATTAGTTGTTATTGTAGCACGTTGTAAATAACCATCAGGGAGTAATTTTACTATTCGCTGATGTATAACCCTTTTTTCTTCACCTGTACTGCATTTGTATTTGTCAATCAGTTTATTGATGTGGCCAACGGTTACCATTAATAAAGCAATATCATCTGATTCAAATTCTTCTGTGCTGAAACTATCAATACTTAAATGCTTGCTTTCTATTTTATGCATTGTTGAACAGCTATTCCTTACAGTTCCTATTTTGTAAGTATCAAATTCTTTCCACCAACATAAAGGAGCTACTATGTCAAAACTTACAGTTACCATTCTCAGAAATTTACTATGGTCAGTACCAGCATTAGATAAACGTTTCATAAGGTCAAGGTCATTAGGGCCTATTTTGCATGGCATATCAAAAGTTATTCCAGGACCACTAAAATGGGTATCACTTTTATCCCAGCTCTCTAAAGGATTTCTCATTCCTCGAATAGCAGCTCTCCAATTAGAAGTCTCTACATTTTCTATTCTTAACATTTTTTAAATACCTCCTATTTTATTTCAGGTTAACGCATACTTGATTCTAATAAATCAAGAGTAATATTATTAAAAACAATTTAAGTCTTAGTCTGCATTAACCTGAATGAACCTACGTTATATTTTGATTCTACCTTTACCTATATTCCAGCATGCATCTCTCATAGCACACTTAGAACATCTTTTACAATCAGATGATTTACAATCTTTGGGCCTGCTAACCATTTTATGTTCTTTTAAAACTCTATCATAATAGTATGTTATTTGTTCGGCTCTATCTTCAAATGGAGCAATCAATTCAGAATCAAAATCATATACTTCTACTTTGAAGTCCTGAGTGTTTTTATCTTCTGAAAGAACAAAACCTTTTTTAATACCAGTAAGAAACATATACCATTGGCATTGCTTATAAGCTGAAGGGTGTTTTGTCATGTGTTGGAATTGAAATGTATTTACAGATTTTATTTCACCTATCATTCTATCATCATAGAACTCAGGAATTTTACAAATAATATCTGGCGTATAACTTATCTTATATTTCTCGTTATATTGAGTAACATCTAAGTCATTAGCAGATGAATAACCTGCACGAATAAATAATCTTTGCCATTTTTCATGTATTGCATTACCTTGCTCAAAGATTCTTTTTAAACCTACTTCAACTTGTTCACCTTGAAGTTGCCTATACAATAAACTTAATACTTGTTGTCTTACACAAAATTCTTTTTCACCAGCAATCAAAGCAGAAGCATGAAGTCCAATTCTTTCTTGAGTCTCTGCTCCTCTTGTCATTACTTGCTTTATGAATTTTGTTTCTTCGTTGATATTCTTTTCAAGATAAAATGTAGCATTTAATATCTTTTCAAGTTTAGCAGAATCTGATGTCTGAATCTTTGTACCATTTCCTCTGGCTGTCTTTTTAATTTCATCAATCAAT
>Ga0310690_10007605_pt1 | contig 13909 bp, 11 predicted proteins | sample AusTroGonzalo_MG_2_FD_207661 | JGI IMG/M metagenome (GOLD analysis project Ga0310690, IMG submission 207661) | Bovine rumen microbial communities from tropical cattle in Woodstock, Queensland, Australia - Gonzalo_04 (v2) (version 2) | ecosystem: Host-associated > Mammals > Digestive system >... | reverse complement strand
TAACGTAAGTGCCATTGCCGGCATAAACAAAATATACAAAACGCCTAAAATCAAAGTGCAAAATAAAGATTTGATACCGATATTACAGGAAACAAACAAATAATCAAAAAAAGATATTTCGTTTTTCTTCGGCAATTCCGCAAACAAGTGTCTTTCCGTATTGTCTATTGCATCTTCGGCAAAAAACTCCGCAAACACACTCAAAACAGAGGGAAACAGAAAAAGCCCCAGCACAAAAGTAGCCAACAAGCCTGCCACATCAAGCAACCTGTCCAGCCACATCACCGACAGCAAATTAACCTGCAACAATACAAAGTACGCCATAGAAAAAGCCAAAACATAAGCCAACACCGTAAAGAATAACGTTTTTCCCAATATATCAACCGACTTCATGGAAAACATATCTCTAAAAGCGGCAAAAACAGAGACAAGCATAATGTATATCTTCCTTTTTCCTTAAATCCTGCAATAAAACAGATAAAATTCTTGTAAAAAAATCAAAAGTGATTATAATCTTGTCCTTTGTTAATCTCAAGGCTTTTATTTTGTATCATTAAGGGGGAAATTATGCCAAAGTTTGACGTTTTAACCATAGGACCGGCTTTTATTGATATGTTCATTGATGTTGATGACGAATATCTTGCAAGCAAAGGTATGGAAAAAGCAAGAAGTCATCGTATTAACCGTCAACAGTTGGCGGAAATCATTAAAGAGCGTCCCCCTTATATGACAGCGGGCGGAGGTTGCTCAACGAACACGGCTTTTTCCATGGCATCTCTCGGTTTAAAAACGGCTTGGTCTTTCAAACTGACCGATGATGAGTTCGGTCGTGCCTTTGTAAAAGAGTTGAACGATTACGGCATTTACTTCAACACTCCTTTCACCGAAAGCGAAGAAGGTACGGGAAGTTGCATAATTTTCCTTACTCCGGACGGAGAGCGAACAATGTGTCCTTACTTCGGTTCTCAAGCGGATTATTCCGCTGATGACGTTGATGAAGAAATAATCAAAGATTCCAAAGTGTTATATATAGCAGGTTGTTCTTTGGACGACAAAACCAATGCTGCCGTTAAAAAGGCTTTTACCTTAGCGAAAAAACACGGAGTTATCACAACTTTCAACGCTTTTGACGTAAAATCTTTAAAGGCTCACAGAGCTTTTTTTGAAGATTTGATAGAAGGCGGACTTGTTGACATTTTGTTCGGCAACGAAGCGGAGATGAAAACCTTGTTTGAAAAAGAAGACAGTGATGAATTGTTTGAGTTTTTGAGGACAAAGCCCTTCACCGTCGTCATAACAAGGGATAAAAACGGTGCCGTTGTCGTATCCAAAGGAAAGGTAACGAAAATACCTTGCACTCCGATTGAGCATATCGTTGACGCAACGGGTGCGGGCGACTCTTTTGTAGCCGGCTACCTGTACGCTTTTTGTAACGGCAAAGACGAATACGCTTGCGGTAAAAAAGGCAACGAAGTCGCTTCCGTTACGGTTATGCAAAAGGGTGCAAGACCCGTTCTTACCGATGAACAAAAAAAGTTTGATTAACGGTAAAATTTAAAAGTAAACAAAACTTAATAACTAATTGAATAAATAGGTGATTTAATTGATTGAAGAAATGAGAAACGTCGCCATTATTGCCCACGTTGACCACGGCAAGACGACTCTGGTAGATGCGTTGTTAAAGCAAAGCGGTGTGTTCCGTGATAATCAGGAAGTTGAGTCTTGCGTTATGGACTCGGGCGATTTGGAAAGAGAACGCGGCATTACCATTTTGGCAAAGTGTACTTCCGTTGAATACAACAACACCCGCATAAACATTGTTGACACACCGGGACACGCCGACTTCGGTGCGGAAGTTGAGCGTATTTTAAATATGGTTGACGGAGCTATTTTGTTGGTTGACTCTGCCGAAGGTCCCATGCCTCAAACAAAATTTGTGCTTGGCAAGGCGTTAAAGCAAGGACTTTGTCCGATTGTCGTTATCAACAAAATTGATAAGCAGGATGCACGCCCTGATGAAGTATTGAATGAGATTTTTGACCTTTTCGTTATGCTTGGTGCAAATGACAAGCAGCTTGACTTCCCCGTTCTTTATGCTTCGGGCAGGCAAGGCTGGGCGGTCAAGGATTGGATGAAGGACGAACACAAGGACATTATTCCTTTGTTTGATGAGATTATCCGCCATGTCCCCGCACCTGATTGCAATCCGAACGGCGATTTCAGAATGTTGGTTTCCACTTTGGAGATGGACAGCTTTGTCGGCAGAATTTTAACCGGCAGGATTGAATCGGGTTCTTTAAAAGTCAACAGCACGATAAAGGCTTTGGACATTCACGGCAATTTGATTGAACAGGCAAGGGTCTCCAAAATCATGGCTTTCCGCGGACTTAAACGCACGGGTATTGAGGAGGCTTTTGCCGGCGACATCGTTACCATATCGGGCTTTACAAAGGCAACTGTTGCCGAAACCTTATGTGATTTAAGCGTAACGGAGCCTATCCCCGCAACGCCCATTGATCCGCCTACTTTAGCAATGACTTTTGCGGTAAACGATTCTCCTTTGGCGGGCAGAGAGGGAACAAAGATAACCTCTCGCCTTATCGGGGACAGGTTGCATAAAGAGGCGGAAGGAAACGTCGCTCTTACCATTTCGCAAACCGACCGCACCGACGCTTTTGAAGTTGCGGGCAGAGGAGAATTGCAGCTTGGCATTTTAATAGAAACCATGCGTCGTGAGGGCTTTGAGCTTTCCATATCCCGCCCGCGTGTTCTTTTCCGCACGGGTGAGCATGGCGAAAAGCTGGAACCCATAGAAGAAGTTGTCGTTGACGTTGATGATGAGTATTCGGGTACCGTCGTAGAAAAAATGAGTATGCGAAAGGCAGAGCTTACCGAAATGCACCCGACGGGTGGCGGAAAGACTCGTCTTTGTTTCCTTGCTCCGTCCAGAGGTTTAATCGGATATCACTCCGAATTTTTGACGGACACTTGCGGAACAGGCGTGATGAGCAGGCTTTTCCACGGTTACGCCCCGTATAAAGGTGCAATAGAGGGTCGTCGCAACGGCGTGCTTATTTCTACCGATGACGGAAAATCCGTTCCGTACGCCTTATGGAAGATAGAGGAACGCGGCATTTTATTTATCCCGCCCGGAGTTCCCGTTTATGCCGGTATGATTATCGGCGAATATGCAAAAGGCGGCGATTTGGAAGTAAACCCCGTCAGAGAAAAACACTTAACCAACATCAGAGCGGCGGGAAAAGACGACAACGTATTACTTTCCCCTCCCCGCAAAATGAGCTTGGAAGAAGCAATTTCTTACATAGACACGGATGAGTTATTGGAGGTTACTCCGCACAGCATTCGCCTACGAAAAGAAATTCTTGACTCTAATCTCAGAAAAAGAGCAGCAAAAAGAGCGGAAGATTAAACTTCCGCTTTTTTATTAAAACTAAGGTGGGAGGGACAGAGGTGATATAATATGTTTGGTACTACCCCTCCCGTAAAACTAGCAATATGTTACCCAATCACAATCTTTACATGTACTGCAACATTCATCACATTCTTCATAATAGCCATCTGCACAATATTCATCGCAGTCATCACCGCCATCATATTCACATTCCCAAAAACATTCCGAACAGTTATAAGTACAATATGGAACATGGGTACAATTACAACTACTGCAATTACACTCGTATGTCGTGCATTCATATTCTTCCCAGCAACAACCGTCACATGTACCGCCGCTGCAACCGCAATCGCAGTATTCGTAATTTGACCAGCTGCTGTAATTGCCCCAACTGCAACCATCACTGGAACATTTTTTGCTTCGTCTTTGACTGTAATCGCCACTGCACTGATAATCATATCCGGTCTTATTCGCCGTACACGTTGTACTCTTACAACTGGTTCCGTTGCAACCGCAGGGACAATCACTCACCTTTGTCCATGTACCCGTTGATGAGTAACCGCATCCCGTCTTACTGCATGTGTTCGTACGCTTATACCTTACATTATTTTCACACTTATATTCCGTCGTACTTTTGCTTGGTGTGCAAGTTCGTGCTACACAGCTGTTACTGCTGCCGCTTCCGCTGCAACACTTGCTGCTGCACTTGCTCCAAGTGTTGCTCGTAGTGCCCGCTGTTAAAGTACAACCGTCGCTTGAACAAGTCTGCGGTGTCCTTGACCTGTATGAATACGAGCCGCTTTCATAACACCCGTAGGTATATGTCGTACTATTCGCCGTACATACGGTACCTTTACACGCCGTCGTACTGGCACAACCGCAGGCACAGTTTGATGTACTGGTAGTGGTGCTGTAAGTACAGCCGTTACAAGTCTTTTTCGTCGTCGTCAGCTTTCCGTTACTGCAACTGTTTGTCGTAGTTGTCCCCGTACCCGAACATTCGCAAGTCTTACACGATGTGCCGTCGCATCCGTAAGCACAATTCTGCGTTGATGAAGTAGTTGTACAACTGTAATTACTGCATACCGGCGTTGTCGTCGTCCTTACTTTCGTGGAACTGTTACAAGAATACGTTGTGCTGCCGCAATCGCTGGCATTGCTTGTTCCTCTGCACTGCTGACAACTGCTCTTGCCCGCAACACAGTATGACTTATTACTTCCCGTACATGTCGTTACATTGCTTGTTGTGGTTGTACAAGTGTTACTGCTGCTGCATGACGGATATGTCTGTCTTATCGTATTGCCGTTACAGCTGTATGTCGTACTTCCCGAACAATGGCTGTTCGCCGTACACGCTACGCAACTGCTTTTACCCGCAGCACAGTAAGAATTATTACTTCCCGAACACGTCGTTACATTGCTTGTCGCAGTCGTACATGTGTTACTGCTGCTGCACGCCGGAACAGTCTTTTGTATCGTCTGCCCGCTGCAACTGTATGTCGTACTGCCCGAACAATGACTGTCAGATGTACACGCAACACACGAACCCCCATAACAATACGGTGTACTGCCGGAGCACGCACTTGTCTGCGTTATTCTGTGATTGTTACAATACTGCCTGGTCGTACCGTTGCATGTTAGCCAACCCGTACCCGTACAACCTCCCGCCGTCGTACAAACGTTGTTATTACACCACGCACCCGCCGCACAATGCGAATCGTCCGTACACTGTACACACGTACCGTTACTGCAATACGGCGTTGTCCCCGAACAATCCGGATATGTTGTTACATCACTGCACGCACCATTGCTACACGTCGGCGTTACCACCTTCCTTTGCGTCGTCGTATTACAAGTACTTGTTACAGACCCGCAATCCGAATTTGCCTTACATATACACTTTACCGTTCCGCTTACGCTTCCGTTGTTATCGCAATACGGTGTCTTTCCGCTGCAACTTGCCTGCTGTACGTTCTGTGAAGTACACGCATGTGAACTGCAATAATAATCCTTTTTATATACGTATGTTCCCGTACTGTTCGCAGCTCCCGTACTTGTTGCACAGTAATTATAGTCAGTGCTGCAATCGGAGTCCTGATTACATTGTACGCAACTTGCACTCGTTGCACTTGCCGCATAACATACGGGAGTACCGCTTGAACAATTAGTATAGCTGTAATATCCGCTTACGCATTTCCTTACCTGTGTCCCCGTACTACATATACTCGCACTTCCCGTACAATCATAACACTTTACTTTACTGCTGTCGCATCCGTTGGCACACGAAGTGGAAGTGGTGTAATCGCAACCGTCACAACCTTTTATGTCACTGCCCACACATCTGTTATTTGTCCCCGAACACGCACACGTGTAACAACTGTGGCTGGCATTACAACCTTTGCCTTCGGCACATTGGTAAGTACCGCCACGGTATAAATCTCCCCCACACTCATAACATACCGTCCCCAACGCATACGGCAAACTTGAAGGACAACACGCATTGTCGCTCGTCGTCCCATACGAACAACTTGCAACACACTTGTTATCCGAATAATTCCTTCTGCCGCTGCAACAATACGCAGAGTTATTGTTCGTAGCATTACTTCCGTTCGCCAAACAACAACTGCTCGTTCCGCTGCTTGTCTTTAAGCCGTTGGTCAATACATTCGTTTGGTTGATAAAGTTCACACTTACCGCCCTTATCTGATCGCACGTACGATTCCAACCGGTACCGCTGTCCCCGCTGTACCACGCATACCCGCAAGCTACACTGCCCGCACCCGCACTGTTGCACGCCGTTATTGCCTCGCTTGCACTTGCCAAGTTATTACTGCTGTTGAAATAACACGCCCTCTCCACCGTTGCACTTTCCGATGTCGTTATCTTATAAAATGCACTGCTCGTTACTCCGCTTGCCTTTACCTGAGCACAACTTCTGTTGCAATTATACCTGTACCCCGCAGCACAAGCAGCCGCATTCCCGTTGTTACATTGGCTGATTACTTCCGCACAGTTGTTTACGCTTTTGTTTGCACCGAATACGCACGGTACGTTATCTTCAAATCCCGTCTCCGAATATGATGATGTTATTGTATAAAAACCCGTTGCTGCCGTTCCGCAACCGGAACCCAATGCCGTGCATATACTCTGGCAGCTTGCCGTATACTTCTGACCTTCCAGAACACCGCCCGCATTCTTGCCTGTTGAGCTGTCCTGAAAGTCGTACATACATGCGTACTTCCTAGACACATCTGCCGTATTCTTACATCCGTTAATTATATCTGCCGCCGAAGCCGGTACATCACCGTTATCTTTAAAGTAACATACAGTCTTTAAACTTTTACCCACATACAGATAATAAAAACCCGATTTTGCCTTTAATCCCGCCTTATCATACACATCTTCCACGCTCTTACATCCGGATACAAGCCCTTTCTCAAACGCTATTGTACAATAATCCGTAGGCATACTTTGTACCTTTTGGCACTTTTCAAATATTATCAGATCCGCATTACTTCCCGCATCGCCTGTATCCTTAAACTCTGCCTCGTATTGGCTCCACGAATTCCTTGTCTCCCCTCCCAACGTTAATGTGTCAGCTACCAATACCGCATTGTTTATATTGTTATCCCCAAGGTCTATATCCTCGTTCACTATCATATCAGACGAATAAAACGGTGTTTTCTCTTTATTGTTTGATACCGTTACCACCGTAGTACCCGCAGGCACGTTGCTTATCCCGTACCCTTCAAATCCTTCCTTCCATAATCCGTTTATTCCGTACGCATCACTTCCCGCCGTTATACCCGCACTCGTGCCTATCATACTCGCAACCTTAGCCGACCTCACATCGCTTACGCTGCTTTGCTTCTCCACTATTATAGCACTGATACTGTCATCAGCGTTCTTCTTTAATCCTATCTGGTATTGGTTGTTTAATCCATAGCTGTTCGCCTTAGTGCTGTTGTTCGGATATACCACCTGCCCCGGAGTCATTACTATAGCACCGCCCGAAAAGTCCAATCCCGAGCCGTTCTTCTTTATATACTGTTCCGTCTCCCTTTGCAGGTTCAACATCGTATTAGCTTTGTTTACGTCGGCTACTTCCTCTTTCTTATTGGCTACGTGAGTATATAATACCGGTGTTAATGCTCCCACTAATCCCAAAGCTACCACCGCCTCTACCAGCATACTGCCCGCACATAACCGTAGCCCGCGAGCCCTACCGCCCAAACAAGAGGCATTCTCCCTCGTCGCTGCCCTTACTCCAAAGGCACGCCAAACGTTTTCTACACAAGCGAATACTTCACCTGCTATGACAACAACATGCCCCCAGCCATACCGGGGGGGTAGTGACGATTTTTATTTTCAACTCTCATTTGAATATACCTCTATGCTTAAGCATCAAACATAAATACTTTTTTTACTTTACCACCCTAAACAATTAAATGCAATAAAAAAAGACGCCCTATCAGAGCGTCCTTTTTTTCAAAAAACAAAAAGAAAACTATATTTTAGCTTCCTTAAATTCCACGTGCTTTCTTGCCTTAGGATCATACTTTTTCATGACCAACTTTTCGGTAAGAGTACGGGGGTTTTTCTTAGTAACATAGAAATAACCCGTACCGGCAGTACTTTGCAATCTGATTTGAATAACAGTAGGTTTTGCCATTTTCTTATTCCGTTCTTTCTATAAAAATTACAAATTGAAGTGGGGTTTATACACTTTTTTTAAACCCCTGTCAACAACAAAAGCCATAATAGCTTTAAAATTTATCTTGCGTCCAAAATTTTCAAAGACCTGTCAATTATATTTTCAAAACTGAATCCGTAGTTAGCCTCTAAATCCTTAGATATTTTAGCTATGGACTTTAAAATAGGCTCATCACCCTTACCGCCATGTTGTACCCATGCCAAAGAATTTAACATCTTCACCCTTGTTTCCGACGGAGCATTCATTATTGCCGTATCAAGAGAATCCGGAACAATATAACCGAGACTTCTTAAATGGGCAACCATTGAAAGCATATTGGTCTTATTGATTTCGGGAGCAATCATTTCCTGTCCCATTGCCGTATTATAGGTAGTATTTTGTCCCACCCAAGTCGGCAAAGGGGCGTCTCTCAAATCGGCGTCCGCAATAGTACCACCGCTTGAGCTTCCGCCTTTTGCACCCGAAGAAGCACCTTTCAATGCAGTATTGGTCTGCAAAGAAGGTGTACTCAAAGCAGCCGTTTGTTTTGAAAGTGTATTTTGTGCCGTAGCATTAGTTGCAGATGAACCAAGCACACTGTTTACCACACTGGGAGAAGCGGCAACCACATTTTGCACCGAAGATGATGAAGTATCATCCCAAGGGTTTGAGGAAAGTTGATAACTTCCGTCCGGAGCAACAGAAACAGACTGTTGCACGGCAGGAACAAAAATCGTCTGATAACCCGTGGTACCGTCGGCATTGGTAACCGCCACCTGTTGTTGCTGATAAGCAACACCCTGTTGTACGTCTCCGGGAATATACATTGTATAGCTTTCAAGTTGTCCTTGTGCATTGGTAACCTGTATTTCCATAGGATAATAAACCTGTGCCTGAGCGGCAAGGGAAGCCAAAGCGACTGCACCAAAAACAGAGCAGCCCAAAACCGTTTTTTTAAAAGAAAAACCTTTCATATTGATAGTACTCCTTTTTCCGAATACAATAACTTTACAAAGCATTATTTTTTATGGTAACACAAAACACGCTTTTTTAAAAGTTACAATGATGTTACAAATTATCAAAGTTTCCAATAATGGTGTTCGCACCCGCTGCCGACCGCCACACTCCACAATTTTCGGGCATTATCCTTTGAAGCGACATCATTATCGGGAAAAATCACAAGAACACGCTCAAATTCGTTATTTTTGATAATTTTTTCCAAATCAACGGGAACTGCCGAAACAACAAACAAAACATTTGCACCGTTTAAATTATCATCGGAATCGGTAATTAAAAAAGGCTGAAGCTCAGCGTCGGGATTACCTGCCAATCCGTGAGGAATCCAGCCGTCATCTTTATAATACCACAAGAATTTATCAAAATAGTCGGCTTGTTCACCATCAAAAACACGCATTAAAACCTTGCCCGTACCTAAGGATTTTTCCGCCAAAACAGGCAAAACCTGTTCTGTCATTTTTGTTATCAGATGGTAAAAATCAATTCTCATAATCACCGTCTTCCAAGTGTAAAAGATTATTGTTTCCCCTTAACGTTTCGGAATCGTCCATTTCTTCTATTTTGATTTTTAAAGTAATTTCCTGTCCTTCACACCAAAGAACAACCTCCACCAAGCTGCCTATTTTAGCCGAGGCGACCAATTTTGGAAACTGCCGCATATTTTCAACTTTAACACCGCCGAATTTCAAAATAACATCGCCGGCTTCTATTCCTATTCTTGCCGCCGCTCCGTCAGGTTCAACATAAGAAATCAAAGCACCCGCCGATGAGCTGAGTCCCAAAAATCTGGCAAATTCATTACTTAAAGGTTGCACTTTAACACCAATCTTACCGCGTTTAACCTTTCCGTTTTTCTTCAATTCATTATAAACAGACTTAACCGTCTTTGAGGGAATGGCGAAAGATATACCCGAAGCATTACCGTCTTGAGAAAGAATGGCGGTATTAAGACCTATCAATTCTGGCTTATCATTAAAAAGAGGACCGCCCGATGAGCCTTTATTGATGGCAACATCAGTTTGCAAAAAGTCATCATAAGCACCGATATAAACATCTCTGAAGCGGGCGGAAACTATACCCGAAGACAAAGAATTACCCAAGCCGTAGGGATTACCGACCGCCAAAGCAATATCTCCGACTTTCACCTTATCTGAATTGCCGAAAGTTACGGCTTTCAATTCGGGGGAATTTTGAACTTTAAGCAAGGCAATATCCGTTTCCGCATCTTTACCGACAACTTTAGCAACGTAATTTTTGCCGTTATCCAGCATTACCATAACTTCGGCAGCACCCTCAACAACATGAGCATTGGTAAGAATATCGCCGTCTTTTGAAACGATTACACCCGAACCTATGGCAGACAAATCCGCAAGAAAATCATCGGGAAGTTTGCCGACAAGTGTATTCTGCAAAGACGGCAAAAGCCTTTCGTTTTCGGAAACAATCACCGTTTCACCCGCAACAAAAACACCCACTACGGAGGGCATAATCTTTTCGGCTTGCTTGGAATACCCTGTTACCGCCGGCACACTCGGTGCAGAATAAGAAACAAAAGGAACGATAAAGCAATACATAAAGCACGCCGAGAAAATCAAAATAATACGTTTCATAATTACCTCCCTTTGTTACTTAACGGAAAACCATATAAACGCAGCACCCAATACCGCCGTTATCAAACCCAAAGTCCGCATTTTATCAACAGGTAAAAGCAAAATGGTTGACAAAGCCTTTTTTACGGCAGAGGGAAATATCGCATAAGCAAGCCCCTCTCCCACAAACAAAAAACCTATTGCCAAAATCACGGTATTAAGCATTTATAATCTCCGACACACGTTACTTCGGCAAGTTACCGAAATAACGGAAAAATTCCGAATCCGGAGCGAGAATCATAGATGTATTACCGTTTTTCATAGACTTTTTATAAGCATTCAAAGAACGATAAAAAGAGTAGAAATCTTTATCCTGATTCGCCGCATCAGACCATATCTTTGTCGTTTGCCTGTCGCCCTCACCTCTTAAAGTTTCTGCCTTTTTGGTAGCTTCCGCAAGCAAAACCGTACGTTCTTTTTCCGCCTTAGCCCTTATTTGCTGAGCAAGCTCCGTACCTTCTGCCCTAATCTCCTTTGCTTCTTTTTCCCTTTCCGAACGCATACGAGCATAAATGGAAAGACTTGTTTCCGAAGGTAAATCCGCACGACGGATACGAACATCTTTCATTTTCACACCGAATTTGGTACTGGTTTTGGAATCCACAAGTTCCTTTATCTTTGCCATGATATTTTCTCTTTTCGGAGAAAGTACGGTATTTAAAGTCTCATTACTGAGAACATCTCTCAAAGAAGATATAATAGCATCGGAAAGTCTTTGTTTTGCGAAGTTTTCCGTTAAAACGGATTGGTAGAACAACAAAGGATCAACTATGTTAAAACGTGAAAAAGTATCAACCACTATACGTTTTTGATCGGCAAGCAAAACTTCCTCAACGGGAGGATCGGCTTCCAGCAACCTGTTATCATAATACACAACGTTTTGTATAAGAGGTATTTTCACATGCAATCCCGCATCTTGCACCACTCGGATAGGTTCTCCGAACTGCAAAATCATTGCCTGCTCCGTCTGTTTAACGATAAATAAAGAGGAAAAGGCAACACCGACAGCCGCAATCGCACCTATGGCAAATCCTATTTTCAATTTATTATTCATTTTATTTACCCTCCGCTTCTTTCTTCAAATTAAGTTCGGACAAAGGAAGATAAGGTACAACATTATTTCCTGCCGACGGCTCAACTATAATTTTATTAACATCGGACAAAACCTGTTCCATAGCCTCCAGATAAAGACGACGGGAGGTTACGTCCTTTGCGGCTTTATACTCTTTCAAAACAGCCAAGAAACGATTCGCATCACCGGTTGCAATGTTTATGGTCTGTTCCTTATAAGCCTCTGCATCCTGCACCAATTTAGCCGCTTCACCCCTTGCCTTAGGGATAATGTCGTTACGATACGCTTCGGCTTCGTTACGGATTCTTTCCCTATCGGCTTTTGCCCTTTGCACATCATTAAAAGCATCAATAACCTGCGACGGAGGGTCAACCTTTAACATTTGCACGGCGGATATTTGGATTCCCGCGTTGTATTCGTCCATCATAGCTTGTAATTTCTTCTTGGTTTCTTCTTGGATTTTCTCACGTCCTCCGGTAATGACATCGGCAATGGGAGTTTGTCCGACAACTTCCCTCATTGCACTTTCGGCCGCCATAGCCACCGTACCGACGGGATCTCTTAAATTAAACAGGAAAAAGCCCGCATTACTGATTTTCCAAGTAACCGTATAATTTACCTCAACGATATTTTCATCACCCGTCAACATAAGGCTTTCTTTAGGTACGGATTGCAAGCCTATATCGCTTGCTCTGCGGTAATCGGAAGAACCGCTGCGGAATCCTATTTCTATACGATTTTCCCTCATCACGTTAGGTTTTAAAACTTCCTCTATCGGATAGGGAAAGTGGTAATGAAGTCCAGGCCCCGTAGTATAAACATATTTACCGAATCGCATAACAACACCCTGTTCTTCGGGAGCTATCTGATAGAATCCGGTGCAAAGCCAACCTACGACAACCAAAAGTGCCACTATTATAAAGTGTCTTTTATCCGGTTTAAAAGAATCCGCATTACCACCTGCATTTCCACCTTTGGCACTGCCGGAGCCTCCATTATCCTCAAGTGAATACAATTCTCTGAAAACGTCCATAAAAGACACGTTTTTCTTACGATTTTTGGGCTTCTTGGGTAATTTGGTCAAATTAGTCCAATCCGGTAAATTATCATCTTTTTCAGGTTTATTGTCATCTTTATTCGGATTACTCCAAGGAGAAGGTTTATCAGTCATTTTTAATACCTTTATAAATAATCATTGAACAGATTTAAAAACAGATTTAATTCGTCTCGCCGCTTAAAAATTCCGCTGCCAAATCATCAAACAGTATCGGTATTTCCTTATGAAAAGCGGCAAGTACCATCTTCATAACCTGTTGCACGGTCGGATGTGCTCTTGACGCACAGCGAAGTGAAAATATATGCCTCCACTCCCTTATATTAGCCGTCATTATTACAGACGCCTTTGTGGAATGAGGAAGTAACATACGACAAACATCAGGTTTATACCCCATATCAGACAGCTTTAAATAAGAGGATTCAATCTCCTGCATAGTTGCCAACCATATCTTATAACCTTCATCTTCAACGGAAGGGAAAACGGCAGGCACGGGATTCATCACGGATATTTCCCGTCCGAATTTTTCCTTGCCGTAGCAACAATAACGGGTACTTTCCACCGCAAAAGAACAAATACGATGTCTTGTAATATCTTTTAAAAATCCCGTATCGGCAATAACCCTGACGGTAATGGCAAAATGCTCAAGCATAGCCGTATGATTCAATTCCAATATCTTTGACAGCATACGTTCAGCCGAGCCTTCACCTATCAAACCTTCGGACTGATAACAATTACGGCAACAAAGTTCCAAATGCTTTAAAATCTCTTTCCCGTTTAGGGGAGTCATTACCTCAACAGACGGTTCTACAATCCTGACCACGCTACTTTATCCTTATCAACAAACAAACCAAAACACCGAAACAGAATAAACAACCGCCGAGCTTTTGACAACAGTTATTTGCTCATCGTAAAGTTGTTTAAACTTTAAAAAATAAGCAAAGGTAAACACGTTGTCGCAATAATTTATTTTGTCATTTTTTTTCTTAAACAAAAACAATCAACTGCCAAC
>Ga0310690_10007604_pt1 | contig 13911 bp, 10 predicted proteins | sample AusTroGonzalo_MG_2_FD_207661 | JGI IMG/M metagenome (GOLD analysis project Ga0310690, IMG submission 207661) | Bovine rumen microbial communities from tropical cattle in Woodstock, Queensland, Australia - Gonzalo_04 (v2) (version 2) | ecosystem: Host-associated > Mammals > Digestive system >... | reverse complement strand
TTCGTACAATGCACGGACAATAACGGAAGCATTCATGTGACAGCAGAGGGAGACGGAGAGTTTTATCTGCGGGCCCTTTACGGAAACCGGACAGACCATCCGGAAATGATCAGCCAGATCGAAATCTGCGTGCTTGGAATGGGGATTCCGGCACTGAATCCTTATCAATTCATCAGTGCCGGATTGTTTGACCTGCATGAAGGTGAGATCGGCACAGGGAATGAAAAAGGCATAGCATTTGCCAGGGATGGCGCCAGCATGGTCGGGTTCAGTCGGGTTGATTTCGGAAATACCGGGTCAGACGAACTGATTCTGCCTGTTTTTGCCCTGGACGGCAAGCCTTATGATATTGAATTGTTCCGTGGGATTCCCGGCAGGGACGGACATCTGGTCAGTACTCTCCGGTACCAGAAACCCAGTATATGGAATGTATACCAGGAAGAGGTTTTTCACTTGCCGGAAAGGCTCAGGGGAATACAGACAATCTGCTTCCGGATGAGGGACAAAGTCCATCTGAAGGGCTTCTGTTTCCGGAAAACGCTGAGAACCGAGCAATGGCTGAATGCTGCGGAAGCAGACGAAATATACGGAGACTCGTTTTCACGGGAAGAAAAAGCAGTTACCGGGATCGGAAACAATGTGACGCTGGTTTATCGGGACATGGAATTTGAAAAGGATGGAGAAGCCCTTCTGACGCTGGAAGGGAAAACCCCGCTGGAGCAGAATACCATCAGTATCAGGATTACTTCCGAGACGGGGGAAACGACGACCGAACTGGCCGAATTCCGCGGAAATGGCGGTGCCAGGCAGCAATTCAGGCTTCGGGTTCCGGCGGGCAACTGTACCGTGTCGTTTGTTTTCCTGCCGGGTTGTCAGTTTGACTTTGCAGGATTTCAATTCAGGAGAACGGAAGAATAAAATGATACGGTGCGGAACAGGAAGAACAAGAACTGCTGAATGAGGAAAGGGGAATATCAGGAATGAGCCCTAAAGCAAAAAAGCTGCTGAGTATTCTTTTTATCATCCTTTCCATCGCGACAGTGGTTGTGATTGCTTTCAGTAATAATGAACTGAAAAACGCGTGGGGAGTCATGGGACAACTGGATCTGAAATGGCTCGCCGGTATTTTTCTTTGCTGGGTTGTTTATACAGTATTTGACGGGATGAATTACTGGGCATATCTGAAAGCACAGGGTTTCAAAATCAGCCTGGGGCGGGCAGTCAATGTGGCGCTGATCGGGTTTTATTACAGCAATATTACACCTGGAGCTGCTGGAGGCCAGCCGATGCAGGTCAACTCCATGCGGAAAGCCGGTATTCCGGTTGGTTATGGAACCATGGCAGTTACTATCCGCTTTATCGCCAACCAATTTGTGATCAGTATGATGAGCCTGGTCCTTTTCCTGATCTACAGGGATTTTGTTTATGAACAGCTGGGCGGCGTAATCTGGGTAGCGAGGATCGGCTGGCTGATTAATTTCGGTGCGGTTCCGGTTGTGATTCTGGCGGCTTTCAAGAGGAATTGGGTGCAGGCGCTGGCAGGCTGGCTGATCGGATTGCTGGAAAAAATGCATCTGATCCGAAACCGGGAAGTTATGATGGCAAACGTAACCAGTGTGCTGGATACCTATCAGACTGCACTGCGTGACCTGATTCAAAAGCCTGCGCAGATGCTGGTTCAGCTTTTATGCTCGTTTATCAGCCTGCTGGGACTGACAGCTTCCGTTATCTTCGTTTATCATGCATTCGGCCAGAGCGGGACATCCTGGGGAAAAATCCTGTGCATGAGCTGCCTGCTGTTTGTCAGCGCAAGCTACACGCCGCTTCCGGGCGCCAGCGGGGCCCAGGAAGGCGGATTCCTGATTTATTTCAAAGGGATTTTCAAGGATGGCACCATCGGCCTGGCGTTGCTGATCTGGCGCTTTTTCACATATTACCTGTTCCTGATTGTCGGCGTATTTACGGTTTTGCTGGAAAAAATGATTCTGAAAAAAGAACAGGCAGCCAGAAAAAAGGAGATAGAATCCAGCGAGCCTATGGCTCCCGAAAATGAAGCATCGGAAACAAAATAGAGACGATGCACCGGCAACAAAACAGAATCATTGACAAGTCAAAAATAAGACGTTATAATACAACTGCTGCATGGGGCAGCATGGAATTGATTTGTGAATACAGGAGGAAAACAAATGGGTAAATATTTCGGCACAGACGGGTTCCGCGGGAAAGCAGGCGTTAACCTGACAGCAGAACACGCATTTAAAATCGGACGGTATCTTGGATGGTTTTATTTCAACCAGCATCCGGGCACCAAAGCGAAAATTGTCATCGGGAAAGATACACGCCGCTCTTCCTATATGTATGAATCTGCATTGGCTGCCGGCATCACCTCAAGCGGTTCCGACGCCTATCTTCTTCACGTAACCACGACGCCGTGTGTCAGCTATATTACCAGAACCGAGGGATTTGACTGCGGCGTAATGATCAGCGCAAGCCACAACCCATTCTACGATAACGGCATTAAGCTGATGAACGGCCAGGGCGAGAAGATGGACGACGACCTTCAGAACAATATTGAAAAATATATTGACGGAACCATCGAAGATCTGCCCTATGCGTCAGGGGACGGCATTGGCTGCACTGTTGATTTCTATACAGGCCGTAACCGGTATATCGGATATCTGGCAAATCTTGCCACCAAACCGTTTGACGACCACAGAATCGCATTGGACTGTTCCAACGGATCCAGCTGGATGATTGGTCCGGCCGTGTTCAATGCACTGGGCGCGAAAACCTATGTAATCAATGCGCAGCCGGACGGTATCAACATCAACAAAGACTGTGGAAGCACCCATATCCAGCAACTGTGCGACTATGTAAAGGAAAACAAGCTGGATGTCGGTTTTGCCTTTGACGGAGACGCGGACCGCTGTCTGGCGGTGGATGAAAAGGGCAACGAAGTAAACGGTGACAAGATTATGTATATCTGCGCCAAATACCTGAAGAGCAAGGGACAGCTGCCCAGCAATACCGTGGTGACCACGATCATGAGCAATTTCGGCCTGTATAAGGCCTTGGATGCGGCCGGCATCAACTACGAAAAAACTGCGGTAGGCGACCGATATGTCTATGAAAACATGAAAGCTTACCATCACCTGATCGGCGGAGAACAAAGCGGCCATATTATCTTCCGGAAGCATGCGCGCACCGGAGACGGCCTGATTACAGCCATTATGCTTATGGGCGTCATGATCGATACCCAATTGCCGCTGAGCATGCTGGCTGAAGGCTGCAAGATGTATCCGCAGGTGCTGAAAAACGTTGTGGTGGATGACAAGGACGGCACATTGGCGGACCAGGCTGTCATGGACCAGGTCAATGCCTGCACGGAAGCCCTGGGAGACAGCGGACGTGTACTGCTGAGAAAGAGCGGGACGGAGCCGGTTCTTCGCGTGATGGCGGAAGCCGGATCAAAGGAAGAATGCGAAAAGAATGTGGACGCAATTATTGACGCCATGAAGCGCAGCGGCCATCTGATCGAGGTGAAAAAATAATGCTGAAGACAAAAGACCTGTTTGATCTGTCCCATACCAGGGCAGCGTCACTGTTGGAGAAAACCGAGTATCCCTGGGAAGCGCTTTCGGGAATCAAGGATCTGATTCTGGAACTTGGCAGGAATCTTCCGAAAGATGAATTCGATGAAGTCAGCGAAAATGTGTGGATCGCCAAGGACGCCAAAATCTACCCGAACAACTACATTGGCGCGCCGTGCATCATCGGCCATGAGACAGAAGTCCGGCCCGGAGCATTTATCCGCGGCAGCGCGCTGGTGGGGGATCACTGCGTGGTCGGCAACAGCACGGAACTGAAAAATGTGATTCTGTTTGACAATGTGCAGGTTCCGCACTATAACTATGTCGGGGACAGCATTCTCGGGTACAAGAGCCACATGGGTGCCGGGAGCATTACCTCCAATGTCAAAAGCGATAAGCAGCTTGTTGTTGTCAAATGCGGTGAAGAACGGAATGAGACAGGCCTGAAGAAAATCGGGGCAATGCTGGGGGATCGGGTGGAAGTCGGCTGCAACAGCGTGCTGAATCCCGGAACGGTCATCGGCCGTGATTCTAATGTATATCCGACCTCCTGTGTCCGGGGCACAATTCCTGAAGGCTGCATCTGGAAGAACAACGGGGTTATCGTCAAAAAACAATAAAAATGCCAAAGAGGGCATTCATCATTATTTGTCAAGGGGGACAGAAAAATGAAGGTTATCGTTGTTAAAGATTACCAGGAAGGCGCCCGGAAAGCGGCCGACATTATCGAGAAAATCGTTCGTGAAAAGCCAGACTGCACGCTTGGCCTGGCGACCGGATCCAGCCCTGTCGGCATGTACAGGGAGCTGGCCCGCCGCTGCAGTGAGGAAGGGCTTGACTTCAGCAAGGTTCATTCCGTGAACCTGGACGAATATGCAGGCCTCGAAGGAACCCATGAACAGAGCTACCGCTACTTCATGAACGACAATCTTTTCGACCATATCAATATTGATAAAGCCAATACTTACGTTGCCAAAGGAACCGGCGACCTGAAGAAAAACCTGAAGGAATTCAACGATATCCTGAATAAGACGGACATTGATATTCAGGTGCTCGGCGTTGGCCCGGATGGCCATCTCGGTTTTAATGAGCCGGGAGAAACGCTTTATGACGGCGCGCATGAGGAAACCCTGGACGAGTCCACAATCGAAGCAAACAAACGGTTTTTCGCATCCAAAGAGGAAGTTCCAACGCATGCTCTGACGATGGGCATGGGCAATATCATGCGGGCCAGGCGCCTGCTGATGATTATCAGCGGAAACAAGCAGGAAGCGGCAACCAAACTGCTCATCGAAGACAGGATTGATCCGAAATGCCCCTGTACTTTTATGAGATTGCATCGTGAGGCATATATCATTATCGAGCAGAAGCTTGCTGATGAAATCGGGTATAAAGGATAACCATCATACAGGATACTGCCCTCCGGATCGGTACTCCGGAGGGCTTTTCCGGTAACTGATCAGAACGAAGCCGGAGGAGGGAAAATCAATTGTTCTCAGCCAAGGAAGTATTCCCTGGAATCTACCATATTACGGACAATATGGGAGTCAGTTTTACCCTGTTGGCCGGAACAAAACAGGCGATTCTGTTTGATGCCGGGTATGGACTGGAAAATGTACAGGCATTTATCAGGAAACTGACGGACGTTCCTGTAAATGTGGTGCTGAGCCATGCGCATCATGACCATGTGCTCGGCGCAAGATGGTTTGAACGGGTGCTGCTGGAGGAATCCGATGCAGAAGAATATGTGATGCGAACCGGTGAAGGACAACGGAGAAAAGTTGCGGAACAGGCAAAAGCAAAAGGCGTGGAACTACCGGACGACTTTTTCAAGGCTACTGTTCCGGCGCCCGAACTGATCCGGTTTACGGGAAAAAGCTTCGGTTTTGAATACATGGAGACAGATCTGGGCGGAAGGACCATTCTGTGTATTCATGTGCCCGGACATACGCCGGGAAGCATCATGCTGTATGACCCGCAGGAAAAGCTGTTGCTGACGGGGGATAACTGGAATCCCTGCACCTGGCTCTGGTTTCCCAGCTCTGTCCCTGCGCAGATCTGGAGAAAGAATATGAACGCTGTGTGCGACCATCTGCCTTTTGATGCCGTGCTCTGTTCGCATCAGCCGATGCTGCGGGACGGGGACGAAGTCCGTGCTTATCTCCGCAGCCTGACAGACCGAAGGCTGGCGGAATCGGAGCCGGTGCTGCTGAACCCCAATATCAAAACCCGACAGGCAAAGCCTGACGGGCCAGCAGAAAGCGTGTTTGTGTTTGACTGGGACAAGTGGATGGGCTATCCAGGTTAAACACTGAAAAGCAGCTGATCATATGTCGGGAAGGGCCAGTAAGACTTATCGGTTAGCTGTTCCAGGGAATCTGCGATTCTGCGCAACTCACGCATCGCTGGCAACACACGGTCATGCATGTACGCTGCGGCAAACACGGGCTCGGAATCATTCAGCTTCCCGTTCATTACCTGTTCCAGGGCATCAGCAGCCTGAATCAGTTTCTCGTTGTTTGAACAGACTGCATGCAGCACAGATCCGGCAGAAGCCGCAGCGTAACCGGCTTCCTGAATTCGCAGCAGCGAAGCGGACATGTCCCCGGCATAACGAATCACGGAGGGAATAATCTGCCTGCGAGCCATCATCAGCATCGTTTCTGCTTCAATATTAATAATCTTAGCATAGGAATCCAGCCCGATATCCCTGCGGGAACGAAGTTCTGCTGCGGAAAGGACGTTGTGCTGTGTAAACAGGGCAATATTCTTTTCGGCTGTATAGCTGGGAAGCGCATCCACAGTGGATTCCAGACGGGTGAGGCCGCGGCGGGCTGCTTCCTGCACCCATTCGTCCGCATAATTGTTGCCGTTGAAGAGAATCCGCTTGTGTTTCCGGATGGTGCGAACAATCAGATCGTGAAGTGCTTGGCGGAAATCGGGAGCCTTTTCCAGTTCATCGGCAAAAACCCGGAGACTCTCGGCAACGATTGTGTTCAGCACAACATTTGCATCAGAGATGGAAGCCGCGGAACCGAGAGAACGGAATTCAAATTTGTTTCCGGTAAACGCAAAAGGAGAGGTACGGTTTCTGTCTGTGGTATCCTTCGGAATTTTGGGCAGGACATGGACGCCGATGGCCATATCCGTTTTTTCACGGCCGTTGTAGTCTTTGCCCGCTTCCAGGGATTCAAGAATCTCAGTCAGTTCATCTCCGAGGAAAATGCTGATGATTGCCGGAGGCGCTTCGCAGCCGCCGAGCCGATGGTCGTTGCCGGATGAGGCGACGGAAGCGCGCAGAAGATCCTGATAATCATCCACAGCTTTTATGACGGAGGTCAGGAAAAGCAAAAACTGGGCGCTTTCATGCGGACTGTCTCCGGGTTCCAGCAGATTATAGCCGGTATTGGTGAACATGGACCAGTTGTTATGTTTGCCGCTGCCGTTCACTCCGGCAAAGGGCTTTTCGTGTAGCAGGCAGACCAAATGATGCTTTTTGGCTACCTTTTTCATGATATCCATCGTCAGCTGGTTGTGGTCACAGGCCACGTTCACAATGGAATAAATCGGAGCCATTTCATGCTGGGCCGGTGCGGTTTCATTGTGTTCCGTTTTTGCCAGGATTCCGAGCTTCCATAATTCTTCATTTAACTCGGACATGAAGGCCTGTACCCGGGTGGGGATGGTGCCGAAAAAATGATCCCCCAGCTCCTGCCCTTTGGGCGGTTTGGCGCCAAAAAGCGTGCGCCCGGTAAAAATCAGGTCGCTGCGTTGATCAAACAGATCCTGATCCACCAGAAAATATTCCTGTTCCGGCCCGACGGTCGGTGTTACACGGGTAGCATCTTTCCGGCCGAAAAGGCGAAGAATCCTGACAGCCTGAACGTTCAGGGCTTCCATGGAACGAAGAAGAGGGGTCTTTTTGTCCAGCGCTTCACCGCCATAAGAACAGTAGGCTGTCGGAATGCACAGAATATGGTCTCGAATAAAGGCGTAGGAAGTCGGATCCCAGGCCGTATAACCGCGTGCCTCAAAAGTAGACCGAAGTCCACCACTTGGCAGGGAAGATGCATCAGCCTCGCCTCGAACCAGTTCTTTCCCGCTGAATTCGGAAATCACCCGGCCGCCGGGCAACGGAGAAATGAAAGCATCATGTTTTTCCGCCGTAACGGAATTCAGCGGCTGAAACCAGTGGGTATAATGAGTTGCTCCTTTTTCAAGCGCCCAGTCTTTCATTGCGTTGGCGACAACACTGGCGACTTGTGGATCCAGAAGCGTTCCGTTATCAATGGTGGAACGAAGCGCCTTGTAGGTTTCCCTCGGAAGACGCTGGCGCATGACTGAATCATTGAAAACATTGATGCCAAAGATTTCGTCGGTAAACGCCATCGGGAACACCCCTTCCTGTTTCTGTCAATCCTGAATAGTTTAGAAAACAACGGACACGTTGTCAAGCGTTTCCGAAACAGTATTTTTTTAATGAATCATGCTTCATAATTGTTTTCAGCGTCAATTTATGGTATGCTGTTCAATGTCACAAGCTAAAGTATGAAACTGACAGGGAAGTGAAGAATCCATGTTTGAACCGAAGATTCATAACAGGCAGACCGAAATGCTGATGAGAGCGATCCTGACACTGGAAACAGAGGAAGATGCCAGCCGTTTTTTTGAAGACCTCTGTACAATTCCTGAAATCAAAAGCATTTCCCAGCGGCTGGAAGTGGCCAGTATGCTGAAAAACAAGGAAACTTATCAGAAGATTGCTGAGGAAACCGGCGCATCCAGTGCTACGATTTCTCGGGTAAACCGTGCCTTGACCTACGGTGCAGATGGGTATCACAGGGTTCTGGACGCCCTGGAAAAAGGAAAACGAAAGTAATTGACAGATAAAGGATTGAACGAGCATGGATTTATCCGGACTGAATCAGGAACAAAGAAAGGCCGCTGAAAAGCTGGACGGGCCTGTGCTTGTACTGGCTGGAGCCGGCAGCGGAAAAACACGGGCCCTGACTTACAGGGTTGCCAACCTGATCGACCACGGAGTGGCACCCTGGCATATTCTTGCCCTGACATTTACCAATAAAGCCGCACGGGAAATGAAGGAACGTGTTGAACTGTTGATTGGAAAAGAAGCGGCAGACCAGGCCTGGATCAGCACCTTTCATTCTACATGCGCCAGAATTCTGCGGCGTGACATCGAAAAAATCGGATACACCAGATCATTTGCAATTTATGATGACGACGACCAGCTATCATTGATAAAAAATATCCTGAAAGAACTGAATATTGATGACAAATTTCTGCCGGCACGGGAAATCAAGGGAAAAATCAGCGATGCCAAGAACGGCCTTCTGAGCCCGGACGAGTGGTTTATGAAGACATCCAGGGACAGGCGAAACAGCCTGATTCATGATGCCATGACTGTCTATGAGAGAAAACTGAAGACGCTGAACGCCCTTGATTTTGACGACCTGCTCAATAAGACGCTGGAGTTGCTGGCAGACCATCCGCCCGTGCTGGATATTTATCGGAAGCGTTTTGAATATGTGATGGTGGATGAATACCAGGATACCAATAAAGCGCAGTATGAACTGGTACGGTTAATTACAGCGGACAGCCGCAACCTGTGCGTTGTCGGCGATGATGATCAGAGCATCTATGGATGGCGAGGGGCTGATATCCGCAATATCCTTGATTTTGAAAAAGATTATCCGGATGCGACGGTCATCAAACTGGAGCAGAATTATCGTTCCACGGCCAATATTCTGGATGCGGCGAACCAGGTTATTGCGAACAATGAAAAAAGAAAGGACAAAAAGCTCTGGACCACGGAAGGTGAAGGCGAAAAAATCAGAACCTACTGCGCAGATGACGAACGGGATGAAGCAGCCTGGATTGCTGCCAGAATACAGGAACTGCGCCAGCGGGGCATCCGTGCCGGAGACATCGCTGTTCTTTATCGCACAAACGCACAAAGCCGCGTCATGGAAGAAATGCTGATGCGCAGCGCGATTCCATACAAGGTATTCGGCGGGCAAAAATTCTATGAACGAAAGGAAATCAAAGACATCCTGGCCTATCTGCGGGTGATCGTGAACCCTTCCGACGACCTGAGCCTGAGAAGAATTATCAACGTCCCCAAGCGAGCAATCGGAGATGCTACTGTGGAAATTTTGGAGCAGCATGCTGCCGAGGAAGAAATGCCGCTGTACGGTGTTTTGTCAGATTTGCCCGATGAGCTTGGCAGCAGGGCTCAAAAAAGCGTATCCAATTTCTTTCAGCTGATGACAATGCTGATTGCCATGAAGGAATGCCTGCCGCTGGAAGATCTTATCGATTACCTGCTGGAACAGACCGGCCTGGAGGAACAGTACGCCAAAGAAAACACAGACGAAGCAAGGACAAGACTGGAAAACATCGCTGAGTTCAAAGGCGCTGTCCATGAATTTGTCCAGCTGAGCGCAGAAAACACCCTGGAGGATTACCTGGAAAACGTTGCGCTGGTCACTGATCTGGACCGGAGCGGGGATGAACGGGACTATATCACCATGATGACGCTTCACAGCGCCAAGGGGCTGGAATTCGACCATGTTTTCATTATCGGAGCCGAAGAAAACATCTTCCCGAGCAGCCGAAGCCTGGAGGATGAGCGGCGGATGGAAGAGGAACGAAGGCTGATGTATGTCGGAATTACCCGGGCCAGAAAAAGCCTTTTCATTACCCGGGCATCGCAGAGAATGCTGTATAACCAGTTCAGCCATAATCCTCCGAGCCGGTTCCTGGAAGAAATCCCGCAACGGTTAATCCATGAGGAGAGAAGCCGGACATCCAGGTATGCGGACCGGTACAGCACAAGGCAGGAGCGGCCCGGTTTCCGGAGGCCGAATCCGGATGAGCTGTTCTCGGACGAGATTCATCCGGCTTTATCCAGGCCGCCCAAAGCTGCCGCGAAACCCACCCTTACGTTCAAAGGTGTTTCGCTGGATAGGATTCCCGGCGTCAGCAAAGGCATCAATGCTCCCGCCGCATCCGGTGCGATCCACCATCTTTTCCGGGCAGGGGAACGGGTGATGCATAAAAAATTCGGTGCCGGCACTGTGCTGAACGTTACCGGGAACGGTGCAGATGCCAGGATTCGTGTCCGTTTCGATAACGCTGGTGAAAGGGAACTGGCGCTGGCTGTCGCTCCGATCGTGAAATGGGAGGATTGATACCATGAATCAGGATATCCAGGAGATGCAGGAACTGATCCAAAGAATCAATGAAGCTTCCCATGCTTATTACGTGCTGGACAATCCGGTGATCTCCGACATGCAATGGGACCAGCTGTATGACCAGCTGAAATCCCTGGAAGAGAAAAGCGGCATTGTGATGGAGAACTCTCCGACGCGGAAGGTTGGCGGGGAAACGCTGAAAGGTTTCGAAGAACACCGGCACATTACCCGCCTGTGGAGCATGGATAAGGTGCAAAGCTTCGAAGAACTTGAAGCCTGGATACAAAGGGCCGAAAAACTGGCAGGGGAAACCAACCTGCAATATTATCTGGAATACAAATTTGACGGACTGACGCTGAACCTGACTTATCAGCACGGGAGGCTGATTCAGGCGGCTACCCGCGGCAACGGTGTCACCGGAGAAGCGATTTTACCGCAGGCCATGACCATTCATTCCCTGCCGAAGGAAATCCCTTATGAAGGTCTGCTGGAGGTTCAGGGTGAATGCATCATGCGGCTGAGCACGTTGGAGAAATATAACAAAACTGCCAAAGAACCTTTAAAAAACGCCCGAAACGCAGCCGCCGGAGCCCTGCGCAACCTGGATCCGGCCGTAACCGCCAGCAGGCATCTTGATGCCTTTTTTTACCAGATCGGCACCATTGAAAACCCTCCATATTCCGATCAGCCAGGCATGCTGCAGTTTCTTCGGGAGAACGGATTCCAGGTGAGCCCTTATCTGGGCAGCGGAAAAGGCATCCGGGAACTGGAGGCTGAGATCACTGCCATCGGAGAAAAACGGAGCAGTCTGGACTGGCTGATCGACGGCGTGGTAATAAAAATCGGGGATACAAAAATTCGTGAAAAGCTCGGATATACGGAGAAGTTTCCCCGCTGGGCAGTTGCTTACAAATTCAAAGCAGAGGAGTGCGTAACCAGGCTTCGCGATATTACGTGGGAGCTTGGCAGAACCGGGAAGCTGACACCGCTGGCCCATCTGGATCCCGTGAACTTTTACGGCGTAACCGTCCAAAAGGCGACACTGAACAATATCGGCGACATCCGGAGGAAGGATATTGCCATCGGATGTAATGTATGGATTAGGCGAAGCAATGACGTTATTCCGGAAATCATGGGACGGGCCGGAGACCCGGAGGAAGGCGAAATACCGGTGACGGAACCGGAGGTATGCCCGGCCTGCGGCAGCCCCCTGACCCGCAGGGGCGCCCATCTTTTCTGCATGAACCGGGAAACCTGCCGGCCCCAGGCTGTGGCCCGGTTGGCGCATTTTGCCAGCCGGGATGCCATGGACATTGAAGGCTTCAGCGAAAAGACCGCCGGACAGCTGTATGATTCCATGGGCATAAGGCAGCCGGCGGACCTGTATAGTCTGACCCCGATGGATCTGCTGATGCTGGAAGGATTTCAGGAAAAGAAAGCGGCAAATCTTTCCGAGGCGCTTGAAAAAAGTAAGCACTGCAGTCTCGAAGCGTTTCTGTATGCGCTTGGCATTCCGAATGTCGGAACGAAAACCGCACGGGACCTGGCGCAGGTTTTCGGCAGCCTGGATGCGCTGAAGGCAGCAAACGAGGAAGAACTGACGGCCATACCGGATATCGGGGGCATTGTTGCCGGAAGTATTACAGAATATTTCAGTTTTCCGGAAAATCTGGACATGATCCGGAGGCTGACGGAAGCAGGGGTTCATCCCCAGGCGCCTGAAAAACCCTCGGGCGGTGCATTGAACGGAATGACTGTGGTAGTCACGGGTACGCTGAATACGCTCAGCCGGAAGGAAGCAGAGGACCTGATCCGCCTGCACGGCGGAAATGCTTCCGGATCCGTCAGCAGGAAGACTTCCTTCGTGCTGGCTGGGGAAAACCCCGGCAGCAAGCTGGCGAAAGCACAGAGCCTCGGCGTTGAAGTCATCGGGGAAGAGGAATTCCTGCACCGGATCGGACAGGAAACATAATATAAGGAAGGGAAAAAGAATGTTTTCCAGTATTACAAATACCATTTCCAACCTGCAAAAAGATCCCGTTGGTACGATTGTCACATTTCTGTATGTGGCAGTATGCATTATTTTCAGCCTGGTGATCCACGAATGTGCCCACGGATATGTCGCACTCAAATGCGGAGACCCAACTGCCAAATGGATGGGGAGGCTGACGCTGGACCCCAGAAAGCACTTGGACCCAATTGGTACCATCTGCATGATCTTTCTGAGAATCGGCTGGGCGAAGCCGGTGCCGATCAACCCGAATAATTTCAGAAACTACCGGCGGGATTATATTCTGGTTTCATTGGCGGGGATTGCCGCTAATTTGGTCATTTGCATTCTGAGCCTTATTATTTCTGCTTTGCTGGCGAAATTTGTGTGGTCGAAGGAACTCATTACGTCCTATTCCCAATATGGTGTAAAAGACGCCTTGCTGAATGTGTATTATGATTTTACCAGGGAACCGTTTAACCTTTCGCCCAATTATATCAGCTTATATTCAGGAGCTGCTATCTATTCGGGAAGCATCAACCAGCTGATTCAGGATAATGTTGTTCTGGCATATGTTCAGCGTTTGTTCCTGATGCTTGCGCAGATGAACCTTGGCCTTGCGGTATTCAACCTGCTGCCGGTTCCTCCGCTGGACGGATACCGTGTGCTGGACCAGTTCGTATTCAAGGGACGGCTTGCATTGAATCCTCAGACGATGCAGATTATTCAGATCGTCTTTCTGATTATCTGTTTCAGCGGCCTGCTGTCCGGCCTTCTGAGCACAGTCAACGGCGCTGTCATGGGTGTCCTGTGTTCCGCCGCATCCATTATCATCTGAGGCAGATATGAGAGAATTCAAACTGAAGGATTTCGACGGGCCGCTGGACCTGCTCCTGACGCTGATCGGGAAAGCGCAGATTGATATAAAGGATATTTTTGTCAGTGAAATCACTGACCAGTATCTGGATATTGTTCGGAATGCCAGGGACCTGGATATGGATGAAGCCAGCGATTTTTTGGTTATGGCTGCAACGCTGCTGGAAATTAAAAGCAGAGTGATGCTGCCCAAGGCTCCGCCGCCGGAAGATGAAGAAGACCCGGAAACGGAGCTGATCAG
>Ga0310690_10007603_pt1 | contig 13911 bp, 25 predicted proteins | sample AusTroGonzalo_MG_2_FD_207661 | JGI IMG/M metagenome (GOLD analysis project Ga0310690, IMG submission 207661) | Bovine rumen microbial communities from tropical cattle in Woodstock, Queensland, Australia - Gonzalo_04 (v2) (version 2) | ecosystem: Host-associated > Mammals > Digestive system >... | reverse complement strand
GTGGGTCGCGCCTGTCCGCTCTGCTGGAGCTTCCATTCACAGCCATAGGCCTGGCCGCCGATGACAGCATACGGCATGTACCACCATTTCGCGCTGGATTCCGTCAGACCGATGCCAAGGCGCATGATGATCTCATTGTCATCTGTATATTGCTCCGCACCATCCCATAGCGAGCCGGTAAAACGGATGGAACCGCCACCGAAGGAGCGCGGATATTTCGTACGCATCTTGATGTAAGTGACGGGACTGGCATCGTTGCGGTCGTGGTCGCAGATGATCATGTCGGCCTTAGTCGCATCGCTGGCCTCCTGCGTAGAATATATCTGCCGGCGCTCGAAGCCATCCTTCGACGAGGTAGCGTCGGAGGTCTTTTCTATCTTCAGCGTCTGACACTCCAAACTACCGATGGGTGGTGTGGCGAAGTAGCCCACCAGATTGCCGTCGCCTTGGTGCCACTGATAGCCACGCGCGTCCATCGTGTCGCGCATCGGTTTTGGTGCGAACTGAATCACGGTTTCATCCTCATTCACGTCGGCCTTCACAGTGGCCTTGGCGGGGCCTCGCACGGTGTAGTCCTCATTATCAACTGAAGCGAAGATATTGCCGGAGAGTGTGACTGACGTAAAGTTCTCGATCGTGCCGAGCGTGGCGATCGGCGTGTTCTCGCCGCCGAAGGCTTCCAACTCCGCCAGCGTCAGTTTCAGGAACGTCTGCTCCGATGCATCGTCTGCGCAGGTCAGATAGAATGAGCCTGCCTTCGTTCGAGCCGTCCATCCCCAAAAGCGACACATATCCTCCAGCACTTCGTAGAGATCGTAGTTCGAGATGACGTTCTCGTCTTTGTCTGTGCTCAGGAAGTTCTGCCAGTCGAACTTGGCACTGAGCCAGGTACGGGCATCTGCACCACCACCCACGTAGATGTACGAATAGGTGTAACCCGTATTTCCGAGGATGTGGTGCAGCAGCCACGCGAAGTTATGGAAGTCGTAGATATTGGTGGCCACCTGCTTGCTTGGCAGGATGGAGATGGGGCAATGTATAGGATATTCGCGCTCCTGGACTTGTTCATAAAGCACACCACTGAAGGATTGCGCCTGCATATAGCCGAACCACACCACCGTATTGCCTGCCGTCAGCGTCACGGGGCGGTCGGTGTCGGTCTTCGGTACCAAGTCTTTCCATGAGAAAGCCACCTTCTGGGGCGTGGCTGCTGCGGTCATGGCATAACCGTCATCAACGATACGCAGACGGCCAGTCACCGTGCGGATGGGCGAAAACTGGTCGTCGCTCGCATCCTCATCCGTCACGAACGGCTGTGCCCCACCCTTCAGCGTCAGCGGGTAACCGCTGGGCAGTGAGCCGTCCTTCCAGATGTTTACGGTGTACGTCGTGCCTGAACGGAGCGATACGAATGGTATTTTCCAATGAATGTTTAGTGCCATTTCTGTTCTTTTCTTATAGGGCAGAAATGGCGCTTGGGTTTACTTTGTCCGCCATACCCAAATAGCGAATGCTGCTACGGCAATCAAGATAAATATCGTCTTCATATAATGCTGTGCTTTTTAATCCACAAAGCGATAGCGATAACCAGACCCATCAGCGTCAAGAAACCGATGGTGATTAGTGCTTTTTGCATCCAAGACAATTTCTTTTCAACGTACTGCGTCACGGGGTACGGCTGTGGGATGGTATCGTGGGTGGCCACGTAGGTCGTATCATGCGTCACCTTCTCTATGTACTTCGTGTGCCACCGTTCGATGAGCATCGTGTCGCCACGCTCTTTGATGTGGATCGAGTCGTGCAACCAAATAGAATCGCGTTGCTGTTTGGTGATGTAGGTGGTATCCGTCTTCACCTTTTCCACCGTCACATATTCCACACTCTTACAACTCGTCATCAATAAGATTGTAATCAGGATCAGGATAGCACCAGCCATCCCGAAACAAACCTTCGTAAATGCATCCATTTTACATTTTTGCTTTTTCATCTTTCATTTTTTTAATCAATCTACCTAACACACCAGTAGCCTTTCTGGGTTTACCGATGCGTAAGCATTGTGCAGGTTCTATTTTCTGACTAACAGCAGCAGCCCCGTCATTTACACCTTCCAAATACCGACAAGCACCATAGCCTTCAGCTATCTGATTGATGCACTTGTCGATATTTTCCTCTGACATACCATAGAATCTAAGCCAGTACTCCAGTTTATTATTGTTTGACATATTTCTGTTTTATTTATCCCATATTGATTTGCCATCCTTGATTCTCTTTTCACTCTTAGCCATTGCATTTATCTTGTCTATGATATATTGTCCGGTGATTTTCGGAATCGCGTCCATATATCCTTGAATGTATGCCTGTCGTCTGGGCAGGTTCGCGTCAAACTTACTCGTACCTTTCTTATTTATTCGTTTCCGCACTGGGTATAGTTTCAATGCTCGTGCTTTAATATCTTGCTCTGTCATAATTCGTATTCCTTAATTTCCCATGTATAATAACCATCCTCGTAGTCGCAAGCGTTAGCACTTCCAACTTTTACTCCTGAAGGACTCGAAATGCTTACATTATGTATTATGACATTTTCTTCATAATTTATAGGTGCTTCCGTAACATTACTCACCAACTCATTCATCTTCGCCACTGCCTCTTCTTTCGACTTGTAAAGAAAAAGTCCAGATACAAAACCTGCCGCTCCTCTCTCATTCGGCGTATAACATTCTGATAAAGTATAAAGTTTCATAGTTCCTTATATTTTTTTAAAAAAAAGAGAGGCACCCTTGCGGATGTCTCTCGGCTCGTTGTGTATGATGCTTTGTCACAGCATCCCTAAATATTCTCCTTGATAAGCCTATCCAAGAACTCCGATTTGTTCTTGACGGTCTTCAACTTTTCGGCTGCTTCCTGACTGATGCGGACGGTCACAGCCACGTTTCGGTCTGTTGCCGGACGGCCACCGCCTTCACGATAACCGCCCCAGTTTGGGTTCTTGTCTGCCATAGTCTTAACTTCCGATTGATACGTCAGCAATGTTGTCAGTGATGCGGATGACCTCAATGCAATAGTCATCCTTCTCGTGAGGCGCATAGTTGTTGCCCTTGTCGCACTCCTTATTGATGAGCGCATTGATTTCGAGCAGCAGTACAATGGTGCTCAGGATAGGCTTCCCGTCTGATGTGGGGAAGTCGTGGTAACTCTCTTTGCCGTAGTCCACGATGGGATAACCGATGCGGATGGTATCAACCTTGATTTGCTCGGGGCTGATGTTCTCATTGGCAAACTCATACATGCCGTCGATGTCGTTCAGCATCACGAATGGGCGAATCTCGTACTTCATAGTTCCTTAGTGTCTGTCTGATACATAAGCCGTCATATCATCACGCAAATTAACTTCCTCAGTATCGCTGTGGCAGATACCCCATTGTTCGTGACAGTCATTCACGTAGCCATTTTCGGCAATCATCTTGTTGAGAGTTTCCATGTCAGGCTCTTGGTCGTTAGCAACAAACTCATTCCAAAAGTTTGCGATTTCCTGTAATGTCTTCTGTGTCATAATCTTGGTGCCCTTCCGGGACTTGGGTTTTAATTGTTATCTTTATTATTTCTGATGCAAAGATACAACAATTATTTGATATATGCAAGCATTTAACAAGAAATCTCCTTGTTTTTTGCAATATTTAACCAAGTGAGCACTATTTCTTATCAAAACTTCGGATAGTAAGCCAAACGGCAACCACCAACACCACAAGCCAGATGTACCAATATTGCCACGTTATATCGTAGCACCATATCCGAAATTGTAATAGTGGATTGTCTGTTTCAATATGTGTCATTGTTCGTCTTCTTTAAAATGTTCACACTTACCATTCATACCTTCCTCCGTGTCGTGCGACTCAGAGCAAATAAACATGTACGGCCCATGAGTAAAGTCGAAGATTACATCCGTACAAAGGTCGCAGAACAGACACGCTTTCGGATGAGCGTTGCACTTGTATTCCTCGCACTCATACTCTCGCGTCCATTCTGGATTGTCGCTTTTGAATATCATAATTCCTTTTACTTTGGTACATTAAACCTCCATTCCTGACCACCTGTGAAATACTTCTGGTGAAAGCCATAGACGCGGTGTGGTTTGTTGTCGCTGCCGTTCAGGTAGCCGTCCATTGGCGAGTAGTGCCAGTGGTCTTTTAGAAAATAGCTGTGGCTCTTCGTACAAAGATACCACAGCCCTTTGATGATTTTCATTGCTTCACAAATATAACTTGCTTTTTGTCCTTTCTCGTCCCAGATGTGCAAGCGTGCTGGTGTGAATAGCAAGAGCCTTTGTAGTTCTTCTTGTTAGCATACCAACATCCCTTGCATGTACGTGGGTCTTTTATCTCAACTACTTTTAGCCTCACGTCCCCTTCTTGGAACGTTGAGCCGATTGGATTCTGTTTCATATTCTATCGTTTTAATGATTCATCCCCTCATACCGCTCATACAGGTCGAGTGCCATGATAATCGCCTGGATGATGGCCACTTTCGTGCTTGGCGTTTATCATGTCAATAATTAATCTCACGTCACGCACGTCAATATATTCGCGTCCTTCTTCCGTAAGGCTACCGCTGATTTTGACATGCTGAATAAATTCCTCAACTGTTAAATTGTCTGTTACTGCCATAATTCCTAATTTTTTAATGATTCATCCCCTCATACCGCTCATACAGGTCTAACGCCATGATGAGTGCTTGCACGGGGTCAACCTTGCACGAGTCGGAATTGTTCGCCTTTACGGGGCGTTTGTTCTCGCGGTTGTCGATTTCCAGTGCACAGTTGCCGAAGCACCATTGCCACAGCGGATTGGGCGAGAAGGTGATGAACGGCACGGGAGCGAACATCGCGGCGTAGAGGTCGTCGGTGGGGGCGTTGAACTCCGAGTTGAGCTGACTCACCACCTGGATGTACGGCTCAGGGTTCGAAATCTTCAGCGCACTCTGGAAGTATGCCTTCAGCGTGTTGATGGGGTCTTTGCTCTGGTACTTATCATATCCGAAGTACATGAACTGCACACCCTTCTTGATGAGCTCGTCCAGTCGGTTGATGAAGAGCGACGGCTGGAACACCCTGCCCTCCGAAACATGCAACCATCCCTGCGCTATCCACATCTCATACAGCGAGCGCACGGCTGACCGCTCCAGCGTGTCCTCCTTGATCCATGCGTCGAAGTCGGCATGAAACTGTGTGCCTCGCCCTGACGGGTGCCTACGTGCCGATAGCCATGCCACGGTGTGAAGGTCGTCTCCTTGCGAAAAATCAAGTCCTCCAAACGTCACCCAGCCGCCTTGCGCCGTGCAATCATCTACGCGAAGGTCGGTTTGCAACGGGCGCACCTGTTCAGCCGTAATCCATTTAACCACACGCGAGCCTTGCCAACAATTAAAATCTTTAGTTAATACCTCCTGCTTCGTGTCCTCGGTGCCGGTGGCGGCTTCGTGCAGTCGCTCGCGGTAGTAGGTGGGCTGTACGGTGGTGCCTATCGAGCGGTTCACTTTCTTGAAGAGTTCGGGGTCGTCGAGCTTCGTCAGGTCGTCGGTCAGCTCCCACTTGTCGAGCTGGAGCAGGAAGGCGCACCAGTAGTCGTCGGGCGTGCGGTGCGGCTGTCCCAGCGGGTACTGCATCTCGCTCATCAGCGATGCTTCCACCTGCTCCAACTTGGTCTTGTAGGGGCCTTCCTTGATGCGGCCTGCGGTGGTGGTGTGGAGCAGCAGCTTTTCACGACGCGGACCGGTTGAGCCCCAACACGTATCGACTGCCGCCTGCATGTCGGAGTGGGCGTTGACGTAGCCCGCCTGTCCGTGCTCGTCGGCATGAACCACCGAGGCGTAGAGTCCGTCCTTCGAGATTTTGCCTGCCGCCATACATTTGATTTCGCCTTGCATGCGGAGCCCATCTTGCCAGTTCATTTCCTTGGCGGTTAGACGGAAATACTTGCCGCCCATGCGATTCGTGCACGTCGGATCAATCTGTATAGCGAACTTGCGGATGGCTTTGAAAGCAATCTTCGACTGTTCGCTACTGTTTGTGCAAATGAGTGCCTGCCCATTTACATCACCGAGGAAACATACCTCGACGAAATCGACGGCACCTCCAAGCTCCGTCTTACCACTTTTACGAGTAACGAACCAGTGCGCCTCCTGCGTCAGCCGTCGCGTGTCCCACACCATGCCGTCCCGTACCCATTCCGTAGGCAGCAGCATGTCGCCGTCGTGGTATTCGCGCTCCATGCTGACGTCCACCTTGAACGCATATATTTCGAAGATAAGCCATGCTTGGAACGGCATCAGTCGGACGTGCTGCGAGCCGCGAGGGGTCGAGAACTTCAGCCCGCCCTTCACGTGTCGCCCGTCACGCCACTGTCCCTCGATGGCTCGCAGTGACCGCTTCACGCGCTCTGGGTCGAGGTCGTAGGAGTCCATCAGTCGCATTTCCTTGCGGATGCCCAGCAGCTCATAGAGGTTGGCGTGGCTGGCATTGTTCGAGATAGCGTCCTCCACATACGGCAGCAGTCGCGTGTCGATGCTGTTCAGCCTATTGGCATAAAGGGGCAGTGCCTCCCGAATGTCTGCGATGCACTGCGCCTTCAGTTTCTTTAATTCGTCGAAGTCTTGCATATTATTGATGTAAGATGTTAGAGGGAAGAGGGAAGATGTTGCTACCGCTTTGGTTTTTCAAATACGACTTGATTGACCATCTTTGGATCGTCGTGAATGTTGCCGATAACCTCGAAGTCGAAGATAGGCATCGAGCCGTTCATTGGTCCAAACAGACACGACAGATACATATCGTTGTAGTCGGCATTTGAACTGAGACAATACGTGCCTTCTTCGATTGCGACGGCAGAGATGTATTCCTTTTCCAGTTCGCCTTTGAGGTCATCGAGCGCAAAGGTGCGCATCATCTCGTCACGTTCCTCTCGGCTTTTCGACAAGTCCCAGCAAAGGTTCTTGTACTCCTTCACTCTTAGGATGTCGCCCTCGAATATACGCTTGCCGTTCTTGTCAAGCAATCCCGTGAACTGACCGATGGTACCAGGCTGTACGTTGTCGTTCATCCATCCGTCTTCATCGTCCCAATAGCTGATGGCAAACTCCCCGTCGCTTGGCTCCGTGCCAGCGTGGAATAGGTCGCCCCATATCCAATGCACGTTCTTGACGGTCTTTGCTCTGAATAGAATTTCTCGCATAGTCAGTCCTCTTTTACGATGATAATTTTTACTCGGTCGCCGTCCTTGAATTTCTGCAAGGCATCACAAGTAACGTCGAATCCGTTCAGGACGTTCTTTTTGGTGTACCTGTTTCTTCTGATGTATGCGCCTTCGACGACATTCTCCGATAGGCGTTCTGTTGCCTCTTTGCGATAGCCGTTGATGCACTCCATTTCTTTTCTTACGAACTCTTCGCGTTTAATGTCCTCTTCCAACGTCTCGATAATCTTGCGGGAAAGCATGGTTGAGACGGTGACTGGAGTGGCAACATTCTGCGCCTGCCATTTGAACCATGATAGCGCATCCGCTATTGTTGCGCCTCCGTTCATGATACGCTGGTCGCGCTCTTGTTCGGTTTCACACTTGGCGATGAAGTTCGGACACTCCTCACCCTCTTCGGGGACTTCTCTCTCGTCCCACATTTCGCACGGGTAGCCATAGATGCACCTCATGCAAAGTTCGTCTGTTACTTTTGGATATTTGTTCATAGTTCCTTCAATTAAAAGAGAGCGGCCAAATGGTCGCCCTCAATGTTCAATGTTCAATGTTCAATGGTGAATCATCCCTCCAGCTCCCCGCCAGTCGCACCGCCGTTGCCGCCGCCCGCACCCGTCTGGGTGTTGTCGTCGTCGGGAGTCTCCACGCCCTCCTTCTCGTCCTTCTCGGTAGCCCATGAGAGCGTTGCGCCCTTGATGGCTGCGATGATGTCGTCCGAGCCCTTGTAGTTCACGCGCGGGGTCATGTCGGCGAGGGCAAGGTCTTTCGGGTCTTCCTCCCACTTGCCGCTGACGGCTGGGTAGAGCGTTCCGAGGGGTCCCAGGTCGACGATGTAACCCTGTTTCAACTTGGCGCACACGCCTTCGAGCAGCAGCTCAGCCGCCAGCGATGCCTCCTTCTGGTGCAGCGTGGTGTTCTTTGCGCTCTCGCGGGCTATCTCGTCGAAGCCAGCCTTGCCGCTGGTGATCACCTTGCCGATGTATCCGGCCTTCGTCTGTCCCTCGACCTTGCCACTACGCGGAGAGCCTGCTCACGCTCGGAGGTGCTCAAAAACAGTTTTGGCACCCCTCTCGCTTACTCGCAGCCTTGCGTTTGAACAGCTGCTTTTTAATCTTCAGTTTCAAATCTGCCATACTTTCAATCAATTTATTATGTTGTACGTTTTCCATCGTCACGTGACGACTTCGAGATTGTCACGACAGTTTTAAATTGTCACGTGACGCTCTATTTATCGCACGAAATACTGTCGGGGGTTTACTGATGAAAGTGAAGAGTGAAGAGTGAAGAGTGAAGAATTTGCTACCGCTGCATCTGGTCGATAGCCTCCTTCATTTCGTCTTTGTTTGCATCACGATATTCAAACATGTGAGCCATCAGTTCCATGAACTCGATACGATTGAGGAACACAAGCGACTGCATGTTGTCGGTGACGATGCTCAAAGCGATGCGGTCTTTGTTCATCTTTGTGATTGATGATGTTGCTCTCATTTCTTTTTCCTTTTCTGAAATAGTCCACCATTGTATGCCGCAAACACCCAAGATTCGAGCCAATCCCTTTCCCTTTCCGTCAGGTCTTCCTCGTTTATCTTGTAACCTTCGCGGAACAGCTGCCATCCTCTCCCGTTCTTGTAAACAGAGATAACCATCCACGTTGCATCCTTTTCGATGCGATTGAGAATCTTCTCAACCGTTTCGGCAGGCTTATACACTTCCTTGTCGTGCTCGTCGAGAAATTCGTTGAACGCATCACGCACTGCATCCATCGTGTAGTTAGGCTTGCTGAGCCTTGCACCCGTCACCATGTCGAGCACGGTGCAGTAGTCGCTTTCCAATCTATCGTAGTCCTTGACCTTGTAGATTATTTCCTTGATTTTCTCTATTATATTCATAACCAATAAATCAATGATGTAAGAACGGCCAGTATGATTGCACTATACAAGCCTTTCTTGTAGTTATACACTTGCTCCTTTCGGGGCTGTCCGTTCAATTTGTAGTTCATGACTACGATGCCAGCGCAAAGCGCAAGCATGATGATGTAAGCTGCTGTTTTCATTGTTATATAAATTTTAATGCAAGTTTGATTGCTGCTATCTCTGCCTCTGCATGGCTTTCGTACTCACCATCGGTAGAAACGCAACAGCCACGTATCTCTAAGATGTCGGCAATATAGTTGAATCCTGATGCCCTGTCACGCTCCCTGCCGTCGGCATACTTTTCGCAAATGGGATTGACTCTTGCTCTTGGCTCAATCCAATGCTCATTGATAAACCAGTCGATAATCTGCTGAGTATATGGCTTGCCGTCATAGCCCCTCAGACATAGTTCAGAATAAAGCGGGTGCATAACCATCCGCTCTCCTCTATTATCTGTGACATACATACGCTCGCAAATAAGCGTCCTGTCTGGCAGTAGCAGGGGGCGATTCCCTCCTTCGTGTACTTTCTCGTGACAATCCTTGCAGAGCGTCACAAGTTCGTTGTCGGCTGCGTCCCAAATGTGGAATGGTGGCGGTGGGTAGGATAGGTGATGCACATGCAACTCCACGTCCTTTGCGCCACACATAGCGCACTTGTGATTGTCCAACTCTCGGATTTGCGCGGCTCTCTCTTTCCATCGCTCGTCCTGGTACTCTTGTTTTCTGTCCATAGTTCCTATAATTCTCAATTATCAATTTGCGGCTGTGGCCGCAGAAGTCCCCATTGACGCTTTCAGCGTCGAGCCTGCTCACGTTGGCTTTCGCCTTCCTCTGTCGCGACTCGGCCTAATGGATGCGAGCATCCTTTCGGCTCTCGCTGCTCCATCGGTCCGGCATTGATCATGCGAGCATGGCACTGCTCTCGCTTACTCGCAGCCTTCAGCGCGCTCGGCATCCCGCGCTCGACCTCTGGTCGCTTGCTACCGAAGGGACGCAAGAAGGGTGACGCTTTCACCGCTCGGCGCTTGCTCTCGCTTATTCAATCCCAGCGAGTCTTAAGAAAGCGGAGCGACTGAAAGAACCTCGCCTACATGTTGGGGCGAATAAGACCCCAACATGCAAAGGCTTCAAAGGGGCTCGTCCGTCACCGTCCATTTGCCGTCGTAGCCCTCGCAGAGCCACTGGCCTTCGTGAGCCTTGACGTACTGCCCTTGCTCGTCCCAGTCGTAGAGCAGATAGCACAGCGTGCCGTCGGCTTCCTTGTGGCAGGAATAGACGCAGGGCAGGCGCATCAGGTCGGTGACGTGACGGCCTACGTGGATGGCTTGTTTCACTTTCTCAAACATGATTTGTCGTTTTATGGGTTTAACTTTGGAAGTTAAGAGTGTTTCATTGTGATTGTTTTGGGGAATGCTGTTGCATAGCGGATTTATAATCTTCGATAAATTCTTCCATATTGCCGCATTCTATACGTCCATTGTTAAGTTGCTCATATAGCCAGTCGATAGTTCGCTGTACTATTTTTAATGTTCTTTTCTTTGCTTCACCTGAAACATGACCAAAGAACCGATGGGGAGCCCATGTTAGATTACTTGCGGCATTATTTTCAAAATTGCCGTCGATATGCTTAATGACCGTGTAGTTATTAGGATTATCCACGAAGGTTTTTGCCACAAGCATGTGAACGTCATACGTCTTTTGCTTTCCTTTATTTCTCAATGTAAGGCAAAGTCTCTTCGTTCCATTACTTTTACATATACAAGTCCTCAGTATTCTGATGCTTGTATCAATCCCTTTCACCATGTGGATGGTTCTAACCCGTCCCATGTTGCTCACTTGATATCTGCTATTCTTTCCGCGAATAGGCAAATCTTTCCATATTTCTTCCATAGTTCCTTTTATTTATAGACACGATGAAGCGAGGCACACAAATTGATGCGTGTCTCGCTGAAGATTGCGAAGCGTTTGGGGTTACAAGTACTTCTTTATTTGCTGCTGATAGATTTTTAGCAATGTTTTATTGTGCTTAGCCATTGCTTTGTCTATCGGATGAGTCGGTTTGGCCGTCTGATATGATATAGACTCAGATACGCCATTCAGGTTCTTTTGCATTTCCTGATAACCCATCTTTGAAATAACCTTAGTCGCATGGTCAATAGCTTTCTTTTGCGCTGCTTTATCACCTGACAAGAATGCCTCAAACATATTGCCAGCAGCTTCAGCATAAGAGCCACCTGACAATATTCTGCTTGCACCGCTTCGTGAGCCTTTGCCCATTCCACCTGAGGCACCGCCTCCTGCTCTTCCACCCATATCTGTAGAAATTTTAATTGTGAAACTTATATTATCTACAATACGGCTGAAATCGTGCTGTGGGTTTACTCTTCGGTTTTCTCTTTCGCTCGGTTGATAAACTCCTTCACATGCACCACGTCGTGCGCCTTGCACCATTCGGCCACGTCATCACCGCCACCATAGACAAACATATTCGGCTTTTCAAGTCCGCTGATGCGCTTTGCCATTTCCCAGTGTCGCTCGGTGGTGTTGAGCCATCCCGTCACTCCGCGAGTGCAAAAAGCGTTGTAACCTTCGGGCACTCCGAGCGCATTGATTTCCTCAAAGTGTGGCGATACGTTCAAATCCACCCAAATTTGCATCCCACATTCTTGCAAGTATCGGCAAAGGTAACGCTTTCGGTACGTCTGCCAAATGGCATGAGCCATCGGGGTTTGGTCGTGTATCGAGCAATTCGGCTCAACTATTGCCTTGCATCCAGACTCCAACAACTTAATCGGGTCTTTGAATAGTTGCTCAAAGCGGTAGTCATCGACATAGAAATGATAGGTCGTTATTCCTTTCTTATATCGTGCTTCTGCTCCCCAAGGGTTCAGCGGCAATTCTAAATGCACGGGCATGTTATCCATCAGCAGGGTGGGGATGTCAAACTCGTTGTTGCTTGGATAGACGTAATCGCCAAGCATACGCAGATAGAACGGCAACTTGTCTTCGGTTTCGTCTTCGTCTTCGTCGTTGTCGTCGTTGTCATTATCAACAGAAACTGATTCTTTCGGCTCAATCATCGGAATGTCGGCAACATCAACCCCGAAGTCAGCGATGTCGAAGCCCTCCACGTCGGCTTGCACCGCCTGGAGTTCCGTCTCGTCCCAAGTAAGGTTCACCTGCGTGGTGAGGTTGTCCAGATACGCCATCTTGCGGCCCTCGGCAGAGTCAATGTCCACGTCGGTGCGCTTCACCGCCACCAACTCGTCGCCCGTGGTTTCAATCACTCGCACCTTCTTGATACCCGCAGCGATGGCAGCCTTTTGGCTTTTATTCCCCGCGATGATGTTTCCGTTCCTGTCCAGCAGGATGCTTCGGCCTGCGCCCAGTTCCTTGAAGGATCGCTCCATGAGCTGCTGTCCCTGCTCATTGCCACGATTGAAGTTGTGCGTGTCCTGCGCCAACTCCTCAATGTCGATAATCTTTTCTTCTGCCATATCTTACTTTTTCTTTTGAAGTTGAGCCCTCATTTGGATGTTCTGAATGTACTGCGCCGCCTTCGTGTCGCCCTTCATCGCCAAGTTGATGAGATTCGTCGCAATCGCCTCCTGCTTGGTCATAACGTGTCCGTCCGCTGCTTTCAGTTGCGTCCCGTCTTTCAGTATGACTTCCTCATTCAGTTGCGCCAGCAGAAAATCCTCCATCGTCTGCTGCGGTTGTTCGTCTTTTGTCTTTGCCATATCAATACCTTTCTATCCGTTTATCCCGTCCAGAAATTCTTCAATCTTCTGAGCGGGGTCGTGCTCGTCGTGCTTCTTGGCTGACTGCTTGATGCGCTCAGGGTTGACGGTGTTCGACAGTCCCAGCTTGTCGCGCCACACAGAGATGCTTTGCTCCTTGGCCTTGACATGCACGTAGAGCGGGTTACTCTCCTTATATTCATTGTAGTTCTTGTCCACCTTCGTCTGTAGTCGGCCCGTCTCGCGTATCTCAGCCATCATGCCGTCACGTTCGGCCAGCATGTCAGCCAGTTCGTCAATCAGCGACTCCTTCCACGCGGGAACCTCGTCGATACCCTCACGAGCCAGCACGTCCTGACGCAACCGCTCGCGGTACAGGTCCACCATCTCACCCAACATCAGAAAGTCGTACATCCACAGCGCACCCTTCTCGAATTGCTTCTCAGGTGTAGTTGGTGCCTTCTTCTTGCCGGCAAACTCCTTGGCCGCCTTCTTCAGTTTCTTTTCTAATTCCTTGTTCATACGCTAATCGTCAAAGTCAATAGTGGGATATATCATCGCCAGATACGGGTCGCGGCTGTCACGGTAGAGAGCCTTGTTCACACACACGATGCGGTTCTGGTTCGTCAGCCATCGGTCGTAGTGATCATCGCATGGTCGCCTGAGCGGGTGCTTCGGGTCGTTCGACTCACTCTCGCGCTTCGTCGTCTTGTCCTCCGTCATCGCCTTCAGCGCACCGAGACAGAGAAACGTCTTCTTGCTGTACTTCGGCGACGGGTAGCCCTTCGGCACGATGCCCAGCAACTTGCACTCGCGGCAGCAGTCCGGCTTCCGCTCAGAGATTTGTACCTTCTGGATGTTCATATCGTTGATTCAAAAATAAAAAGTTATCTTCGTGGGAAATCCGCTTGTTTGTGGCTTTCGGCCTATCTTGTTCGTGATGTTCCCCGAATACTATCTTGCTTAGTACCATTTTACCCTAACATTTTGGAAATGTCCTGTGTGGATAAAAGTT
>Ga0310690_10007602_pt1 | contig 13915 bp, 11 predicted proteins | sample AusTroGonzalo_MG_2_FD_207661 | JGI IMG/M metagenome (GOLD analysis project Ga0310690, IMG submission 207661) | Bovine rumen microbial communities from tropical cattle in Woodstock, Queensland, Australia - Gonzalo_04 (v2) (version 2) | ecosystem: Host-associated > Mammals > Digestive system >... | reverse complement strand
GAAAGAAGGCTGTAGTGTTCAACTGGTCAACCTCGACGGCAGCATCGAGGACCTTGGGACAGCAGGCATCAAGGGAAGAGGTTTTACCTCGTGGGTACAGCCTAAGAAGCCCTACAACATCAAACTCGACGAAAAGCACGAGATTCTGGGGATGAACAAGAGCAAGCTTTGGATTCTGCTGGCCAACTGCCATTACGACCGCACGCAACTTCACAACGCCACAGCCTTTGAGATAGCCAGGCTAACAGACTATCCTTGGGTGCAGGAAGGAAGGTTCGTCGAGTTGATCATGAATGGCGAACATCTGGGACTTTACTATCTATGCGAGAAGATTCGCATTGAGAACGATAAGATAGCCATTACAGAAATGACTCGCGATGACCTCAGTGGCGAAGCGCTGACTGGAGGCTACCTGATAGAAAGCTATGTGGACCAAGGAGAATACACCTTCGGAGGATATCCTTTCCAGACCGACTACTTCAACCGTACTGGCTACGATTGGAACAACTGGCTGGCATGGGAAATCAAAGAACCAGAAAGCGGCTATACCATGCCCCAAGAACAATTCGAATATATTACATCTGCCATGAACCAGATGGAGTCACTTATATACGATGATGACAAACTGCGAACAGGAGCCTATCGAGACCTTCTTGACATAGAAACAGCCATTAACTGGTACCTGGTAGAAGAATTAAGCACGAACGAAGAAGCAGTCAGGTCGAAGAACATCTATCTGTACAAGGACAGAAACGACAAGTTCCGTCTGGGTCCACCTTGGGATTTCGATGCCTGGAGCTTTGGCCAGACAGCCACAGAGTGGCATAACTGCAATTCCTGGTGCCTCTATTACCGCCAGTTGTTGAAAGACCCTGTCTTTGTTCAGCGCTTAAAAGAGAAATGGGCTATTTACAAACCACTCTGGGAAGAGCGCATCCCCCAGTTTATCGATGCCAAGAGGGCTGAGATTTATCGCTCTGCAGTAAGAAACGAGAGGATGTGGCCAGACTGGACCGACGCCAATCTTTATCCAGGCCAACCCTACGAAGTGTGCGTGGATTGGATGAAAGCCTTGTTCCTCAGACAGCTCTATTGGCTCGACACGGAGATCAACTCTTACTGAGGAGACGACTGATGGCCCAGTTTATCTACTAGCAGGATAGTAAGCCCCAAGACGAGGACGGAGGCTGAGACGCAACCTGAAACCATGAAGAGCATCAGGACGAAGGCATTGATGGGCGTGAGACCACCAAGTAACATGCCTACAAGTAACAAAGGCATGGAGGTAAGGGCCAAGACGGAGAGATTCGATATCGTGGGCTGGATAACGGCCAGCAAAGCCCTGCGCATAAAGGGTTGGAGGGCTTTCAGATGAGAGAGTCCGTTGCCACGAAGGAACTCATATTGTTCTCTATCCTCTTGAAGGGCAGAGAGATACGCGCTAAGTCCACGAATGAGCATCGATACGGAATGCCCCATCAGAAGCGCCATGACTGGTACAAACCAATGGGCACCAAAAGCACTAACGGGCAAGACAACACCAAGTAACCACATACCTACCAGAAAGACACCAACAAACAAGCTGATGGCTACTGCTGGCATTACGGCCCTACCCTTCAGCTCGCAATGCTTCTGCACCAGCCACGAACCTCCTATAGCCATCGCCACAAGCCAAAGCATTGATAACCAGGCACTATCGACCTTTACCAGCGCCCAAACCAGAAGGCAAAGCACCAATAGCTGTATCATCATCCGGACCACAACGAAGCAAAACCTTGGGAGTTTCTTTCGCTCCAGAAGATAGAGTGCCCCAGCAGGAATCAGCAACAGCAGGAGGGCGAGAAAGGTATGTAAAATGAGTCTTGTATCCATTGTCTTATCTTGTTTCTATTTTTACTACTTGGTCAGCATAGTCAATCATCTGAGGTTTCCGGCTGGCCACGAGCACCGTTTTGCCCATTTCGGCTTGCTGGCGAAGCAACTGAATCATGCGCATCGTCAATTCTGGCGAGAGCAAGGCCGTTGGTTCATCAGCTATCACGATAGGTTTATCTTTTGCCTCGCTGAGTGTTTTCTCTGCCAGCATCATGATTTCCTCAGCATTCAGAGGTCCTGGTCTGGATTCCTTGATAACAGAGGGCAACACGCCATTCCAAACGGCATATTCCTCTGCCTCAGGTTCCAAGGGCTCTGGTTCTCTGAGCTGATGGGCCAGAAGCTGCATCTGCTGGGGCAGATAGGCCATCATTTTACGAAAGGCATGAGCGGAATAGATGGTGAGCAATTCGCCATCTACGCTCACAAAGCCCTCATTTACAGGCAGAAAGCCCATCAGAGTGCGAAGCAACGTGGTCTTTCCAGAACCCTCAGGCCCTGTAACACAGGTTAGTTGTCCATCTCTGGCTATCAGCGAGAAATGCTCTACCAGCACTCGCCCACCAACCTTGATTGTAGCATCCTTAAACTCCAGCATTCGAATTATTTTCGGCAAAGATACACATTTTTCACTATTCACCTTTCACTATTCGCTAAAAAGTTGTACCTTTGCAGCAAAATTTTGATTTTGGACACAAAAGTCGATACACGTAAGTGGCGATTACCAGCAGAATGGGAACCGCAGTGGGGCGTGCAGCTTACATGGCCGCATGCTCAGACCGACTGGGCTCCTATGCTGGATGAAATCATAGCTACTTACGAGGAAATGGCTCGTGAAATCAGAAAACGCGAGGAGTTGTTGGTGGTTGGTGAACCTTCGAACGACACTTGGGCTCGCGATCATGGATTCATCACCCTCGTGGATGACGAAGGTCACGCAAGATTGCTCGACTTCAAGTTCAATGGTTGGGGCGAGAAGTTCCCTGCAGAGCTCGACAACGCCATTAATCGTCGTCTTTATGATGAGGATAAGGTGAAGGGCGAATATGTGGATTGTCTCGACTTCGTGCTCGAAGGCGGCTCCATCGAAAGCGATGGCAAGGGAACCATCTTTACCACCTCGGGCTGTCTGCTGGCACCCCATCGCAACCAGCCCCTGACGAAGGCGGAGATTGAGGATCGTCTAAAACAAGAACTCCATGCAGAACGTATCCTCTGGATTGACTATGGCAACCTCGTAGGCGACGATACCGATGGGCACATCGACACCCTTGTGCGTATCTGTCCTGACGACACCTTATTATATATAGGGGCGGGCGAACCCGACGACGAGCAATATGAGGAGCTTCGTTTGATGGAAGAGCAACTAAAGACATTCAGGACCTTAGATGGAAAGCCTTATCGACTGATGAAGTTGCCCATGCCAAGACCCATCATTTTCGAAGGCGAGCGATTACCAGCCACGTATGCCAATTTCCTCGTGATAAATGGCTCAGTACTTGTGCCAACCTACGACCAACCCGACCTCGACGCTGAAGCCTTAAGCCTCATCGCAGAGGCGTTTCCTGGAAGAGAAATCGTGGGTATCGATTGCAGAAGTATCATCAAGCAACATGGCTCGCTCCATTGCTGCACCATGCAATATCCTCGAATATAGAATTGAGAAAAAAGTATTTAGAGATGAAAGAACTGAAAATAGGATTTCTGCAACAGCACAACACAGCTGACACGAAGGATAATCTGCTTCGTTTGGCTGAAGGCATCAGCGACCTCGCCAAGCGAGGTGCTGAACTCATCGTTCTACAGGAGTTGCACAACTCGCTCTATTTCTGTCAGACAGAGAATGTCGACAATTTCGACCTCGCAGAGTCCATTCCTGGGCCCTCTACGAAGTTCTATGGCGAGCTGGCTAAACAGTTTGGTGTGGTCATCGTTACCTCGCTCTTCGAGAAACGCGCTCCAGGACTCTATCACAATACTGCTGTGGTCTTAGAGAAAGACGGCTCTATCGCAGGAACATATCGTAAGATGCACATCCCTGATGATCCTGCCTACTACGAGAAGTTCTACTTCACACCTGGCGACTTGGGATTCCATCCCATCCAGACTTCAATAGGCAAGCTTGGTGTACTGGTATGCTGGGATCAGTGGTATCCTGAGGCAGCCCGCCTGATGGCCCTTCAGGGAGCCGATTTGCTGATCTATCCTACAGCCATTGGCTACGAGAGCAGCGACACGCCTGAAGAGCAACAACGCCAGCGCATGGCTTGGCAGACAGTACAGCGAGGACATGCTGTTGCCAACGGCATTCCTGTTGTGACAGTTAATCGCGTAGGTTTCGAACCCGACCCCTCTGGGCAGACGAATGGCATCCAGTTCTGGGGCACCTCGTTCGTGGCTGGTCCTCAGGGCGAAATCATATACGAAGCCTCTACTGACGAGGAAGAGAGCATTATCGTGGAATTGGACATTGAGCGTTCAGAGCAAGTTCGTCGCTGGTGGCCGTTCCTTCGCGATCGTCGCATAGACGAATATACAGAGATTACAAATAGATTTATTGACTAAGAAACAACCATAGTATATGTCAAACCTACTCAGATTTAAAGTTGTAGAGGAAGCCTTCAAGAAGAAGGCAATAGAGGTGAAAGCGCCATCGGAGCGCCCATCCGATTACTTCGGCAAGTATGTATTCAATCGACAGAAGATGTACAAATACCTGCCAGCCGACGTGTATAACAAGCTCATCGACGTTATTGACAACGGAGCTCGTCTGGATCGCAGCATCGCTGATGCTGTGGCCTTAGGCATGAAGCAATGGGCTCAAGAAATGGGCGCCACTCACTATACACACTGGTTCCAACCCTTGACGGAAGGTACAGCCGAGAAGCACGACGCTTTTGTAGAGCACGATGGCAAGGGTGGTATGGTAGAGAACTTCAGTGGAAAGCTGCTCGTTCAGCAGGAGCCTGATGCCTCATCATTTCCCAACGGTGGTATCCGCAACACCTTCGAGGCCCGAGGTTACTCCGCTTGGGATCCCACATCGCCTGTGTTCATCATAGACGACACACTTTGTATTCCCACCATATTTATTTCTTATACTGGTGAGGCGCTCGACTACAAGGCCCCCTTACTCCGTTCACTCCATGCAGTAAGTAAGGCGGCCACCGATGTATGCCAATTCTTCTATAACGATGTAAAAAAGGTTCAGGTGAACCTGGGTTGGGAACAGGAGTATTTCCTCGTAGACGAGGGACTCTACTCTGCCCGTCCAGACTTGGTAATGACAGGTCGTACGCTGATGGGGCACGAGAGTGCGAAGAATCAGCAGATGGACGATCATTATTTTGGCACCATTCCCGATCGTGTTCAGGCCTTTATGAAGGATCTGGAGACTCAGGCATTAGAACTCGCCATCCCTTGCAAAACACGCCATAACGAGGTGGCTCCGAATCAGTTTGAGCTCGCCCCCATCTTCGAGGAGTGTAATCTTGCCGTAGACCATAATATGCTGTTGATGTCACTGATGAAGCGTGTGGCCCGTAATCATGGATTCCGCGTATTGCTTCACGAGAAACCCTTCGATGGCATCAATGGTTCTGGTAAGCATAACAATTGGAGTATGACTGCTGATAATGGCGTACTGCTTCATGCCCCAGGCAAGACACCTGAAGAAAATCTGCGCTTCGTCACCTTTATTGTAGAGACGCTGATGGGTGTCTATAAGCATAACGGACTGCTGAAGGCTAGCATCATGAGTGCTACCAATGCCCACCGTCTGGGTGGCAACGAGGCACCTCCTGCCATCATCAGCAGTTTCCTTGGCAAACAACTTACAGAATTGCTCGATCATATCGAGCTCTCTGACAAGGAGGATCTCTTCACATTGAAAGGCAAACAGGGAATGGAGATTGACATCCCCCAAATTCCTGATCTGATCATTGACAACACAGATCGTAATCGTACATCGCCTTTTGCCTTTACGGGTAACCGTTTCGAGTTCCGTGCACCAGGCTCCTCAGCCAACTGCGCTTCAGCTATGATTGCCCTGAACTCAGCCGTTGCAGAAGCTCTCAATTCTTTCAAAAAACGTGTGAATGAGCGTATCAAGAAAGGTGAGAGCAAACTATCAGCCATCGTGGATGTACTCCGTGAGGACATCAAGACTTGCAAACCTATCCGTTTCGATGGCAATGGCTACAGCGACGAGTGGGTAAAGGAAGCTGCAAGTCGTGGGCTCGATGTAGAGAAATCATGTCCGAAGATCTTCGAGCACTACCTCGACAAGTCCAGCATCCAGATGTTTGAGTCGACAAAGGTAATGAATCGTAAGGAGCTCGAAGCTCGAAATGAGGTAAAATGGGAGACGTATGTGAAGACCGTTCAGATAGAGGCTCGTGTGATGGGTGATCTCTCGATGAACCATATCATTCCTGTGGCTACACATTATCAATCGCAGTTGATTAAGAACGTCCAAGGCATGAAGGATGTTTTCCCCACCGAGCAGGCCAATCGCCTCTCTGCCCGTAACCTCAAACTTATTCAAGAGATTGCAGAACGTACCGAGCGTATTGAGCAATTGGTTGAGGATTTAACTGATGCTCGTCGTGTGGCCAATCGTATCTACAACATCCACGAGCGTGCCATTACCTATCATGACACAGTCTGCCCCAAGATGGATGCCATCCGTTACGAGATTGACCATCTGGAGATGATAGTAGAAGATGGTCTTTGGTCACTTCCAAAATACCGAGAACTGCTATTTATCCGCTAATCAATCCTCTGCTTACACGTAATTTTACTATATCAAAAAAGCCAGCCTCATAAGGGCTGGCTTTTTATCTTGTATTTTTTACAAATTACGCTAGAATGTCTATCAGATGATTGATCGATTGGTCTAGATCAAAATGAGCTTGCTGATATGCTTTACCTCTACGTCCCATCTCTATGAGTACAGCCTTATCCATCTGGGCCATCTCCAAAATAGCATTTGCCAAGCCTTCAGCATCAGCAGCATGGACACACAAACCACACTGAGCCTCTGCCACAATACGAGGTCCTTCACCATTCATCATTGCCAAGATAGGTTTAGATGCAGACATATAAGCCTGAAGTTTGGCAGGAGCTGTCAAATTAAAGATACTTACATCCTTTAGAGTCATCAACATGACATCTGCCTTCTCAAAGAAAGATGGCATGGTCTCAACAGGATGGCGCCCAACCCAATGAACCGTTTCCTGCAAACCATGTTCAGCACAAAAAGATTCTACCCAGGTACGTTTTCTTCCGTCACCAACAAAGACAAAATGAATCAGCGGATTATCCTTCAACAACAATGCCGCAGACATAATGTGATCGAAATCTTGTGCTTCACCCATATTTCCTGCAAACATTGCAATAAAGCCATCAGGTAATGAAGGTAGTTTATATGCCCCATGACCCTCCAAAGCTCTATCAGCCCAGTTCGGGAAATAGATTAGTTTGTCTGCAAAGTTGCCTTTCTCTAATATTGACGATTCAAAACCCTTCGAGCTCATCAGGATCTTATCGGAATGGCGATAAATCCAAGTGGTCATACGGCAAAAGAAGTTAAGTACACAAGGATTATTAACACCTCCTGCTGCCTGTAGGCTTTCTGGCCACAAGTCGAGCACCCAAAAATAAAGCGGAACCTTTTGCAGTTTCTTTACCACCACTGCTGGCACACCAATCATAACTGGGGAGGTTTCATGGATCAGTACCCTGTCGAATTTTCCAAAAAGACCAAGACGAATACTTACTAATAGAGAAGAAATAAAATAGCTGAGGTAGTTAAAAAATAATCTTACTACTCCACCTTTTCCTCTCGGGATAATAAAAGCTCGAATAACTTTGACGCCATTAACTGTCTCCTTACGTTTCCGAAAAAATCCATAGCCATCGAAGAACTTTCCTCCCGGATAATCAGGTATCGCTGTCAGCACTGTAACATCATAACCACAACGAACCAACTCAAATGCGACATCATTGCATCTGAATGTCTCTGGATAGAAATGGTTTGTACAGATGAGTATTTTCTTCATGCTCAAACTGTTTCAAAGAATGTATCGGGATGACATGGATCAAAGATCTCATTGCAATACATCACTGTAACCAGATTCTCCGTTTCTGACAGATTGATGATATTATGCGTATATCCCGGAAGCATATGTACTGCTTCTATCTTCTCACCAAAGACTTCAAACTCAATAATATCGTCAGTTCCGATTTTACGTTCTTGTATAAGTCCATGACCTGCAACGACAATAAAGAACTCCCACTTGGTATTGTGCCAATGCTGCCCTTTGGTAATTCCGGGCTTGGAGATATTAATGCTTACCTGACCATTCTTAAGTGTATGAATCAACTCTGTAAACGAGCCTCTATCATCGACATTCATCTTCAACGGAAAAGCCACCTTTTCCTTTGGCAGATAACTAAGATAGGTGGAATAGAGCTTCTTTGCAAAACTACCATTCGGAATCTCTGGAACTGTAAGGGTTCTCGGCTGGTCCGCAAATGAACGAATCAGGTTCACGATTTCTTCCAAAGTAACCTTATGAGTAACTGGACAGTAACAATACCTACCATCTGCTGATGGAATTACATCAAGGCCATCAAACTCACAACGATGTTCTTTAGCTTCCAACGCATCAAGCATCTCTGATACCAAGTCATCGATATATAACAGTTCTAACTCTACACTAGGATCATTGACCTGTATAGGCAAATCATTTGCAATATTATGGCAGAATGTTGCTACTGCAGAATTATAGTTTGGGCGACACCATTTGCCAAATAGATTCGGAAATCGATAAACTAACACCTTAGCTCCCGTTTCACTCTGATAGTTAAGGAACAAATCCTCGCCAGCTTTCTTGCTGCGTCCATATTCGGAATTACCAAATCGTCCGGACAAGGAGGCTTGTTGAGAAGAGGAAAGCATCACTGGGCATTGATTGCCTGACCTCTTCAATGTATCGAGTAATACTGAGGCAAAACCAAAATTCCCCTCCATAAACTCGCTTTGTTCCTTGGGACGGTTCACACCTGCAAGATTGAAAACAAAATCAGCATCCAGACACCAGTCCTGAAGTTGCTGAGGAGTAGAATCAATATCATACTCAAATACCTCCTCAACATTCAATTCTGGTCGAGTTCGATCCTTACCATCCCGCAAATTCTTCAGTGCTTCACACAAGTTCTTTCCAACGAATCCATGAGCACCTGTTACAAGAATTTTCATTCTATTTCGTTCGTTTATCATTCAGCTCGCGACGAATATAATCCAAGGCCGCAATCTTCTCGATGGTCTCTTCAAGCGTCAGCTGTTTTGCGTTTTCACTATTGAACTCTTTCATTTCAGCGCGGCTACTATCACCCTCTGTGAAATACTTGTCATAGTTAAGGGTTCGATTGTCAGCAGGAACTCGGTAGAAGTTACCCAGATCTTCAGCTTTAGCACACTCTTCATTAGTGAGAAGTGTCTCATACATCTTCTCACCATGACGGATTCCGATAATCTTGATATTTTCTTTCTTTCCACCAAAAAGTTCACACACAGCCTCTGCCTGCGTCTGTATGGTACAAGCAGGAGCTTTCTGAACGAGGATATCTCCGTTCTTACCTTCCTCAAAAGCAAATAGTACCAAATCAACAGCTTCTTCCAAGGACATAATAAAACGTGTCATCCTTGGCTCCGTTACCGTTATTGGATGCCCCTGGCGAATCTGATCAATCCAAAGAGGAATAACAGACCCACGAGAACACATCACATTGCCATATCGGGTACAGCATATCTTGGTCTTTCCCGAATAGCGCGACTTGGCCACAGCAATCTTCTCTTCGATGGCCTTAGTAATACCCATGGCATTAATAGGGTATGCAGCCTTATCTGTAGATAGACAAATAACTGACTCAACCCCATACTCAATGGCTGCAGTCAAAATATTATCTGTTCCAACTACATTGGTCTTAACTGCCTCCATCGGGAAGAACTCACATGATGGTACTTGTTTCAAAGCTGCCGCATGGAAGATGTAATCGACACCAGGCATTGCATTCCTACATGATTGCAAGTCACGCACATCGCCAATAAAGAACTTCAGCTTATGAGCCATATCCGGGAAACGCGCCTGATAAACATGACGCATATCATCCTGTTTTTTCTCATCACGACTAAAAATACGGATTTCTCCAATATCTGTGGTAAGGAAACGATTTAACACAGAGTTTCCAAAAGAGCCTGTACCTCCAGTAATCAGAAGGGTTTTATCTTTATATATTGACATATTTATAATAATTATTCTCGATAAGCCATCAAACTAAGGTCGTTAGTCTTAGTTGCAACAGGTTGGACATAAAGGGTATCACCACTATTGTTTCCATAAGGAAACTTAAACACACCAAACTGGAATGTGTAAAAAGGCCAGCCATCTTTCTCTTCCTGATAAACGTCTTTAAATCCATTCTCTAGATTCCCTAAATAGAGATGTACCTTGTTATCCATAATACCAGCACCACGCTCTCTTGAGAAACAGAATTGCCAAGGAGAAAGATGACGTCCATCGCCTTCAACCGTTGTTGAAAACACATACTGATCTTTCCATCTGCAGCCATAGATACAACTACCTGAGATGGGAGTTATTGCTTCAACTTCTAACGAATCTGGACGGAATAAATATATATAATTATCGGCATATGGTGCATCAGTTGCATAAAGCAATCCTTCGGGTAGAGCATGAACAACGCAGGCCCTATATCTTTGGTCGTTACAAACCACACGTTTAACGGTTCTAAAGTGGTCGGTTACCATCCATATTGCCGAGGCTTCATCAAAATCGCCAGTAAACACCCAAAGACAATCACGATATGGATCTGACACAACCTGATGAATATGATTGATTGTTCCCTGTGGAAAGGTGTATACTCTCTTCCACTGATCAACACCTAAGCGCTGATATATATGCATGGGGCACATTTCTCTGTTCAAGAAATAGCCTCCGTAAATAATTGCATCATTGAAACCAGCAATACCCTGAACCCGAGTAAAAAGTAAAGGGCGCACATTCTCATCACACGAACAACCTTCCGAAAGGTTTTCTTTCTCCATATCCAGCTCAAAAAGCTGATGGCCTACAGAAATAAGAATGTGGTTATCGTCAATGGCTATAGCTGCACGGATACCAAGCCTAAGCAATCTATATAATAACTTGGAATGCCCCAGCAGTCGTTCCTTCAATCCTGAGAAAAGTGAAAACCGCTTTTGAAGAGAGCCATCACGAAACAAAAAAATATCACCAAACTGATAACATACCAGACTGCCATCGGGCATGAAGCACAATGGAGCCATCTGTCGGTCAATCAGTCTGACATTATTCATACTTCTTACGATGATTCTTATGAATGAAGTAGTTGGCCATATAATCAAATGCCAACCAAACACCCAAGTCTATGATAAATATCCAAGTGGCACCTAACTGTAAGTTTACGCATAACATAGTCACCAAGACTATCAGTAATGACACCATTACCAATATTGCCATGACCCAACGGGCACTAAGCCCTGTACGAAGTAGTTTATGATGAATATGGTTCTTATCGGGCAAGAAGGGATTGCGATGATTCTTCATACGCGCAATAACAACCCTAACGATATCAAACATCGGTAGCAACACAGTGGATAAGCCAATAACCAGCATTTCAGAAGGGAATGTCTTTCCAGACTCACCTGCCATGTATATTAACAAGAAACTAACAAGATAACCTAAAGTAAGACTGCCCGTATCACCCATAAATATCTTATGGCTCTTCTGAACATTACCATAAACATTATATATCCAGAAAGGAACCAGAATGCCAAACATACCAAAGGCAAACAGCAAAAAGAAGTGCTGTTCCATAACAGCAGCTGCTATGCCCAAGGTTAGCAAGGAAATGGCACAGATACCTGCAGCCAAGCCATCTATTCCATCAATGAGATTGATACCATTTATAACGTAAACCACTACGAATACTGTCAACGGAATACCTACCCATGCTGAGATCTCATGAATCCAGAACAAGCCTGACAAGTCATGAATCCACATACCTGAAAGCGGGAACAACAAGGCACATGCAATCTGTACCATGAACTTTGCCTTATATGTTACACCTATCAGATCATCAACCACACCAACCAGGAAAAGCATCATCATACCCACAAAAAGCAGGCTGAAACGGATAATCATGAGATTGAGACGATCGGTTACATAAGGAACGCCCAACATCACCCAGCATCCGATAGTCAGACAGATGCAGATGAGCAGGATCGGAAGGAAAGTGATACCACCCAAACGGGGAACCGGACGATCATGCATTTTACGATCATCAGGAATGTCATATAACCTCCTACGATGACTTAAAATCAAGACTCTTGGAATGAACAACCATCCCAAAGCAGCCGATAACAGAAAAGGTACTGCTATCGAGAACACCAAAATCATTATATTATCCATTCTTGACTATTATCTTGTTTATCTTCTGAGAAATTCTTATTCTTATAATAGCTAATAACAACCTGCAGGACCAACCATAATGCCACATTACTTACCAACAGAATAGACAGGTTCCAATCCATCCATACTCCTACTACATTAAGCAAGATGAAGAATACTGTAACAGCAATGATTGTAACCAAAACGCCAACTGAACCCATACCACCCATCATCAGACGATGATGAATATGATTGTTATCACGAGTAAATACACTCACATGGTTTACGGTACGCATCACAGCTACACGCAATACATCAAACATTGGAATCAGCAATGTACCAAAACATATCATTATAACACCTTCAGGCAATGTATAACCACCCTGACGGCTCAACGCTATTACAACAAAACTCAGCATATAACCGATAGTCAGACCACCAGTACCTCCGAGATAGATATTACGCCAACCTATTCGCCAGCCCATCATATTACGGAAGAAGAATGGCAATAACATACCAACCATTGCTGCACATATCATCAGCAAGAAAGGCTGATTGGCTATATAAGCCAATACTCCAAGTACCGAGAATGCCATCATCGCCATACCAGATGCCAGACCATCTACGTCATCCAACATCGGGATTGTGTTAGAGATAAACATAACCGTCAAAACAGTAAATGGCATGCCCAATACGTATGGAAGTTCGTATATACCCAAAAGACCATGCAACTGATCAAGCCAAAGACCAGACAATGGTATCAGCAGTGCCGCAAGGAACTCAATAATCAACTTCCATGATAGAGACACACCAATAAGGTCGTCCATCACACCAAGAAGATACATCGTTGTAAGTCCAGCGATAGCAAACATGTATTGCACAAAGGTAGAATCATTCTCTTCAAGCAGAAGCAAATGTTTGTCCTGCATCAAACATGATACTACCGCCACCCCCACACATATAACGAGAATTGGGAACAAAGATACACCTCCCAAACGAGGTACTGGGCGACGGCCTTTATCTGTACGACGAGGTGGAAGATTCAGATTCTTCTTGGTACTAACCACTAATATGCGTGGGATAATGTACATGGCCAGGCCGACTGACAGCAACAATGGCACAAATAATGATATGTATAGCATTTAATAATTATTTATCTCGTTTAAACTTACAGATGAATCAGATTATGTAGGACACTCCATCTGAATCCTAATTTCTGCCATAAAGTATAAGTACTGGGGGCAGAAGTCGTGGAAGCATTACCGCCATGACGATTATAATATATCAGTTTGTCAGGAATAAAGTATACCGAATACTTAAATGCCGCAACATTTCCTATCCATCCGTCGTGATCGGGAGCATCTAAAGGAAAAGGAAGCGCTGACTCAAGGACACAACGACGGAATGCCATGCAACATCCTAAATAGCCGTTCTTAATCAGAAGATTGTAATACTTCCCAGGACGGGTTTTATTAACAGTATAAAAAGATTCAGCAATCACATTACCTTCGGCATCAACTATCACATTGTCGCTGACTACGCAGTCA
>Ga0310690_10007601_pt1 | contig 13915 bp, 11 predicted proteins | sample AusTroGonzalo_MG_2_FD_207661 | JGI IMG/M metagenome (GOLD analysis project Ga0310690, IMG submission 207661) | Bovine rumen microbial communities from tropical cattle in Woodstock, Queensland, Australia - Gonzalo_04 (v2) (version 2) | ecosystem: Host-associated > Mammals > Digestive system >... | reverse complement strand
CAGTAGCCGTTCCAGCTTTAGTGGCTCTTCTCACAGCAGTTCCGGTTCTTCGCGCAGCAGTTCATCCGGTTCGTCCCATAGCGGCGGCAGAAGATAGTTCGACTAAGAATTATGAATTAAGAATTAACAATTAGGAATTACGTTATTTTCAAAAGGGCGGAAAGCTCGAAATATTTCAACCTTGGGCAACCGTGTGTGTCCTTGGACAAAAAAACAAAAGTAATGAAAAAGATAGCAACTTTCATCATCGTAATTATGAGTGTTTTTGGCATAGCCAACGCCCAAGGGGATTATGAGGCTTTCCTGTTCTCACAAGCCGATTATTGGGGCACCGCACGATTCATGGGTGCCGGCGGCGCCTTCGGCGTAACAGGCGGCGATTTCTCCGCATTGAGCACAAACCCCGCCTCCATCGGCCTCTACAAACGGCACGAGGTCTCGTTCACCCCCATGGCGCTCAATTTCATCTACACCGATTCCTACTATTACGACAATAAAAATTCCACACAGAAGTTCAAATATACCGTTCCCCAAGTCGGTATCGTATTGGCAAAAGGCATCCGCCAGGAAAACGGGTGGAAGAACTGGCAGTTTGGATTCGGATATAACCGTATCATGGACTTCAACAACTCCTACCGCCTCAACGCGCAGGTACACAACACCCTGATGAACACGGTGGTCGATCACGTCAACGGCATCAACTACAACAATCTTTCGGGTGACGGCAGATTGGCGTGGAACAACTGGCTGATTGACACCATTCCCGGAATGACAGACCAATATTACAGCTGTTTCAGCGACAAGGACATCGATCAAAGGGCTACGGTGGTCCGCAGCGGTTCCATTGACGAGATGATATTCAGCTTCGGTGGAAACTTCAACGACAAGCTGTATTTCGGCGCCACACTCGGTTTCCCGTTCCTCAGTTTCAAGGAAACCACCACCTATACGGAAACGCCCGCCATGGAAGACAACATTAGCGGCATCAACGATTACACGTTGCAATCCGAACAGCGGAATTCGGGTACTGGCGTAAACTTGAAACTGGGTGTCATCTACCAACCTGTTGATTTTGTGCGTGTTGGCGTGGCTTTCCACACGCCCACCTACTATTGGAGAGTCAAGGACAACTTCTACAGATCCCTCGTTGCGCACTACTCCAGTGGCAAGACCAACGAGGATCTTTATGAGAACTACAACACGTTCACGCTCACCACTCCGCTGAAATTCAACTTGGGGGCTTCCTTCATCATCGCAAAACGCGCCTTCGTATCTGCCGAGTATGAATTCCAAGATTACGGCATGGCCACCTTATACGATGACAGATACGACTATGTGAAGGAGAATGAAGCCACCCGCGACAAATACGGTATCGCCCACAACATCCGCGTGGGTGGTGAGATCAACATCACGCAAGGGTTCGCCCTCCGCGCAGGCTACCGCCTGAAAACGTCCCCCTACAAGCTGACGAAAGCCCCGTACAACAACACCTCACACTTCATCTCTGCCGGATTAGGATTCAGAGGCAGAATCCTTTTCGGGGATTTGTCCTACGTATTACGCTTGAACAAAGACAGTTACTGGCTGTACGATGCGACAGGGGAAGCCGGACAATTAGCCACCATGTCACACAGCGTGATTGCCACCATCGGCTGCAAATTTTAGACATGTGATTTGTGACGTGTGATTTGTGATTTGGAACTTGAAACCTGAAATCTGAATCTTGAAACAATTCCTCCTCATCATCATAACTTTTACAGTCGCCCTGAGCACCAGTGCCCAAGAGCGGCTTTTTTTTGCGGGTACTCCCTGCGAAACGCTCACCACGGACATTCAGGGCAATCTCTATCTCACATCAGGAGCAAGTCTGGACTTTTTCACTGCGGACGGATCGCGACATTTGAACTACAGCGACCCTTCGTGGGGCAACATCTCGCACGTGGATGCCGGTATCTCCCCAAAGATACTCGTCTTCTACCTTGAAAGCGGCTCGATCATCCTGCTCAACAACGAATTAGCCCCCCTTGGAAAACCTTTGAGTCTGTTCGAGAAGTCGCTTTCCACAGTCAGGCTGGCCGCGATGGGAAATCCGAACAAGATTGTGCTGTACGATGACGCGAATCAAGACCTCATCCTTACCGACTTGAGCCTAAACGTGTTAAGCCGCTCGCACATCACCTTTCCGGACGAGTTTCACCCCACAGACATGCAGGTGGTGCCCGAACACCGCATCGCGCTGTTGGACACGCTTCACGGCATCTGCCTTTTCGACTTTTTCGGCACATTCGAGCGGGAAATCCCGATCCCCGGCATCCAAGCTATGCAGCTGATGAAAGATCGTATTATTTACCTGAAAAACAACACGTTATTTCAATACACCTTACCCACAAGCTCCACCACATTGAACATTGAGACTATCGACATTCATCTGTCCGGAATCAAACAATTCCATCTCTTCCAGAACACGTTGTACTATATTGACGACCAAAATATCCCTCATAGAATAGATCTTTAGTCCATTCCATAAAAAACGTTGGGACGTGCCAATGGCACGTCCCAACATCTTACGTCTTACATCTTACGTCTTACTCGTGCTTATAGACGGGCAGCGGCTGGTCTATCTGCTCGTTCCAGGGCAGGCCGTAACCGCCAATCTCCTTCATGAAGGGATCCGGGTCGAACTGCTCGACGTTGAAGACACCTTGACCCTTCCATGTGCCAGTGAGAATCATTTTCGCACCTAACATCGCAGGCACACCGGTCGTGTAGGAGACCGCCTGTGCACCCACTTCCTTGAAGCACTCGGCATGGTCGCAGTTGTTCCACACATAGTAGGTGCGCTCCTTGCCATCCTTCACGCCCTTGATCTGGCAGCCGATGGAGGTCTGACCATGATAGCCTTCGCCTAACGAAGAGGGTTCCGGCAGGACTGCCTTCAGGAACTGCAACGGAACGATCTCCATGCCCTTGTAGTTGATGGGCTTGATGCTGGTCATACCGACTTCCTGCAGGACATTCAGCACGGTGAGGTACTTCTGTCCGAAAGTCATCCAGAAACGGGCGCGTTTGATGGTCGGGTAGCTCTTCACGAGTGATTCAAGTTCCTCATGATAAAGCAGATAGGATTCACGGTCGCCGATATTGGGATAATCCACAGGACGATGAATCGACATCGGATCAATCTCTATCCATTGACCGTTCTCCCAGTATTTGCCGCGCTGGGTGATCTCACGAATGTTGATTTCAGGGTTGAAGTTGGTGGCGAAAGCCTTGCCGTGGTCGCCGGCGTTGCAATCGACGATGTCGAGATAGTGCATCTCGTCGAAGTAATGCTTGGCTGCGTAGGCAGTGTAGATGCTGGTCATGCCGGGGTCGAAACCGCAGCCGAGCAGCGCCATGATGCCGGCTTCTTTGAAGCGATCGTGGTAAGCCCACTGCCAGCTGTACTCGAACTTCGCCTTGTCGCGGGGCTCATAGTTGGCGGTATCCATGTAGTTGGTCTTGGTGGCGAGACAGGCGTCCATCAGGGGCAGATCCTGATAGGGAAGGGCCACATTGATCAGCAGATCTGGTTTGTAGCTTTCAAGCAGACGGATGGTTTCCTCCACGTTGTCGGCATCTACCTGAGCGGTTTGGATGCGGTTGCCGCCAATCTGGGCCGCAATGGCGTCGCATTTCGCCTTCGTGCGGGAAGCGAGCATGATTTCGGTGAAAACTTCCGGTACGGAAGCGCATTTGTGAGCCACGACGGAACCAACGCCGCCCGCTCCGATGATGAGTACTTTTGCCATTTTTCTATGTTTTTTGTGATACTTACGGATTAGGGTTTGAAAGTGCAAAGGTACAATTTTTTTGTAATTAGTGAGCAGTGAACTGTGGGCGGTCCAGAATGAAGTCAGCATCAAATGCCGATGTATTTATGTTCATTTTTGGGCTCGTTTTGATTTGCCCGAAAATTTGTATTTTTGCCAGTTGATAAATGAAAACCCTTATGAGAAAAAAGATTCTTCCTGTTATCTGTATCTTGTTGACGCTCTGCATAATAGCAACAGGTTGTATCAAAAAGAACAAACCCGTTGACGTGGCGAAGCCCCAACTTACCGAAGAGCAAACCAAGACCGCCAAGAATGTGGAGATCAACATCTTGCGGTATGAGCAGGATTTGTTCAACATCGACCAGAGCAACATGGCGGCGGCATTCGCGGCAATGTACGGGAAATATCCGGACAACATCGTTGCCAAGGATGCCTGGAACAACACCGACATGCTCCAATCCATCCGGGAATTCATCAACGACCCCGCCATCCAGGAAATATACACAGCCACCGAAGCGCAATTCGCTGACATGCAGGATTTCCGAAAACAGATCTCACCCGCCCTCACACTATATCTGACTCACTTCCCGAACGAGACAGTACCTGACTTCTGCACACTGGTCTCCGGCATTGACTTCAACATGCCGCAAGTCTTCGGATACGAAAACACCATTTTCATCTGCCTTGACATGTATCTCGGTCCTGACTGCAAACTATACAGCCAGGCCGGAATGCCGAAATACATTGCGGCTCGCTGCGACAAGAAGTACATGGCCATCGACTGTTTCTCCAAAGCTTTGGTTTACAAACACTTGCCGGACAAAACCTTGGTCACCCTTTTAGATAACATGGTGGATGCCGGCAAAACCATGCTGTTCACGCAGACCATGTTCCCGACCAAAGAGCCGCAAGACATCCTGGGGTACAGCAAGGCACAATACAAATGGGCGGTTTCGCACGAAGCGGCAATCTGGCACAAATTAATCGAGAAGAACCTGGTCTATGACAACCGCGACGACGTCATACGACGGATGATGGACGAGACCCCATTCACGCGCGATTTCGGCAATGATTCTCCCGGTCGGATCGGGGTTTTCATCGGATTCCAGATTGTGCAGAGCTACATGAAGACGCACCCCGGCACCACGCTGAAAGACCTCATGTCCATGACCGACAGCCAGAAGATTCTGAAAGAGTCTGGGTATAAGCCGAATTAGAACGGTTAAAGGTTAATGGTTAACGGTTAATGGTTAAAAGATGTATTGTTTAGGCTAACGGGAGTGTCAATTAATTGACAATTAACAAGATAAAAATTTATCAACAATTAACACTTGATAACTTTTTGGCAAAAGGTGTTTAAAACGCTTTTTGCGGTTGTATCTTTGCCGTGAACTTTAAAACTTAATATTATGTCAGGTATTAACAAAGTAATTTTAGTGGGTCATTTAGGAAGAGACCCTGAAATCAGAACTTTTGAGAACGGCAGCAAGAAAGCGAGTTTCTCGCTTGCCACGACCGAGATCCGCAAGGACAAGGACGGCAACCGCATTGAAATGACCGAGTGGCACAACATCGTGATGTGGCGCAACTTGGCGGAATTGGCGGAGAAGTATCTTCGTAAAGGCCGGCAGATCTATGTGGAGGGCCGTTTGCGGACCCACAGCTGGGACGACGCAAACGGCGTGAAGCACTTCTTCACGGAAGTGGAGGCAAACACCTTCCTCTTCCTGTCACCGAAAGAGAGCGCAGGCCCAACAGTGACGTATGTGCCGAACCAGACGGCCGCCGCACCGCAACCGACACCGCAACCGGTACCGCCGGACAATCCCGTGCCGGACGAGAGCTTCTCCGACGATTTACCGTTCTGATGAACTGCGAGAGGGCGTATCGAATGTGATATGCCCTCTTTTTTGCAAAAAACCGACTTTGCCAAGCCTGAGAAACAATCGGCAAAATGTCTTGTAGCGTCATATATCATACGCCAAATATCATATATATAAAACAGCTTGATTCGGGTCAGGAAATTGTGTAAAAAACGCCGTTGATTTTTTTGTATATTTGCAGCGTCATTATTATTGTTACATGTCTTTTCTTAGTTGGACCATCAAATGCTCTGTCAGATAATTAATAAACGACCAAAAGTGTTTTATTTCAATATGATACGCCATGCCTGTCCGCTTTTGTTTTTTTTGTTGGTGAGTTGGAACGTGCAAGGACAAGGCAAGTTCATTTTCACACCGCAATGGACAGCACAGGCGCAGTTTGCCGGCTACTATGTGGCGCAGGAGAAGGGCTTTTATAAAGAAGCCGGGCTTTCCGTGGAGATTGTCCATCCTTCGCCTACACAACCGGCCATGAAGCGCATCCGAAACAATGAGAGTCAAGCCACCACCCTGCCACTTTGTCAGGCGATGGAAATCGTGGACGGAGGAATCGAATTAGTGAACATCCTGCAAACTTCGATGAACAATGCGATGGTCATCGTGTCGCGCCGCGGGGTCGATCCCTTGACGCAGAAGGGTGCGCGCGTGGGGATCTGGAGCGCGGGATTCGGCCAGCTGGCCATCTGGTTGAGCATCAAGGACCACCTCGACTACAAATGGACTCCTTTTGCCACGAATGTTAACCTGTTTGTGGCGGGCGCCATCGATGCGACGCTGGCCATGAGTTACAACGAGTATTACCAACTGCTGCAGACAGGCCTGCCGGTGAATGAAAAATGCGTGTATCGTTTCTGCGACCACGGCTACAACGTGCAGGAGGACGGCGTGTATATGACACGTGAATATTACGAGAAACATCGTGCAGAGGCAAAGAAGTTTGCCCAAGCCAGTCGCAAAGGTTGGGAATGGGCGGCCTCGCATCCTGAAGAGACACTGGATATCGTGATGAAATATGTGCAGGAAAACCATATCGCCACAAACCGGATCCTACAGCAGCTGATGCTGGAAGAGGTGCTTCGTCTGCAACTGGACCGCGAATCGGGGAAACGGGAATTCCGCCTTCGCCCTGACATGGTGAAACGGGCCAGCGATTTGATGTTGGAGTACAAAATGTTGAAACACGCAGTCTCATACGAACAATTAATTGCCAAATAACCATGAAGTTCAGACTTTTTTCTTTTCTCAAAAAATCACTTGCCACGCGACTGAGCTTTGTTCTCGTCCTTTTCGTCGGCATCATTTTGATAGCCGCGTTAGGTTACATATTCTGGGTGTCGCGCCTGGCCATCCGCGAGGAAGCCATCGAGCGGGCCACGAACCAGCTGGAGAACACCACACTGCGTGTGACCAACATCCTTGACAGAGTGGAGATTGCCTCCAAAAACACCGAGTGGTTGGTAAAACGTCACATCAACTCATCAGACTCCATGTTCGTCTATTCGCACCGGATTTTGGCAATCCACCCGAATCTTAACGGCTGTTCCATCGCTTTCGAGCCCAATTATTTTCCCAAGCGCGGACGCTATTTTTCCGCCTACTCATACAACAACCAAGGGGAGATTGAAACGACGCAGGAAGGAAACGAACATTACGAGTATTTCTATATGGATTGGTATCAGCTTTGCAAGCTGTTGGACCGTCCGGTCTGGACCGAGCCCTTCATGGATTATAATCCTGACGACATTTACTCCAAAGATATGATTGCTTCATACTGTCGTCCTTTAAAAGACAAGGAAGGTCAGTATATCGGTACGCTTTCAGTGGATATTTCACTGTCGTGGCTTTCGAAAACCATCTCGGCCGTGAAACCTTACCCACATTCTTATAGCATCATGATTGGTCAGGGCGGAACATTTTTCGTGCATCCTGACTCGACAAAACTCGTGTATCAGTCCATTTTCACCGAATCCATGCTCCATCCTGATTCAGCCATGGTGGAACTTGGTCATGCCATGCAACGTGGCGAAAAGGGAATGCGCCAGTTGAAGGTGGATGGAGAGGAATGTTATGTTTTCTTCAACCCCATCGGGTCAACCGGATGGAGTGTGGCCATTGTCTGCCCGGAAAGCGACATTTTCGGGGGGTTCGACAAGTTACGCAGGACCGTGATGTGCACGGTGATCGGAGGGCTGATACTGCTGATGCTGGTGTGCGGACGGGTTGTCCGCCGCGAACTGAAACCTCTCACGAGACTGGCACGCCAGGCGGAGACCATCGCTTCGGGTGATTTTAGTGTGGTATTGCCAGACGACGGGCGCCGGGACGAAATCGGACAGCTCAGGGAGACGTTCACCAACATGCAAGACTCTTTGGTCAAATATATTGAAGAATTGAAAGACACCACCGCTCAGAAGGCTTCCATAGAGAACGAGCTGAAGGTGGCCAGCGATATCCAGATGAGCATGGTGCCTCGCATGTTCCCGGCATTCCCCAACCGTCAAAACATCGACCTCCACGCCTCCATCTCTCCCGCCAAGGAAGTGGGCGGCGACCTCTATGACTACTTCATCCAGGACGAGATGCTTCACTTCTGCGTCGGGGATGTCTCAGGCAAAGGCATTCCCGCCAGCCTCTTCATGGCCGTCACGCGAAACCTCTTCCGTATCGTGGCGCAACAGGGACAGTCACCGGTGGAAATCGCCACCCAGATCAACACGATTCTCTCCAAAGACAACGACCAAGGCATGTTTGTCACGATGTTCATCGGCAAGGTGGATCTTCATACCGGGCACCTCGATTACTGCAATTGCGGCCACAACGCCCCGATTATTGACGGTCAGTTCCTCAAAATGCAGTACGCCAACCAGCCTCTCGGACTTTGGGAGGACGATCCGTTCTATGGCGAAAGCATTGACAACATCAAGGGCAAGCAAATGCTATTCTACACCGACGGCCTCAACGAATCCGAAAATATAGATAAGGAACAGCTTGGCAATGAGCGTTTGATCAAGCTGATGCAAAATGCACAAGATATGGATGCCCGTCATGTGGTTGACATGCTCGTAAGCGCCGTCGAAGAACACAGAGCCGGCGCGGATCCGAATGACGATTTGACGTTGTTGTGTCTGACGATATTAGAATGAAGAATGATAAGTGATGAATAAAGAAAAGGAACTTGACGATGAAATTGTGGAGCTTTCGGATGAAGATCTGGAGAAAGCTGTTGGGGGTTATAACGGGAATCCCACTGGTATGAATGTAATCTAGTTTATTAAGAATACTTGAATGATGAAATCAGTTTGGATTTGGATATTGGCCCTAACGGCTTTGGTTTTCACCTCATGCCGAAACAATGAAAGCAATGAGACTCTCACACCAGCGGAAAAGAAGATCATGACGGCAGACTCTGCAGCACGTCATGCCATATTTTCCATTGACAGACGTGTATTCTGGCAGGGTGACCCGAAACGGGCAGAGTTTGTTATTGACAGCCTGAAAAACATTGTCGATAGTTTGGAGACGTGCGGCGACTTGACTGAGTTGGTTGCAGACGAATTGCGCGGCGAACTTTACCAATATACTCTCCGCCCAACTCAGTCTGAGGAGTACTTTAGCCAGGCATGGGCTCACGAAGCCCCCACAGATATCCAACAGTGGCACTACAAAGCAGCGGGCAATTATCTCGCTTACCTGTTGTACATGCGTCACAACTACGAAGGATTCCTGCGTGTGGGCGTACCGCTGATTGCATGGATGGACTCATTGGATAACGACAGCTGGAAAAGGAAGATGAGCCAGTTATTGCCTTATTATGAGAACGGTTCTTACAGTACCTGGGGACAAAAGATGAATCTTTACTCGTTGTTGGGATGCTGCTATCTGAAATTGGAACAGCGAGACAAGGCGAAGGAGGTCTTGAAACAATTTGACACCTATAGCCGGGAAGTGCTCGCAGAAGACTCGTCACGTATAAGTCCCCTCTTTGTCAACACCTACGCCAGAGTCAAGGATGCCTACGTCAGGGTGAAAGACTGGGATGAAGTGGTCAGATGGCTGGACATCATCGACACATTAGGCGATCTCTATGGACAGAAATATCCTGAATCGGATATTCTGAAAATCTACAATATTTACGGCCATCTGGACGATGCCCTGGAGCTGTGGATTCAGGGGGACACGGATTCCGCCGCCGTCGAATACGATGCGTTCATCAAGGATGCGTCCGGCGACTTGAATGCCCTCATCCAATCTAACGACCAATACCTGATGCCGGCAAAGCGATATGAAGAAGCTGCCGAGCACTACGACTATCTCGACTATTTCGTGGACAAGCCCTGGTTGGAAGAGATTAGTGCCTACTATTTCCCCAAGCTCCGCGCCAACTACTATGCCGGGCGTAAGGACACGGCCCTTCGCGTGGCCATGCAGATTGCCGACTTGTTCGACTCTGCCTTCCTGTGGCAAAAGAAAAGCCAGATGGCGGAAATGGCCACGATTTACGACACCCAGGGCAAAGAGATGGAGATTGCCCGCCAGCAGGCGAAACTTTCGAAACAGCGACTTATCGGTACGATTGTTGCCCTGTTGCTGTTGACAACGTTCTTCCTCATCTATTCATGGTATCGTCGGCGCGCCCAAAAGCGACTCGCCGCCGCACATAGCCAATTGCAGGAGGCTTACAACCAATTGGAGGAGACCACCGCGGCCAAAGAGCGCATCGAGAGCGAGCTGCGCATCGCCCGTGACATCCAGATGTCAATGGTGCCCAGTCTCTTCCCCGACTACGAAGGGTTGGATATGTTCGCTGCAATGACCCCCGCCAAGGAGGTGGGCGGCGACCTGTATGGCTATGTCATGCAGGGAGACCGGCTCTACTTCTGCGTCGGGGATGTCTCCGGCAAAGGTGTGCCCGCCAGCCTTTTCATGGCCCAGAGCGCCCGTCTCTTCCGCACCCTCGCCTCCGAGGGCATGATGCCTGCCGACATCGCCGTGCGCATGAACAACGCCCTCGCGGAGAACAACGAAACCGGCATGTTCGTGACCATGTTCATCGGATTGCTCAACCTGAAGACCGGCCATCTCGACTACTGCAACTGCGGCCACAACGCACCAATCATCGACGGGCAATTCCTGAAGATGGAGTACGACAACCAGCCGCTCGGACTTTGGGAGGACGACCCGTTCTACGGAGAGTGCATCGAGGACATCAGAGACAAGCAACTGCTCGTCTATACCGATGGTCTGAACGAAGCCGAAAACCCGCAACAAGAGCTGTTGGGCAACGCCCGCCTCTTGGAACTGATGGCTGACACCAAATCGCTCACCTCCCAACAGGTGCTTGAAATGCTAATCAACGCCGTCGAGGAACACCGCGCAGGCGCAGATCCCAACGACGATTTGACACTGATGTGCTTGTCCCTTCACAATTCATGATTCACAATAAATGATGTTTTTTTGTGAAGAGGTATGTATTAAAATCATATTTTTGCAGCGATAATTATCACCCTAAAGAACAACGGTTATTGTTATGAAACGAGAACTGATAATCAAAAACGAGGAGCAGGAACTGATGCGCGTTGCCGAATTTATGGAAAACGTGTGCGATGAATTGCAACTCGACATGCACGTGGCCATGAAACTCCAGTTGGCCATGGAAGAGATGGTGACCAACGTCATCTTCTATGCATACCCCGAAGGCACCACTGCCGAAATCACGCTCACCGCGGAGAGTGACGACAAAGAGCTGACCCTCATACTCTCTGACACGGGCAAGCCCTTCGACCCGACGGCAAAGGAAGATGCTGATACAGAGACCAATCCGATGGATCGCGAGCAAGGCGGCATGGGCATCCTCATCGTGAAAAACATCATGAACGAGGTCTCCTACCAACGTCTTGGCGACATGAATCAGTTAACCATGAAGAAAGCATTATAAAGTCGAATTTAGAACATCAAAATATTATGACACAGATTTTAAAAGAAGAAGGAAAGACAATTGTCAAAACGGGCGCACGCATCGACACATTGAATGCCGCGCAATTTGAGCAAGATATCCAGCCCGCTCTGGAACAAGGAGTGAATCTGGAAATCGACTGTACCGAGCTGGGTTACATGGCCAGCTCCGGTCTGCGCATCCTGCAGGCCACGATGCGCAATGTCGTCCGCACCCTTGGCGGCCAGATGAAGTTGACGCACGTGAACGACGACATTTTCGACATCCTGAAGATGACCGGCTTCACCCGGCACATCACGGTCGAAAGAGCATAGCTTATGGCTGAAATATTCAACAAGGAGGCCCTCGAGGCGCTTGACGACCACAGCGAAGACAAGGAGATGGCACGTGTGGCATCGCCAAAGCTTCGATTGGTGCTTGCCGCCATGGTCGCCATGATCGTCGTGGTGCTTTTTTGGTGCTTTTTCGGAACAATAAACTACAAAGTCACCGCACAAGGAGTGGTCTTTCCTTTTGGAGAAGCCACGCCTGTAAGCGTACCGTCAGAAGGAACGGTAAGTCTTTGTCTGGTGGAACCTGGTGACACCGTCTCCCGTGGAATTCCAGTGGTGGAAATCCATACCGACCTCTCCACATCGACAGTGGTCGCGCCGCGCGACGGCGTGGTTATCTCCACGCTTCTCCCCGGAAAGCAATTCAATGCCGGCGATCCAGTGGCTTGGCTTCTGCCTCAGTCTCACGAGATGTCCGGTCGCGAATTACTCTGTTATGTAACGTATGATGGGGTGCGCGACCTCGAATTAGGGCAGAAAGTACAGGTCACCCCCGCCAACAGAAAGCGTGAACGTTGGGGCTATGTGTACGGCACTGTGGTAAATATTGATCAATATCCGACAACCCGTCAGGAAATCGTCAACCATGTGAAGCTCGATCCATTGGCCGCTTTTGTGGAAGATGGCCAGCCGGTTTATGAGGTTCGAGTCTTGCTGGATGAAAAGGATGGCAAGCTCGTTTGGAGCCGTGAAAAGAGCAATGTTGTGAAAGTTGACAACGGTTCGCTTTGTGACATTCAGATCATCACCAAGAAACAACCTGTATGGCGTGTGTTGGTCGGCGCAGTTGAGAGCGCTACCGAAACATCGATGGGAAAATAAGCTTGAATTATGGGCAAGAAAAGAGTCGCTAAGGTGCCGATGGTGATGCAGATGGAGGCGGTGGAATGTGGTGCCGCCTCGTTGGCTATGATTTTGGCCCATTACGGAAAATGGCTGCCGTTGGAACAGGTGCGTGCCGACTGCGGGGTGAGTCGCGATGGTTCCTCCGCGAAGAGCATTGTCATGGCAGCACGCAACTACGGGCTTGAAGCCAAAGGTTATCGCATGTCTGCCGGATCTTTGAAGGACAAGCAACCCGCCATCATCCATTGGAACTTCAACCACTTCGTGGTGTTCCGAGGCTTCGACCTCAAGGGTCGGGCCTGCATCAACGACCCTGCTTCAGGACCGGTGAAATATTCCCTCGAAGAGTTTCGCAAGCATTTCACAGGCGTGTGCCTGACCTTCCGCCCGACGGAAAAGTTCGAGAAGAGTGGCCAGCAGACCAGCATTCTCTCCTACGTTCGCAAGAACATGAAAGGTTCCCGCGAAGCGTTCTGGATCACCTTTATTTTTGCCCTGATGGCCGCTTTTGTGGCACTTATCACCCCGCTATTCACGCGTATCTTCCTCGATGAAATCCTTTCAGGTAACAAGAGTGACTGGGTTCCCTACTTCTTCACAGGCTTGGGTGTTGTCGGCATATACCAATTCTTTATGGTGATGCTGCGAACCCGCTACTCCAAACGGGTGGCAGGCTCTCTGGCGCTGAAAGGCAACCAGGAGTATCTGCGCCATCTGCTCCGCCTGCCCATGTCGTTTTTCTCTATGCGGAACGTGGGCGATCTGCAACAACGGATGCACTTGAACCAGACCATAACCCACACGCTGGTGGAAGTACTTGCCCCTCAAGCGATTAACATTGTGTTACTGGTGCTCTATGTCGCGTTGATGTTTTCATACTCCGTAAGTCTGACAATCATCGGAATCGTGGCAGTGGTCCTCAACTTGGCGATGGTGAAGTATTTCTCCGACCAACGTATCAACCTCACTCGTTCGATGGAGCAAAGCGTTGGAAAATACGTTTCGGCCACCATCTCATGCATCGACAACATGGAGACCATCAAAGCGGCGGGTGCCGAAACGGGTTTTTTCAAATATTGGAGCGGA
>Ga0310690_10007600_pt1 | contig 13916 bp, 12 predicted proteins | sample AusTroGonzalo_MG_2_FD_207661 | JGI IMG/M metagenome (GOLD analysis project Ga0310690, IMG submission 207661) | Bovine rumen microbial communities from tropical cattle in Woodstock, Queensland, Australia - Gonzalo_04 (v2) (version 2) | ecosystem: Host-associated > Mammals > Digestive system >... | reverse complement strand
GGTGTTGCGCTTTACGTAAACTACCTGAAAGACGGTGTTGCAAATGATGAAAGTTTGAATTTGATAAAGAAGAACAAAGGCAAAATCGTTATAGACAACGTAGGCGGAAGCGCTTATAAAACATTATCAAAAATACTTGAAAAACTTGGTCTTTCAGACAGATACGTATGGTTAAACCAAGAAGAAGATCCTTTCTTCCACGGAATCGGTAAAGCGGATTGCGACCCGAAGGGAAATAAAACTTTTTATGATTATTCCGTTGATGCTACGGTTGTTTCAAAAGACAAAAACGGTAATAGTTTTTACCCCGTTATAAAAACAATGGGATATGAAGAAACGCTAAAAGATATGCCGGTAAATACAGTTGTATTCATCACAGACCCCGACCACGACCGGTTGACGGTAACGCAAATTGAAGACGTTTCGGCAAAAGCAAGACTTCAATCCTTGGGCATAGATTATATGCCGCTGAATGATAACCGTATTCTTGCAATATACACCGCAAACCAATCATTCCTTTTGATAATGGATTTCTGGTACAACCAATTGAAAAATTGCGGCAAGCTGGAAAATCATCCGAGATTTATCATCAAAACAACAGCCTCCGCAAAATCTTGGGATGAATGGGCTAAACATAACAGAATCAACGTAATTAACGTTCCTGTCGGATTTAAAGAAATTGCAAACATTATGAAAAAAGTTGAAAAACAAATTAAAGATAATCCGAATGCCGACGTTGTAATTACAGATTTATTCGGAAACGATGTAAACTTGGGCAAAAATCCGAGAATGATTTTCGGCGGCGAAGAATCCGGCGGAATGATTATCGGAGCGGAAGAATTTATCGTTTCACAAAACGGCAGAAAAGCAATCGCAATGAGAGAAAAGAGCGCATCGGAAGCCATTATCGCCGCTTCTGCTCTTTGCGGAAAATTGGATGAAGAAAATATAGTTCTGTCAGAACAATTTGAAAAGATTTTGAATGAAAATAATATCATTTCAAAATTCGATATCAGAACTGATATTTCATATTACAACGAATCCGAGCCTGATATCGAAAAACTCAAAGAAGACAAGCTCAAAGGCGAATCTCTGAGAACAAAAAATGACTTGTATTACCTTTCTTTGGCACTGGCTTACAAAGAAAGACTAATTACTTTGGACAACGTAAAAGAAGTGTTCAGAAATCAGTTCCCCGAGCTTAATTTTGAAAACCTGATTGACATAAAGTTTGTCGGCGACGGAACATATTTGGAATTTGACGACAAGTTTGTGGAAATTCGTCCGTCAGGAACGGATGCCAAAACAAAAGCCTACGCAGCCGGTTCTTGCAAACAGGAAATAGAAAAATATACACAAACTCTCGGAAACTATTCCGGCGAAAGAAATGATTTGTACAACAGATACGTTTCTGAAGATTTTTACCAAACGGCAAAAGAAAAATCCATGAAATATTATATTGAATATACAAACAAAGATGCGAACAATGAACTGTTTACACCGCCCGAATATAATTGGATGGTTCAAAATATTTGTCAATAGAATAAAAATTAAAATACAACAATGCAGGGTACACGCCCTGCATTGTTTGTAATAACCATAAATTTATTTAGCGGCGGGTATGTATAAAATTACACAGTAAAACATACACATTAATTGCATTTTTCACCTTACTCACCGAAAATTTAAAAAATTATTTGCAATTGCATTTACTTTTTTTCTTAAATATTTTTAAAATTGATTTTTTACAACAATTCTTGCAACAATTACAATCTTTCGAACAATCACAATCTTTGCAGCAATCGCATTTACATTTTTCGCCGTTTTGGCATCCACAGTCACAGCCTTGTACGCAGTTACATTTTACCTCGCAATTACATCCGCAATTACAATTTTCACAAGCAAAAGCAGAGTTCATCGTAAAGATGAGCATTCCCGATAAAAGTAAACCGCCTAATAATTTCTTCATAATTGTCTCCTTTCAATATTTCATATACCCCTAGGGGGTATATTATCATATTAAACCTTTATTTCAGTTTTGTCAAGGGTATACCTTTAAAATAGTTAGCCGGTAAGCTATATTGACATATACCCATACATGGTATAATATTTATAAAGATATTTTTTGGGGGAAATTATGTCTGAAAAAAGTTGCAAATGCAAGAAAACAAAACAAAGAGACAAAGAAGAATACACAAAGCTGATACACAGACTAAACAGAATTGAAGGACAAATCAGAGGTATTCGCAATATGGTGGAAAACAGTGCACATTGTACCGATATCCTGACTCAATCGTCTGCAGTTTCTTTTGCAATTAAGGCTTTTAATGCAGAATTGCTTTCAAACCACCTGCATACTTGTGTTGTACACGATATACAAGAAGGCAAAATTGAAACCATTGACGAACTTGCAAATATAGTTCAAAAACTTATTAAATAATTCTATTAATATTTTATAGGTATCTTCACCTTGGGTATCTTTCCGTCGGGTTTATGAGCATTTTTGCCAATTTATCCGCTCCCTCGTAAGTTCTTTTTGAAAGAATTTCAGCGGCCTTTTTGTTGTCATATCCGACAAAACGATGCTCAACTTCAAAAGTCTTATCCTCAAAAATATCAACAAGTGCGTAGCAGGACTTTGCATTTGACGTGAACGGACGTCCTACGCTGCCGGTATTAACTACCGTCTGTTTTGTATTTGTTTGATATCCGCAAGGGATGTGAGTATGTCCGACAAAAATTATATCGGCATCAACACCCGCAATCATTTCTTCAACCTGATTAAGCGGCAGGTCGGGCATTATATTTTCATTGTTCTTTCTCGGCGAGCCGTGTGCCAGAAATATCTTCACACCCAAAACTTCAAGCTCCTTCGTCTTTTCAAGATTCGCCAAGAATTTTTTTAATTCGTCGGGAATAATTTCCTGATCGTTTTCAAGAGCGTATCCCATTACGGGGTTAATTTCTTTCAAATATTCAACCTGCTTGGGAGTGGCACAACAAATCATTTCATCCGTGTTTCCCTGAATTGAAATCAACTTGCCCTCATCAATCATTTTTTTCAAAAAGGTTATCGTTTCCACAGGCTGAGGTCCTGACATGGCAAGGTCGCCAAGGCAAAATAATTTTTCACATTTTTCCTTTTCAATATCTTTCAAAACCGCTTCAAGCGCCTGCATATTGCCGTGTATATCCGATATTACAGCTATTTTCATCTTTTATTCCCCTATATTTTATTTTTTGAATTATAATATTTATTATAGTTTAAAAAGGTTCAAAATGATAAAAAGAAAAGAAACTAAACAATTTTTCATAGGCAGCGTGCCGGTAGGCGGAAACGCCCCTGTAAGTGTGCAATCCATGTGCAACACTGACACAAGGGACGTAAATGCAACATTAAAACAAATTAACGAGCTGGCTGAAGCCGGATGTGAAATAGTCCGTTTAGCCATATTAAATAAAGATGCCGCAGCCGCAATTAAGGATTTGGTAAAAAAAACACCGATACCCTTGGTGGCTGACATCCATTTCGATTATCGTTTGGCACTTACCTGTATAGAAAACGGAATAAACTCGCTGAGGCTAAACCCCGGAAACATCGGCAGAGAAGAGAATGTTAAAAAGGTTGCTCTTCTTGCAAAGACAAACAAAGTCCCAATCAGAATAGGAATTAACGCAGGTTCTTTGGATAAAGAAATTAAAAGCCGCACGGATATTTCACTGCCCGAAAAAATGGTTTTATCAGCATTAGAACATATAAAAATATTGGAAGATAACGATTTTGACCTTATAAAAGTTTCATTAAAGTCAAGTGACGTAATCTCGACAATAGAAGCGTACCGCCTGATGTCAGAAAAAATTGATTACCCGCTGCATTTGGGTATAACTGAAGCAGGCACTTTAAGAAACGGTATTATAAAATCCTCCGTCGGCATAGGAACGCTTTTGGCGGAAGGCATCGGAGATACGATAAGAGTTTCATTAACCGACAATCCGGTTGAAGAAGTTAAAGCGGCTTATGACATATTAAAAGCTTTAGGATTGAGAAAAAGAGGTATAAATTTTGTTTCCTGTCCGACTTGCGGAAGAACGCAAATTGACTTGATAGGTCTTGCAAAACGTGTTGAAGAACGTTTGAAAGACATACAAGCACCTTTAAAAATTGCAGTTATGGGCTGTGCCGTGAACGGACCGGGGGAAGCTTCCGATGCTGATTTCGGTATCGCAGGAGGAATCGGAGAAGGATATATTTTCAAAAAAGGCGAAATTATAGAAAAAGTTCCCGAAAGTGAACTGCTTTCAAAATTTGAAAATTTGGTACGAAATTCACTAAAATAATTTTTAATCTAAATCATTTGTTTGAAATGTATAAATAAATATTTGCCCTGCACAAAAAAATAATGTAAAATGATTTTTAAGAGTACAAATAGTGAGGTCTTTATTTTATGAAAAGATTTATTTGTTTGTTAGTATTAGCGGCAGCAAGCGTTTCAGCGGGTATGTGCGCAATTTCTACAAAAGATATGACAAATTCTACATATATGAATAATCAAGGATATTCAAAAGAAACAATAAGAATTGTAAACAATCAAATATACAAACCAAAAGCAGCAAGAGAAGAGGAAAATCTTGCATACAAATTTTGGCAGAAATTTAATTCATATATTGATCCCGCATATGATAACGGACAATTCGGTTATTCCGAAATCCAATTTAAAAACAAATGGGATGAATTTTAAAAATTTCAAATTTTTTATTTATACCTAAATAAAAAAGATAAGAGGATGACTTAGCGGTCACCCTCTTTTAATTACGGTGAAAGGGAAAAAAGTTATTAGTTATTAGAATAGATTATTCAACGTCAAAAAGACTGTGAATTCTTTGTCTTATTTCTTTTTCATCAAGCTCTTCAGAATTTTTGTTAAGGTCGAGAGCAATTTGATAATATTGAGCCGCAAGCATAATATTATTCTGTGCCTGATAGGCTCTTGCAAGATTAAAGTTTGCAAGCAAATAATCGGGTTCGATTTTTAAAGCTTCTTCAAAAAGTCTGATAGCTTCTTTGACATTACCGATTCCGTCAAGATAAATAACACCAAGATTATTCATCGCCGTGCTGTAATCGGGTTTAAGTTTTATTGCCTTGCTGTATGCAATTATTGCTTCTTCAAGATAATCGTTCTCCCAAAGAGCAATACCGGCTTTGCCGTATACTTTCGGGTTTTCCGGTGCAATTTTTATTGCATCGCAATATGATTTAATTGCATCATCAAGGTTATCCGAATCAAAATATATGTCGCCTATTGCAATATAGGCATCAACCGCCTTCGGATCAAGCGCTATCGCCATATCATAAAAAGCCAAAGCAGCCTCCGTATTATTCTTAATTTGATGATAAATAAGCGCAATCGCCTGACAAACAATCGCTGTCCACTCATTTTCAGGATTAAGACTTATTGCTTTTTTGTAGTGTTCGATTGCTTCGTCATAATGTTCAACCTGAACAAGAGCAAATGCCAGACTGTTATGATAGAACGGATTTTCTTCATCCCTTTCCAAAGCAAGCTTAAATGCGCTGATTGCACTTAACCTGTCATTTTTCTGAATGTAAAGATGTCCCAGTTCATAATATATTTTGGAATTTTCCGGTTCAATCGGCAAAAGTCTTGTATAGTAATCAATCGCCTCATCTGTTTTATCTTCGAAATATGTTTGAGTAACCGTTGCAGCTTTAATAAGCAAATCCCTGTTTGCAGGTGCAAGTTCAAGAGCATGTTTATACGCTCCCAAAGCCGCCTCGGGTTCTTCTTCTTTCAACAGTAAATCACCGCAGGCATGATAAAATTGTGCGGAATGACAAGTATTTTCCGCTGCCTCATGGTACGTCTTTATTGCAAGACGGTTTTTCTTCATACTTTCATAAAAATTGCCGACAAATTTATACTTTATTGTCGCCAAATGTTCTTTTAAGCCGGAATAAATCATTTTCAAAGATGCTTTATCCCAAAGCATCATAACGGAACCGGTTAATAAATAATGCAGTGATTTAACAAGTTCCAGTGTTTTCACGGAGTTCTTTTCAAGAAGAACCTGTGAAAGTAAAACTCTTGCTCTGGCGGAATTTAGGGGATGTAATTTTATTGCTTCATAAAACTCTTTTTCGGCATTATCGGTTTCGTTTGCCATGTTGAAAAAGTATGCCATATACATGTGGGCATTTGCATTTTTAGGAGCAAGTCCGACAGCGGCTTTGCACTGTTCTATCGCTCCTTCCAAAGATATATCGCCTTTTTTCCACAACAAGCATGCAAGTCTGTAATAAACTTCAGAAATAGCCGGATCAGCCTTCAGGGCTTTAATGTACATATCCACGGCATAATTTAAATCGGAAATATTCATTCCGGTTAAATATCTCTCGTGTGCACTTCTCGCTTTTTCCAATAACTCTATTGCTTTCTCGCTCTTTTCCGAAAAATTGTTTAATTCTATGTTCTGCTGAAGCATGGATTTCCTCTTTCCACCTATAGATGTAACTGATTATTTAGACGGACAAAAGAAAAATAAACTTTAACGATTTTTGGAAAATATCATTTATTTGATGGATATTTTTGACACTCAATTTTATAAACTTATATTAAAAACTTGTAAATATACGTATTAATAGAATAAAATAATACTATATATGCAAAAATGGGGAGATTATGGAAAAAACGGAGAGCAAATTTAATATAATAGATTGTCTTGTTAAGGCAATCAAACTTGGTGCATCGGATATCCATTTCAGAACCGGTTTGCCGCCCGTTGTCAGGATAAACGGTCAAGTCGAAAGACTGGATTTGCCACCCCTATCCGAACGTGATTTAGGAATAGGCATAGAATACATTCTGCCGACATCCATGCGAAACCAGGCATACAGCATGTATGACCTCGACTTTCCGTGTGAAATAGAAGGCATCTCCAGATTCAGAGTCAACCTTTGCCGTCAATTAGGCAAAACCTCTTTGGTTTTCAGAGTTGTACCCTATGAAATAAAAACATTTGAACAGCTAAACCTGCCGCAAAGCCTCACAAAATTGGCAGATTTGAATAACGGACTTATATTAATTACCGGCCCGACAGGCAGCGGAAAATCGACAACAATCGCAAGTATAGTAGAATATATAAACCAAAATTATAAAAAACACATTATTACAATTGAAGACCCGGTTGAGTTTATTTACACATCAAAAAAATCTCTCGTTACACAAAGACAAATAGGAGTTGATGCGGAAAACTTCCCATTAAGCGTAAAATATGCAATGAGGCAAGACCCTGACGTTATTGTTATCGGAGAAATCAGAGACAGAGAAACAATGGATGCAGCACTCAAAGCTGCAGAAACCGGACATTTGGTTTTGGCAACGCTGCATACCAATGATGCAATAACGACAATTAACAGAGTTATAAATCTTTTTGAACTTGAATTGCAGGATTATATAAGAAATCAGCTTGCATACTGTCTTAGAGCAACAATAGCTCAAAAAATACTGCCAAAACAAGACAGCACGGGACGTATTCCCGCATGTGAGGTTTTGATTGTAACACCTACCATTCAAGATTTAATTATCAAAAATGATTTGGACAAAATATACGAGCTGGTCAAATACGGACAGTTCAGTGATATGCTCACTTTAAACATGTCATTGGATGCCCTCGTTAAGAACGGTATTATTTCACAAGAGACAGCAATAATGAACTCAAACAGAAAGAATGAATTGCACAACATGCTGAAAGGTTCATACAGTGGAACAAGGTAATTTTTCTTCCGATTTTATGACAAACGCAATAAACCTGAAAACCTATCCGCTGAGTGAAACGGACAGAATAGTCTTGATGTATTCCGAAGACAGAGGGCTAATCAAAGGTGTTGCAAAAGGAGTTAAAAAAGCCAAAAGCAAACTCGGCGGACGAATGGAATTGCTGGTCGCTAACAAACTCATGCTTCACAAGGGACGTAATCTCAATACAATCGCACAAGCCGAAGCGCTGAACACGTTTTATAAAACCCGTACGGATATGGACAAGATGCTGTATTCAATGTACTGTGCAGAAGTGGTCATGAATTTCGGCGTTGAAGACGATCCCAGCTCCGCTGAAATTTTTAATCTTTTATACAAAGTTTTGGAAACCATTTCCGCATGCGAGAACAAAGTTGATATTTTGTTAAAATGTCTTAATTTTCAGCTAAAAATGTGTAAAATATTGGGATACGGACTTGAACTTTCCTGCTGTACCGTATGTTCAAAAGAACCTGTGGGAAAAGAAATATATTTTTCGGGAGCGCATGGCGGAATTGTGTGTGAGGATTGCATTTCCGAGATTCTTGGTTTGAAGAAAATGAATGTAAAATTGCAGCAATTTTTTATCGCAACAATGAACATTGATTTTTCAGAAAAAACAGTTTATGATGATAAAGTGGATGAGAAGTTTGCACTATTCTGTTTCAATTTTATGAAAGATTATATTGCATCATTTTCATCAAAACCTTTTAAGACAGCGGCGACACTTGCCACAGTCGGGTAGTTGGGGATATTTTTTGATTAGATTTTTGGGGAGAAATAGGTAAATGTTTAATAGAAATTATGAAGATTTAAAGAAAATATATTTTAAAGAAGCCGATTCGGAAAACGATATTGAAACGATTGCTTCTCCCGAGAACAAAAGCGCTGAGACTCCATCAGTTGAGCCTGAAGCCAAATCTAACAGCGTTGAAATATTGCCCAAACCTGTTGAAAAAATTGAAATAGAAGAAACTTTTGAATACAGCGAAGAAAGAGCATATCTGTTTTTGAGCACATTGTTATCAATATTGATGTTAATTGTTCCTTCTTTGGTTTTGATTGTTTTAAAGAAAGATTTTTCGGAATACGGAAAGAAATTTTTGTATAAAACGCTTAATTTCGAATTGGTTATAATCTTAGCGATAGCATGCGTTAAGCTTGTTCCGATTTACGGTCATTTCCTCGTATTCGGTTTATTTTTACTTAACTTTATAGCTTGCGTCAGAGGCGCAAATGCACTCAATCAAGCAAAAGATTTTGATTATCCGGTAGCTTTAAATTTCTTAAATGAAGAATAAACCGTAAAAATTTCGACTGTACATCGTTTAGAATGAATTATTAACGAAAAAACTATTTTCTTGTGAAATAGTATAAAACATGCTAGTATAGAGTTAGGCTACTATGGCTGTAGTCTAAAAGTTGTACATAAATAATACGAGGTATAGGACAATCGAAAATATTGCAAGTTTAGTTTTACTGGGCTTATTGATAGTTCTGGTAGGCGTTTCAATATTTTTGGATAGAAATAATCGAAAAATAAATAAAAGAAACGCAGAACTGGAATTTGTTCTGAAGGCCAGAGAACAGGACAGTGAAGAAGTAGCAAAAGCTATAAAGAGAGAGGCTCTTCTTTCAGCAAAGGAAGAACTCGCACAAGACAGAGAAAAACTTAATGAAGAAATTCGTGAATTTCGTCAAGATGTTGCAAAAACAGAAAATAAACTCATACAAAGAGAAGATGATTTAGAAAGAAAAATTCAAAGTTACACAGATAAAGAAAATAATTTGCAAAGAAAACTTGATGAAGTTTCAGACAAAGAAGCATATTTGGCGGAGCTTACCGATAGAAAAATTGCGGAACTCGAAAGAATTTCGGGACTGAGCTCTCAAGAAGCAAGAGATATCTTGCTTGAACAAATTAAAACAAATCTTCAACAAGAAGAATTGCAGCTGATTAGAGAGCATGAAATTCGTATCAGAGAAACCGCAAACGAAAAAGCAAAAGAAATTCTCTCGACAACGATGCAAAGATGCGCAATAGACCAAGTTGTTGAATCAACCGTATCTGTTGTTAATTTGCCGTCTGACGATATGAAAGGACGTATAATCGGTCGTGAAGGCCGCAACATCCGCATGCTTGAAACTTTGACGGGTGTCGATTTAATCATAGACGATACTCCGGAAGCAGTTGTTTTATCATGTTTTGACCCGATAAAACGTGAAATTGCAAAACTCACTCTTGAAAAACTCATCGTAGACGGTCGTATTCACCCCGTCCGCATTGAAGATATGGTTGAGAAATCAAGAGAAGAAATAGAAGAAAAAATCAAGCGGGAAGGTGAAAATGCAGCACTGGATTTAGGTGTTGTCAACCTTCACGGAGAACTGGTTAAAACTCTCGGCAGATTGTATTTCAGAACAAGCTACGGTCAAAATGTGCTGAAACACTCTATTGAAGTCGGTCACATTGCAGGTATGATAGCTGCCGAAATAGGTGCAAATGTAAAAGTGGCTAAAAGGGCAGGTTTATTGCACGATATAGGAAAAGCAATCGACCAAACTCAAGAGGGAACACATATTGAACTCGGTGTTGAACTCGCCCGCAAATTCGGCGAACGTGAAGAAATCATCAATGCCATAGAGGCTCACCACGGCGATGTCGTTGCAAATTCCATTGAAGCTGAGCTGGTAAAACTTGCTGATACCATTTCCGCAGGTCGTCCGGGCTCAAGACGAGATACTCTTGAAATTTATATCAAACGTCTTAAAAAGCTTGAAGAAATTGCTTCTTCTTACAACGGAATTAAGCAGACTTTCGCGGTTCAAGCAGGAAGAGAAGTTCGAATCATCGTTGAACCCGAAGTCTTTGACGATATTGCAAGTGCAAAACTGGCAAGGGATATTGCAAAACGTATTGAAGAAGAACTTGATTATCCCGGTCAGATAAGAGTAACTGTCGTAAGAGAAACTCGAACGACAGAAGTTGCTAAGTAAAGAAAAACAATGGATAAAACAATAAATATAATCTTTTTCGGTGATGTGGTCGGCAAGCCGGGCAGAAAGCTTGTTCTCGATTACATCACGTCAGAAAAACTTTCGAATAACAATTTTATAGCGGTAAATGTCGAAAATGCATCTCACGGTTTCGGATTGACCGAGAGTAATTATAATGACTTTGTTAACGCCGGTGTCGATGTTATGACCTCCGGCAACCATATTTGGGACAAAAAGGATATTTTTGCATACATCGATACAGCCGACAAACTTTTAAGACCAATAAATTATCACAATTTTGCACCCGGCGCAGGCAGCGGAATTTTCGAGAAAAACGGCGTTAAAGTGGGCGTTATAAACGCTCTCGGCAAAGTTTTTATGGATTCACCCGTTTCCGCTTGGTTTTTAATTGATGAAGAAATTGAAAAAATAAAAAGAGAAACTCCGATAGTAATTATTGATTTTCATGCGGAAGCAACCGCAGAAAAAATAGCATTCGGAAGATATTGTTCCGAAAGAGGTGTCAGTGCTGTTTTTGGCACACATACACACGTGCAGACGGCAGACGAACAAATAATTGACGGCAAGACCGCATATATTACGGATGCAGGTTCTTGCGGCGCCGCAGACGGTGTCATCGGAATGAAATATTCGGAATCCTTGAACAGGATTCAAAAAGGACTGCCCGAACGGTTTGATGTTGCGGACGGCAAGATTACTCAACTCAATGCGGTATCTGTTGAGATAGATGTTTTTTCCGGCGTTGCGTTGAATATAAAAAGAATTAATTTTACAAAAACAATGAATGAGGTAGAAGAAATTATTATGAAAGGGTAAAATGAAATCTGATTTGCATATTCATACCAATTTTTCAGACGGTGTTTTCACTCCTGAAAAACTGGTAGATACCGCCATGGAAATCGGTCTTGATGTAATTGCGCTGACTGATCACGATAACGTGCTTTCACATCAGGTTGCTTATGATTATCTTAAATATCTTAAGAAAACAGGATGCAATCAAGACCTGATAATCGTGCCGGGTGTCGAAATTAATACAATATACAAAAATTATGAAATTCATATTTTGGGATACTTTATGGACACCAAAAACAATGATTTTCAATCAATGATGAAAGCACAACAGGAAGCTCGTATTGTGCAGGCAAAAGAGATTTTGGCTTTACTGCACAAAAAAGAGGGCATAAGAGTCGGCTTTGATAAGCTGAAATCCCTGGTTGCTCCCGGAGGCAGCATCGGTCGTCCGCATATTGCAAAAGCGATAATGATGATGAACGGTACAAACTCCGTAACCGAGGCTTATGAAAAATACATCCATGACGGTTCGGGGGTTTACGTTCAAAGGAAAACCGTCACACCGCACGATGCCGTGGAAATCATATACCACGCAGGCGGAATACCTGTTATTGCGCACCCGTACGACATAGATATTGCCGAACAAGTCATTGAAGAGCTTATGCAATACGGACTTATGGGTATTGAAGCGTACCACAGGAAACATTCGCCGGCGATGGTAGAATATTACTTTATGCTCGCAGAAAAACTCGGACTTATAGTCACGGGCGGCTCCGACTTCCACGCACCAAACCCAAATAACGGCAACATAACTTTAGGCAAAAATTTTGTTCCCGAATGGGTATACGACAAAATGCTGGAAGCCAAGAAGCGGCTGGATATTTCAAGAAACTGATATCCTCAAATAAGCTTTAAAAAATAGCAGACTTTGGTCAACCAATTATTAAAATTAATTAAATATTGGCAGACTAAAGTTTGTTTGTCTTTTTTCTGATAGAATTTAGTTATAAGGGATTTTAACTTCATAAGGAGAGATGAATGCAAGTTACAAATAACACTCCAAAAATTTCATTCAAAGGATTCGAAAAGAACGTTCAATGTGAACATCCTGACAAATTGGTTGCGAATGTTTTTAACGAATCAAACCCATATTTAGAGAAAATAGGTAATTCCTTGAACAAAAAAAATTTAATAATTGAACTTAAGCAAGACAGCTGCGATACTTTTATCAGTGCTTATATTACAAACTTGAAAGATAAAGAAAAAAAACTTGTAGCGGAAGGCAACGAACATAATCTGATAGAAGGCTCTCTTCACTTTGTCGGGAAGGTTATTAAAGGTTTAAAAAAGCACCTTAACAAAAAAGAATACAAAAATCTGCTTGATAACGTTATAGAAATTTTCCCTACAATCAAAATCAAATAGCAATTGCAGTTATGTTTTTCAAGGAAAAAAATCCTCAAGCATTAATTCAAAAAACCAAAATCGACAGCTTTTTTATCTTTATCACACATTATTAACTTGAAAATCATTAAGAATTTATTAAATAGTAAAAAAAAGATTGAAACTTGGATTGGGTATGTAGTAGAATGAAAATATATTAAGTATTGTGGAGAAAGTTACATGTTTGAAAGGTTTACTGAAAAAGCAATAAAAGTAATAATGCTCGCTCAGGAAGAAGCTCGCAGACTCGGGCACAATTTTGTCGGTACCGAACAGGTTCTGTTGGGACTTATTGGTGAAGGTACCGGTGTTGCTGCAAAAACGTTGAAATCAATGAACGTTAATTTGAAGGACGCAAGAGCGGAAGTTGAAAAAATAATCGGACGAGGCTCAGGTTTTGTAGCCGTTGAAATTCCGTTTACACCCAGAGCAAAAAGAGTTTTGGAACTATCTTGGGATGAAGCCCGTCAATTGGGACATAACTACATAGGAACGGAACACTTGCTTTTAGGCTTAATAAGAGAAGGTGAAGGCGTTGCTGCCAGAGTTTTGGAAAACCTTGATGTAGACCTTGATAAACTCAGAAGCAACATAATAAAAATGCTGGGAGAAACAAAACCCCAACCGGCTGCAGCAGCAACAGGCGCTCCGTCAGGCAAAACAAAAACTCCAAGCTTGGATGAGTTTGGTACTGATTTAACACTTGCCGCACAAGAGCAAAGACTTGACCCTGTTGTCGGCAGAGAAAAGGAAATTGAGCGTGTTATTCAGATTTTGGCAAGACGAACCAAGAACAACCCTGTTCTGATAGGTGAACCCGGTGTCGGTAAGACAGCCGTTGCACAG
>Ga0310690_10007596_pt1 | contig 13925 bp, 7 predicted proteins | sample AusTroGonzalo_MG_2_FD_207661 | JGI IMG/M metagenome (GOLD analysis project Ga0310690, IMG submission 207661) | Bovine rumen microbial communities from tropical cattle in Woodstock, Queensland, Australia - Gonzalo_04 (v2) (version 2) | ecosystem: Host-associated > Mammals > Digestive system >... | reverse complement strand
CGGGCGGACAGAAGCCGTGTTCGAAGGAGAGCTCGGGCTGCATGAGGGTTGTGAGTCCCATTGAGGGCCGCAAGATGCGGTTGGGACACTCGCTGACGCAGAGCTGGCAGGCGGTGCAGTGCGAGGTGAAATGCTTCTCCCCTATCGAGCCGAAGGGACGCAGGGGATTCTTGCGTTCGGGTTGCTGTTTGCGCTGGAGGGTGGCAAGGCCACCGTCGACCCGTTTCTCCTGCGCCTGAAGAGCCATGCCGGCACCCACTGCGGCGGCAGTGGCCAGGAACTTGCGGCGCCCCCGTGATGATGGGGTGGGCGTGCACGTGGATACGCCCCTACGAAACTTGATTGCCCCTTCCTTACAATTGACAAGGCAGTCCATGCAGGCTACGCAACGGGAAGCATCTATCGTATGGTGCTCAAAGTCGATGCACTGCGCCTTGCATTTGCGCTCACATTTGCGGCAGCCGACACACTTGTCGGTGTCTATCGCAGGGCGGAATATGGCAAAACGGGAGATGAGGCCCAGGAAAGAACCCACGGGACAAACGGTGTTGCACCAGAGGCGTCCATAGCGGAAGGAGAGAAAACCGACGAGGAGGAAAGTGACGATGGCCACCACAAGGGTGACACCGCTCTTGACCCACACGTCGACGCTGTAGAAGGCATAGCTGTCGGCACGCTCGGCGAAGAATGCCAGCAGGTTATTGGCACCGCGATACACGGGCTGGAACAGCTCGGTGACAATGCGTCCATAGGCGCTGTAGGGTGCAATGAGGGCGGCGATGCTGCCCAAGCCAAAAACCATCAGCAGAACGAAGACACCCAGCACCACATAGCGCAACACATTGTGCGCCTTGCGGAAATGGAAACGGTGCTTGATACACTTGCCTCCCAGCCACGAGAAGCAGTCCTGCATGACGCCCAATGGGCATATCACAGAGCAGTAGACACGCCCGAAGAGAAGCGTGAGAACCAGCAGAAGGACAACGACCCCCACATTAAGCGAGAGGACGGCAGGCAGGAACTGAACCTTGGCCATCCAGCCGAGGTAGAGGTGGAGCGTCCCCGTGAAGTCGAGGAACAACAGGGTGATGCCAACAAAGAAGATGGCAGCGAGGATGATTCTGATTTTGCGTAACATGGCGGAATGATTCGGTATTAGGAATTACTCTTGGAAATAGACCCTCTTGACGCGGGGCGAGACGGAGGTGAGAATCTCGTAGGGGATGGTGTCGGCGGCCTCGGAGATTTGCTTGAGGAGGGCTACATCGCCGAAGATGGTGACCTCGTCGCCCTCGCTGCAGGGGACATCGGTGACATCGAGGAAGCACATGTCCATACAGATGCTGCCGATGATGGGGACCTGGCGGCCGGAGACAAGGACGCGGCCGTTGCCGTTGCCGAGGTGGCGGTTGAGGCCGTCGGCATAGCCGATGGAGATGATGGCGATGCGCGAATCCTTCTGCGCCACCCAGCGGCGGTTGTATCCCACCGAGTCGCCTGTGGGAATGTCCTTGAGTTGCGAGATGCGCGTCTTGAGTTGGCTGACAGGCTGGAGATGCGTCTGCACCTCCTCTTCGGGCGAGATGCCGTAGAGGCCGATACCGAGACGCACCATGTCCATCTGGGCTTCGGGGAAGCGGGTGATGCCCGAGGAGTTGAGGATGTGGCAGAGTATGTCGTCGCGGTGGAGGGCCGTCTTGATGCGTGAACTCCAGGTGCGGAAACGGTCGATCTGGAGGCGGGTGAAGTCGTCCATCTCCGGGTCTTCACTACAGGCCAGATGCGAGAAGAAGGAACGGATGCGGAGGGCCGGTTCGGGCTTGCCGAGGCGCTGGATGAGGGCATCTATGTCATTCTCGCCAAACCCCAGACGGTGCATGCCTGTATCCAGTTCGATGTGAACGGGTACCTGGTCGCCCTCGGGACACAGGAGACGTGCCGTCTCGGCGAAAGCCTCGAGAATGCGGAAGCTATAGATGTCCGGCTCCAGATGGTAGCGGATGATGTCGTCGAAACTCTCCTCTTCGGGGTTCATCACCATGATGGGAAGGGTGATGCCGTTGCGGCGCAGGTCGACACCCTCGTCGCTGTAGGCCACAGTAAGGTAGTCGACATGATTGTACTGCAGCGCGCTGGCTATCTCCACCTTGCCCGCGCCGTAGGAGGCCGCCTTGACCATCGCCATGAGCTTGGTCGTGGGCTTGATGCGGGAGCGGTAGTAGTTGAGGTTCGAGACAAGGTTGTCGAGGTTCACCTCCATGATGGTCTGGTGGCTCTTGCGCTGGAGCATCCGGGCCACATCCTCGAAGTGGAAACTGCGCGCTCCCTTGAGGAGGATGGTCTGGTTGGAAAAACTGTCGAAGTCGAACTGCCGCAGGAATTCTTCGGTGCCGGGGAAGAAAGCCACACCTTCGGGGTCGAAAAGCTGGCGGTTGCGGCAAAGGGCCTCGCCCACCCCGATGAACTGGGATATCTTATACTGGCGCACGAGGGCCGCAGCCTGCGAGTAGAGTTCCGACTCGTGAAGGCCCGACTGGAGGATATCGCTCATGATGAGCACCTTGTTGCAATGCTGCTGCTCATGCTGGACGAAATCGAGGGCAATGGTGAGAGAGTTGAGGTCGAGGCTATAGCTGTCGTTGACTAGCAGGCAGCTATTGACTGCCTCGTTCATCTCCAAACGCATGGCCACAGGAGTGAGGCGAAGGCAGCGCCGGGCTATCTCGTTGCCGTCGAATCCCAAATAGAACAGCAGGGCGATGCAGTGCATTGCGTTCTCGGCCGAGGCGCGGTCGACAAACGGGATGGCGACATTGTAGCGCTGACCGTCGTGTTCGACGGTGAGGGTAGTGCTGTGCTCGTGAAGGGTGGTATCCACCAACCGCACCGCATTCTCGGCCGAATGGCCCCAAGTGTAGCGCGTCAAGTGGCGGAAACTCTCCTGCTCGGAAATGGCAGAGTGTATCTCCTTGTGGTCGGTGCAATAGATAAGCACCTGGCAGTGGGTGAAAAGCTGGAGCTTTTCGGCAATCTTCTGGTAGCGGGTGAGGAAGTTCTCGTCATGCGAGGGGCCTATGTTGGTGAAGATGCCGATGGTAGGATTGATGACTTCGCGCAGATGCTCCATCATGCCGGGTTCGGAGATGCCGGCCTCGAAGACCGCCAGTTCGTCCTCTGCGCCGATTCCCCATACCGACAGGGGTACGCCTATCTGAGAATTGTAGCTGCGGGGGCTGGAGACCACCTTACGCGTATCGCCCAGGAGCTGGACAATCCAGTCCTTGACAATGGTTTTGCCGTTGCTGCCCGTGATGCCAACCACCGGGATGTCGTATTGGGCGCGGTGCCAAGCGGTGAGTTGCTGCATAGCGCGCACCACGTCTTTCACATGCCAGAAGTTGGCGCCCGCGCAGCGGCGGTACTGTTCCTGGTACTCTTCGTCGGAGGCGGCGGGAACCACGAAATTGCGCACCCCGCGGCGATAGAGGTCCATGACATAACGGCAGCCAGTGTTCCTCTTGGTAGGGATGGCGAAGAAGAGGCTCTGAGACACGTCGCCCGCGCGGCGGCTGTCAGTGAGGAGCTGGTCGATGTCAGCCTCAGGAAGTTCGACACGGGCCTGGACGGCTTTGAGGATGGGGGTTATCTGTTCTGCTTTCAATGGGTGATGATTTTATAGCCTATCTGGCAGTGCAGGCAGTCATGCGAGGCGCAATGCCCGTTGTAGAGCTGGAGGAGAGCCTGGCTCTGGTCGGCATTGAGGGCCTTGACTCCTGCGGCCTGCCACTGACGGATGATGTGGTTCTTTTCCGGCGGGAGCTGCTGGAGGATGCTCACCGCCTGGTCTTTGTAGTGCTGTTGACCGTTTTGGTTGCCATACTCGAAGAGGAGCGGCACCCAGGCGTTGATGATAAGGATGTTGACGAAACTCTCGCCCAACCGCTTGGGGACTCCTGCCGAGGGATGGTCGAAACGAAAATGCGTGTTCCAGTAGGGAGAGGCCGTCACGTCGAAGAACTTCTGCAACTCGGCGGCATCGGTTGTCTCCAGCAAATGGCTGAAGAGGCTATGGGACTGGCACACCAGCCTGGCGAACTGGCTGATGCGGATGGTAGGGAAGCCGTTGGGCCGCATGCGGTAGAACTTCCAGAGGTAACCCTTCATGGGTTCCAGGCCCACCCCTTGGCGCAGGGCCTCGTAGTCGCACTGCAGCTGGCGGGGGTATTCGTCCTCGAAATATCCTTCCAGCAGGCCGGCCTGCCCCATAAGGAGGGCCTCGATGCGTTGGGGGTTGTCGCGCCAGCGCGAGAGGAGATTGAGGTCGGTGCTCTTGGCCAGGAGTTCAAAAGGCAGGGCGTTGACCTTGCCGCCGAAATAATGCGCCATGAGCCAATAGCAGGTCTGTTCCCAACCGCCGCGGGCATCGTGCAGCATCTTGCGGACAGTGCCGCATTTGCGTTCCAGTCTTTCCAGTGTGAGCCTTTCCAGACAGCTGTCGACATAGAAGGAGGGAACTTCGGCGAGGTGATTCATGCAGGGGATGGGCATCTCGGCAGGCGGGTGCTGTAGGGCATCGTAGTTGTCCCAGAGGGCATCGGCGATATTGCAGCGCAACTCCACGGTGGGCAGTTGGCGGCAGTCCTGCAAGGTGACGGGGGTGTCGCACTGGTATACCACATGGAGCACCACGTTGTCGTAGGCGCGGTCGTTGGTATGGCGATGCAGGTTCCAGTCGGACGACTTGACATGCACCTCCAGATTCCCCGCCCAAAGGGTGTCGCCCACACGTACGCGCGCGTCAAAAAAATCGGGACCTGCATCCCGATTCAGCACACCGGGACGTTCCACAACCACGGGTAGCCCGTCGGTGGTGACGAGTTCGCCTTGCAGCAACTGGTGCTGCCATACGTATTGAAGGAACGCCTCAGTCATTCATGCATACACTGATTAATTGAACAGGTCTTTCATCTTGTCGAAGAAACCCCGCTCCTGCTTAGAGGGTGTGGGCTTGAAATTGGGCGAGTTATCGAGTTTGGTGAGTGTCTCCCGTTCCTCTCGCGAGAGGGCCTTCGGCACCCACACGTTGATGCTCACCAGCATGTCGCCACGGCCATATCCGTTCACGTCGGGCAGCCCCTTGCCTTTCAACCGCAATACCTTGCCCGAAGGCATTCCCGGGTCAATCTTCACCTTGGCCCGGCCCGAAAGGGTGGGTATTTCCAGTGTAGTGCCCATCGCCGCCTGCGGGAATGAGATGAAGGCGTTGTAGTAAATATTGCTGTCCTGCCGCTCGAAGAGGTCGTGGGGGACCTCCTCGATGAGGATGATCAAGTCGCCAGGCACGCCACCGTGCGGGGCGGCATTGCCTTTGCCCGACATGGAGAGTTGCATTCCGTCGGCCACGCCGGCGGGAATATTGATGGTGATAATCTCTTCCGAGCGGACGATGCCTTCACCGTTGCAGTCGTGGCATTTGTCCTTGATGATGCGTCCCTCGCCACCACAGTGCGGACAGGTGGTCTGCGTCTGCATCTGGCCCAGGATGGTACGGCGCACCTCGGTGATGACGCCGGTTCCATGACAATGGGGGCAAGACTCATAGTTGTTGTTGCGGGCACCCGACCCACCGCAGGTCTTGCAGGGGACATACTTGGAGACCTTTATCTTCTTCTCGCAGCCTTTGTCAATCTCCTCCAGGGTCAGTTTCACCTTGATGCGGAGGTTGCTGCCACGCATGGCGGCACGACGGGGGCGCTGCTGCCCTCCGCCGCCGAAGCCGGAGAAGCCGGAGAAATGGCCTCCGCCGCCAAAGAAGTCGCCAAAGATGCTCCCGAACTGCGAGAAGATGTCGTCCATGCTCATTCCGCCGCCCTGGAATCCTCCGGCGCCGCCGTCCATTCCGGCGAAGCCGAACTGGTCGTAGCGGGCCTTCTTGTCGGGATTGCTCAACACATCGTAGGCTTCCGCAGCCTCCTTGAACTTCTCCTCGGCCTCCTTGTCGCCGGGGTTGCGGTCAGGATGGTACTGGAGGGCTAACTTGCGGTATGCCTTCTTCAACTCTTCAGGCGTAGCGTTCTTGCTTACGCCCAACACTTCATAGTAGTCTCTCTTAGCCATAATCTATAACCTATTACCAATAACCTATAACCTTTACACTGCCACGACCACCTTGGCATAGCGCAGCACTTTATCATTCAGATAATAGCCCTTCTCCACCACATCGACCACCGTGCCTTTTTGGCTTTCGTCGGCGGCGGGGAACTGGGTGATGGCCTCGTGGAGGTTCTCGTCGAACTTCTCGCCTTTGGCCTCGATGGGTTTCAGGCCCTTCTGACCAAGGATATTCATCAGTTTGTTGTAGATGAGCTGCACGCCCTCTTTGGCACTTTCTTCGTCCGACATGGCCTGCAGGGCGCGTTCCATATCGTCGACAACGGGCAGGATGGCCTTGATGGTATCCTTGCCGCCGTTGATGATGAGTTCGGCCTTCTCGGCGGTGGTGCGTTTGCGGTAGTTCTCATACTCAGAATAGAGGCGCACATACTTGTCGTTGGTCTCGGCCAACTTCTCGCCCAGTTCTTGCAGTTTCTCGGTCTGGTCATCATGCTTGGAGGCATGTCTGTCATGCTTGTCACGGTGTTTCTTGCCGTCCTTCTTCTGCTCCGTTTCCTCGACAGGACACTCGTCCGTGTTCTCAGCAGCCTGGTTCTCAACGTTCAGTTGCTCTTCTTCGAGTTCTTTTCTATCTTTGCTCATGGTATTGTCGTTTGTTTTATTCTCTTATTTATCAAACCCTTTGCCACAGAGTCTACGCCCTGCCATTTTGTCACCACACGAAGACATCTCCAGGCGCCTTCGGCCGGCGGGCATCCAGCCAGCGGAATCCTTGCAGGGTGCTTTTCTCGGGGTCAAGTTTGTCCAACGGGTAGGCGTTCATATCGGGGTTGCCCGAGGTCACGACCCTTTCGGGCGAGCGGTCCTTGAAGTAGATGCGCATATCCGACCCCTGCCCCACGTTCACCCCCACAACACTCACGCGTCCCGAGTCCTCGTCGGTGATATAGTAAACCATCTCGGCATTTCCCAAGATGTCGGCATAATTGGGCTCGCCCTTTAGGAAATGAACCTCCGAGTTGCGGCCTTTTATCTGGTTGAACTTGGCGGGATCCAGTTGCTCGGCACTGATGCTGTTGTTGCGCATATAAGCGATCGTGGGTCCGTCAGAGCCATGATACATCTCAATGGTGTCGGCCGTGCACTGGTAATCTCCATACCACAACACGGGGTTGCCATAGAGTTGGAGCAGCGAATCCGGCACCGAGTAGTGGGCCGAGTCGCACATGGCCTGACCGTCGGTGCGGAAGGCTTTCACGTGATAGAAGGCGTTGAGGGCGGTAAACTCCTTGTTCTCATTGTTGATGACCCGTATCGAGTCGGCATGGAGGTAAAGGGTATCCTGTGGCGCGTCGGCATTATTTTCTTCTTTGCCGACAAACTTCACCAGGGCGCTGTCGGTCACATAGGAAGTCTGCCTTAGACGGTCCGATTCGCCATAGCGTCCCATGCAGATGATTTTGTTGACCGTATCCTCCAAGACCACATGCCCGATGGCGCGGCCGAACTCGGTGGCCTCGTAATAGTGCAGCGTGTCGCAGCTCAATATCTTTTCCATGTTTTGCACCCGCGACGACTTGGTAGAGTAGGCATAGCGGGTCTCGGTATTGTAGCTGCCGTCCTCGCTGTAGAGGATGGATGAGTCGGAATAGATGTACGTCGGACTGCTGAACTCGGCGATGTGGTCCTCCGTGCAATAAGTCAGAGTATCCGTCTCCAGGCGCATGTTCGAATCCTGCAGAACCACCTGCACATATATGTAGAAGGTCTTAATGTCGGAGTTGTAATGTCCCACACGGCTCACGAGGCTCTTGTCCTCGTTCACAGTGTAGCCCCAATTGTTGTAGGTGGCCGTCGAAGTATTGCGGTCGTACGAGAGGTGGTTGGTCTTCAGGATTGTCTTGCCGTCTATCAGGCGCACGGTGTCGGCCCAGATGTCCACCACACGGCTGATGCCGTCGTAGTAGAGTCTGTCGCCATAGATGGTCGTCGTGTCGGTTAGCTCTATCTTGATGTGCCCGTAGGCGGTGAAATCGTTCTGTTCGGTGTTCAGCAGGGCCGAGTCGGCATACAGCACCATGCCTTCATGCTCGGCACGCACCCGCTGATAGAGAATCCACACGTCAGCATTCTCTGGGTCGCGTGTCCCCATGCCGGCGGAATAGGTGATAATCTTCTGCGCCGAGAGTGTCTCCCACCCCACAAAGCAAAGAAGCACACATAGGATTCGTACTAAGACTGGCTGTTTCATATAGAATTATATAACGGAAAGGATATGCAATTATTGCTCTTGCGACGTCTTTTTTTCGCGCTCAGGAAAAAAGAAAGAGAGACTCCTCAGGGAAGTCTCTCTTTATGATGTCATTCGGACAATACGAATCAATTGACACCGGTGCGGGAACCCATGCGGTCCATGGCGCAGCGGAAGCCAATCCAGGAGGTGCTGCGGTCCTGATCGTAGTAGCGGCGGGTACCGCTCTGCATCCAGTAGGCGCGGTCTTTCCACGAACCACCCTTGACGACGCGGACGCGATTGTTAATCATCGAGGTGACGTTGTTCTGGTCGTTCGAGTCGCGGCGGTGGTACATGCTGTTGGTGTACTCCTCGGGAGTGCGGTTCATATTTTCGTCAGTATTGCCGTCTTCGTCTTCGGTATCTCGACGCCAACCGTCCATGGCAGTACTGGTATGTGCCTCATAGTCGTAGATGCTGGAGTTCCAGTCGCCGTCCAGGTAGTTGATATTGTCGGCCTGGCGATAGTTGCGACGATTCATATCATCGGGAACATTATCGTAGTATAGTCCACCTGTCGTGTCGTTGATGGAGATCTCTTCGCCGTCCTCGCTCAGACGAACCCGCTGGTAGACATTACCACGGTAGGGGTTGAGGTCTTCACCACCGATGGGGTTGGCATCCTTACGGTAGACATCGGCACACCACTCGCTGACATTGCCGGCCATGTGGTACAGACCGTAGTCATTGGGGAAGTACCAACGGACGGGGGCAGTATACTCCCAACCGTCATTCAGGTTGCCAGCCACGCCCATAGCATCTCCGCGCGAGCGCTTGAAGTTGGCGAGGAACTGGCCGTAGTATTTCTTGTTGGCAGAACGGACGCTCTGTCCGGCCCAGGGATAGGTCTTGTGCTCCACAACGCGCTCGTCGTAGGTGTTGCCAATCATGCCGAGGGCAGCGAACTCCCACTCAGCCTCAGTCGGCAGGCGATAGTTGGGCAGGAGGATACCGTCGGAACGACGCACATTGCGGGACTCGCCACCTTTCATGGGGTCGAGGTCGGGAATACCATTGCCTTCACCTTTGTACTGACCAGCGAGGTAGACATCAGTCTGGAAGGCTTGAGTGCCATCGAGCTCGCTCTGGGCAAGTTCGATGATGCCGGCATCGACGAGAATCTTCTCATTGACGCGGTCGGTACGCCATTTGCAGAAATCATTGGCCTGCTCCCAAGAGACACCGACAACGGGGTAGTCGTTAAACATGGCGCACTGGAAATAGTTCTCCACGAAGTTCTCGCGCCAGGAGAGGCGCTCACGCCAGCAGTTGGTGTCGGGATAGATTTTCTTGACCAGTTCGGGGTACTCCTCGCCATAGGCGCGGTTCATCCAATAGACAAACTCGCGATAGGCCAAGTTGGATACCTCGGTCTCGTCCATATAGAAGGAGGAGACGGTAACGGTGTGCACGAGGTTGTTCCACTGGAAACGGGGGTCGTCGGCCACGCGGCCCATCTGGAAGGCACCGCCTTCGATGAAGACGAGGCCAGGTCCGGTGATTTGCTCCGTGTAGGAAGAACGGTCGAAACCGCCCCACTCAGAGTCGTTCAGATTCCAACCGGTAGTGGGCGACGTTTCCTTGCTGCCGCAGGCGGCCAGCACGAGCACGGCGGCCATTGTGAGGAACGAGAATTTGATAATCTTCATAGTAGATTGCGTTTTTATCTGTCTTACTTATTGTTTTCTTTCTTGAGTTTATACGTATCTTTGGAGAAAAAGTTTCGCTGTCATGGATATTTTAGAACGACGGGCAGCGGATGGCTTTCACCTTGCGTTTGGCTTCGGGCACGGGAAGAAGGATGCCGAGGGTCACCTCGTGGGCACCGGCAGTGCTGTTGGCCAGTTCGCTGACAGTCACGTCATAGCTGTAGCCCACCTTGAAATAATCCTGCTGCACGCCCACCATGAAGATAAAGGCGTCGGAATTCTCGATGCCGTTGCGATACCACATTCCGACGAGGAAGGGCATCCAGTCGAGGTAGAGTCCATAGTTGAAGTAGTGGAACTTGCCCTGATACTGGTAGATGATGTTGGGCGAAATGACGGGGGTGCCGAGGCCGAGGGAAGAGGTGCGGCGCTTTTCTTCGGAGAGGTTGATGAGGCCACCCGCATGAACCGAAAGCTTCATGGGGATGCGGTCCTCACTATAGAAGCCCTGGCTGGGCTGGTTGAGGTGGTGGGCAGCGAGACCGCCATACCATGCGGGGCCGTAGACCATCAAGCCTGCCGCGAAATCGGGGAAGAGGGTGCTGGTCTTGTCCGGCGGCGTGGCCTGGGTAAGGTCGACAAAGCCGTGCTCACGGTCCACCTGGTCGGGCCAACGCATGTGGTTGGGATCCCAGTCCAGTTTGATGTTGGTCATCGTGGCCTGCAATGCTAAATTGATATGTATATCTTTATATACACGGAAACGGAAGGAGTACATGGCTCCCAGCGAGGTGGTGCTGAGCATGCCGTGGTCGCCTTGCCTGTCGGACATCACGATGGCGCCGATACCTCCGTGCAAATCGTTAATATACTGGTCATAGGATGCACTCACCGTGGAGAAGGCGCTGACCAGGCCGGGCCACTGGGCACGGTAGGTTAGGGAGATGCGTGGAGCCACCTTCGAGCCTGCGAAGGCCGGGTTAAGGTAGAGTGGGTTGGCGTAGAACTGTGAGAAACCTACGTCTTGGGCGCTCGCGCCGTGCACTCCAAAAAGTGCCAGCAGCAGGAGCTGGACTATCTTGTTTCGTTGTCTCATCTGGTATTTTTTTGCGTATATAGGGCCTATAATTCAATCGGCAATATTACGATTTTTTTGTCAATTACCAACGTTTCCTTGAAAAATATTTTCCTACACACTGGTTTCCAGGCACTTTATTTTTCAACATCCCGCATTTCAACCGACATATTTTCCTCTTTTTGAAGGCCGTTTTTGCAAATTTTGCCCTTCCTTGACCCCGTTTTTGCAACGCTTTTTCCATCTCCCGTCCACCCCTTTGGCAGCGGGTTCCATCATGCCGCCCGACAAAGCAAAAAATAATTTCGGGTACACGCAATAAAAAAGAGTGTTTTCAGTTAAAGACGATATGAGAAAGAATGCATTTTTACGGAACATCATAGCGGCATGGCTGCCGGTCATCATCATATCGGCAGCGGGACAAGCTGACGCACAGAGCTATATTTCCCACTCACGGCTGGCCTCCGGCACTTGGTACCGTATCCCCGTAAGCCAAACGGGGATATACAAACTGACGGCCTCAGAGGTGCCGGTCCTCAACGGGACGGCCATCTCGCGAATTGCCCTCTACGGTGCCCCCGGCGGGCAGCTTTCCACCCAACTTGGCGATGAGCTGCCCGATGACCTGGTACCCGCCGCCATCGAGGTGACCGACGCAAACAGCAACGGCACTTTCGACAACGCGGACTATCTGATTTTCTACGCCGAAGGACCCAGCGTATGGCGATATGTCGACGGAGACCAACGGTTCGAATACAAGACCAACACATACGCCACAAGCAATTACTATTACCTCACCGTCGACTTCACTGCTCCGGCCTCCGACGCCAGTTCCTTGCGTGTGAAGGCCAGCAGTGCAACCTCGGCAAACCAGGGCGAGCTCACTACCTACACGGGCGTGGCAATGATGCACGATGACAGGACAAACCCCAACGAAGGGGGTGAGGCATGGATGGCCGACAAGTTCACCAACAGCCTGCGCGAACGCACCTACGAACTCGTCCTGCCGGGCATCCAGACGGGTGCCGTCATCATGGCCCGCTACGGATTGGCCACCAGTTCCTCGCAGAGGACCGGATTTGAGATGAAGTACAACTCCGATGCCCGCCAACACCAGTTCCCGTCAGGCGACGCATACAACACATTCATCGAGACCTTCACCCCACGCGCCAGCAACACCATAGCCCTCACCTGCACCTTCCGTCCCTCGGAAAGCAACGCCATGGGCTACCTCGACTTCATCGAACTCAATGCCCTGGCCCCCCTCGCCTACCCCGGCGGACAATGGATCGTGCGCAACACCCAGCGTCTGGGCACGGGCAACCGCTGCCGCTTTGCAGCCAGCGGGTCTAGTGCCGACCTGAAGGTATGGGACGTAACCAACCCCGCCCAGCCCGAAGCCCTAACGGTACAGAACAACGGCAGCGGATTCACATTTACCGCCCCTACCGAGGTACCTGGCACCTATATCGCCTTCAAGATATCGGATGCCCGCACCCCCACAGGCATTGCCACCGTCAAGAATCAGGACCTGCACGGATCAGAGGTGCCCGACCTGGTGATTGTGACACATGCCGACTTCGCCGACCAAGCCGAGCGGCTCGCAGACCTGCACCGACTGCACGACGGCATGACCGTGCTGGTGGCCACTCAGGAAGAGGTATTCAACGAGTTCTCGTCGGGACGCAAAGACCCTGTTGCCATCCGCCAGCTGGCACGCTGCATGCAGGCCAAAGGCGAGAGCAACGGACATCGCATTAAGTACTTGTTGCTGTTCGGCAAGGGCACCTACGACAACCGGAATCTGCTGGGGAACGACTCGCGCACTGTGGTCACCTACCAGACCCCGCCGTCGCTCGATTTCGCAGGAAACGCCTTCCCTTCCGACGATATCTATGGTCTGCTGACCTCCGCGTCGACCCTCGACATCAGCATCGGCCGACTCCCCGCCAAAAACACCGCCGAAGCCCGCCACCTGGTGGACAAAATCGAGGGGTACATGGAAAACAAAGACCTGAAGAGAAGCGACATCCGCGGCGACTGGAGGAACTATGTATGCCTCCTTTCGGACGATGCCGACCCATCCTCTCCGGGCGACACAAATTTTGCCACTTCCAGCGAGAAGACTGCCCGCCTGATTAAGGCCCGTTTCCCGCAATATAACATCGACCGCATCTATGCCGACGCCTACATTCAGCAGTCGGGAGTCGACGGCAGCTATTACCCCGATGTGAACAACGCCCTGCGGCAGAGAATCAACTATGGATGCCTGCTGCTGAACTATATCGGCCACGGATCCACCCAGTACATCGGTACTGAGCGCTATATGCTCCTCTCCGACATCGACGGCTACGCCAACACCGACCGCCTGACCTTCTTCGTCACCAGCACCTGCTCATTCGGCCGGTACGACGGGATCGACGATGTCTCAGGCGGCGAGCATTTCCTCCTGGCCGATGCCGCGGGCATCGGCGTGGTGGCGGCGGCACGCCCCATCTCGCACATCCAACGATTCAACACCGATGTGTGCCTCTTTGCCCTCGACCCCGCCAATACCATCGGAGACGCCCTCCGTCTGGCCAAAAACAATACCCCTGTGTCGCGCTGCATAGCCCTGCTGGGCGACCCCGCGCTGCACCTCTCCATCCCTGAGAACGAGGTTGTCGTGACCAAAATAAACGGGCAAGCGGTGGATTCGGCACGCGCCGACTCGGCCGAGGTACTCTCGCGCGTCACCGTGGAGGGCGAGGTACGCAACGCCGATGGGAACTTGATGACGGACTTCGACGGCGAG
>Ga0310690_10007594_pt1 | contig 13926 bp, 10 predicted proteins | sample AusTroGonzalo_MG_2_FD_207661 | JGI IMG/M metagenome (GOLD analysis project Ga0310690, IMG submission 207661) | Bovine rumen microbial communities from tropical cattle in Woodstock, Queensland, Australia - Gonzalo_04 (v2) (version 2) | ecosystem: Host-associated > Mammals > Digestive system >... | reverse complement strand
AACGGGAAGAACGCTTCCTGGTGCCCCACGGCAGCATGGAGCTATTGCCGGGAGACCATCTGATGATTATCATCGGCGATTCAGACGACTAAAAATATCCATTTATATGGCAAACAAGCCCCTCAACACAGAACTGCTGGACCGCGCCATTGTCTTTGCGGTGCAGGCCCATGCCGGAACGGAGCGCCGCGGCAAAGGTTTCCCTTATATCGTTCACCCCATGGAAGCCGTGGCCATCGTGGCCACCATGACAGCCGATCAGGAACTTTTGGCCGCCGCCGCCCTGCACGATACGGTGGAAGATACGGATGTGACCGTGGAGGATCTCCGGGCGCAGTTTGGCGACAGAATTGCCGCCCTGGTGGCACAGGAGAGCGACGAAATGCCGGAGGGTGTGAGCGAGGAAGACAGCTGGCATGCCCGCAAACAGGCCGCCATAGACCGCCTGGCCGCAGCCCCTCACGATGCCAAAATGGTGGCACTGGGGGATAAACTTTCCAATATGCGGGCCATTGCCCGGGATTATGCCCAAAAGGGGGACGAACTCTGGAACCTCTTCCATGCCAAGGACCCCAAAGACCACGAATGGCACTACCGGGGCCTGGCCGCCGCCCTCTCCGAACTCCGGGACACCGCCGCCTACCAGGAATTCGTGGCGCTGATAGACCAGGTTTTCGGCAAATAGCAGGTTTTGGTGCTCGTCCACAAAATCGGCCGATTTCGTGGATGGAAGGTCGAAATTCCCGGTTTCGTCCACGTTTTTGGGCATTTTTGTGGATGAACAACGGTGAAAGATTGCTTCAATCTCTTGCGATTTGATAAAAAAGTGGTATCTTTGCAGTCCCGTCTGTTTTTGACGGGAGTTTCGGACAATGATCCCGGAGAGGTGGGTGAGTGGCTGAAACCAGCAGTTTGCTAAACTGCCGTACGGGTTATTCTGTACCACGAGTTCGAATCTCGTCCTCTCCGCTGAAATGCCTTACAGAGTGCTCTGTAAGGCATTTTTAGTAAAAAGTATCCCAAAAAATATCCCAAAAATGCGAAAATGGCCCAATAAAAAGTCACTCGCAGGTCGGCACCTTTCGGAGAAGGAGTATTTCGGTGAGATAACTAACAATAGTCCTCCATCACATCGCCACCAGTCCATTCTCGGCCAAGGGATTCGGCGAAATACTTTTGGGCACCTTCTTCGGTAAAGAAAGTTCGGATGCTTTTGTGAATAAACACCCCATTCTCAAAGGTTACTTCAGACAGAGCATAGTTTGTAGCACCAGGGATTTCTGTGACCACAGCAAGATGACTTCCGTCTTCGGCCATTGCCGCATCATATATAGGGGAATCGCCATATTGATTTCTGCAATAGATAACACCCTTGGATAGCCGATTCAAATAATCTTTTAGAGGATTAGAAGAAAGTTGCTTGGGAATCATAAGGAATTCAGTGGGAGTCTTCCATCCCAATTGCATGGCGCCTGGTGTTAGTGAATTTTTTAGACCCAACTGTTTTTCACGCTCTAAACGATTCATTTCTTCGACAACCGCCATATGTTCTGCATAAGACCTATATGGTCCTACATATTGGAATTGTTTTCGGGGCTTTTGTTCTACTGTCTGCTTATCTTCATCATAGATCCATTCTCCCACTCCTTCTCCTTTGGGTTTTCGCTCTTCTTTTGGCTTCGCCGCCCATTCTTCCCAGCGTTTCAAAGATCTTTGTGCTTCTTCCTTGGTAACAGCACGCATCCACGTAAAGTTTGGGTTCTCGGATTCGTGGCCATAGAGCAAACTTGGATTCTCCAAAAAGGCTTCAATGGAACCGCATATGAGTTCAAGTTTGGCGCGGGTTATGGGATTATTAAGGGTGTTTTTAAGTTTTGTCACCCAGCGAAGGTTATCTGGACGATTGTTACATCGGTTGATATCAATATGGTCGGCCACATTCCTGTCTCCGACAGGATCGCCATGGTAAGCCGTGCAAACGATTCTATGAACACGTTCCTGCCCAATGAGCATATAACCTGTGTTCGGGTCGAATTTGCCAAAGGTCCACTCTTCGTCCCATTTACGAGGTTTCCCGTCGTCTTTGCACTGACGATAGACTGCGCCATTATCTCTTACATAGTATCGTCGTCCTTTGTATATGCAGATTCTCTCTTCGGAGAAATTGTTGATGTTCGGTGTTTCCATGGGCTTATTTATTTTGCCTTCGAATGACCGGCATGCAGTTATTCAAGAGGTACAGGATAATGTCACCCCACTCATTCTCAGTTTTGTAGTCAAGTTTGACATCAGCAAACCAAGAATGGTACAATGTGTTGTGCCAAATGTCAATCGGATGGCCTCCAGTTGCAATTTCAGTTTTCACATCAAATAAACCTAACCCTTCCTTACTGAAACGGTCGTATAAGCGTTCTCCTACGGTAAAGAAAATAGCATAATCTGAGAGGCCATAGTCAGGGAGAGGATCGTTGAATTCGTTCTGCATGATAGGCATCACGATATTCGTATCGATACGAAGATTTTTAAGCACCTTCGGCATCGCATCAAAGAACTGAGCGACAGCACGACGGTTCTGGAGATCCTTTTCCACTTCTGGATCATTAGCTCCCGCCAGTTCTGGATTCTCGGCGAGTTCCTTGAAGAAATTACGCTTAAGTACCTTTGAAATGAGTTCAAGTTGGGCTACATCCATCTTGTTTCGATCGAAAATGTTGTAAACATTACTCCGCGTACAACAGATTTCGTCGGCAAAAACAGTGATGTTCTTACCTTGCCGTCTTACTTCTTCTTCAATGAGTCTTCCTATGGTCTTTTTCTCCATAATCTCGGTATCATTTATCTCTACTGCAAAGGTAAAAGCAAAAAGTGCCGAGACAATGGATTGGGTGTCAAATGTTTTTTGACAATCTATTATAAATGGAAGAAAAACAGGTAGAGAGACGTTGTGTAAAAGCATCGTTACAATCATTGATTCAGTTTTTTGAATAAGTAACCGGCTGTTCTGAATTATATTCCTAACTTTGTGTATTCCAATCCCATTATTATGAAGACGGAAAGATGCCTATACTTCGCTTCCTTCTCGGAGTTCCTTCAGAGCAGCCCGTCTTCCGTGCTTGGTGATCTCGTATCGGCCAATCACGGAATGGACTTGACGACCACGATTGAAGCGTGGGAAGGGGAAATCCGAATTATGCAGGACGTCTTGACCGCCTGGAAAGACGAAGATGCCTACATCATTTTTGAGTATTCAATTCCACGTCTGGGCAAACGGGTTGATGTTGTTTTACTTCTGCAAGGTGTCGTCTTCTGTGTTGAGTTTAAGGTTGGAAAGAAAGATGCTCTGCAAGAGGATCTGGAGCAGGTTCTTGATTATGCTCTCGACCTAAAGAACTTCCATTTGTACAGTGCCGATAAGCCAATCGCCCCAATTCTTGTCCCGACAAACTACTCCCGAGCAACGGAGGTTGTACGATCCTCTCCCTATGACGATGATATTCTTAACCCGTCCATTTCTGGAGAGACTTCCCTTAAAACTATTATCGAGAAGACGCTAAATGTCGTAAGAAAACCTTGGGCTTCGGAGTCATGGGGGAAACAGTGGACCATTAGCCCTTATGCGCCAACTCCTACTATCATTGAAGCTGCGCGGACTTTGTATGAGAACCACTCGGTGGAAGACATTACGCGCCATGAGGCAGATAAGGTTTCTACAGATGCGACCATTGACTACATTCTTCAAGTTATTCGTACGAGTAAGGAACGAAGGGAAAAGAGTATCTGTTTTGTGACAGGCGTGCCTGGTGCAGGGAAAACACTGGTTGGATTGGATGTTGCCATCAAACAGAGCTACAAAGACGGAGAGAAAGATAAAGAAAATGGCGCCGTTTATCTATCCGGCAATGGTCCCCTAGTAGCGGTTCTTACAGAAGCCCTCGCAGTAGATAATCAGAAAAAGTGCAAGGATAAAGGCGAAAAGAAGAATCTATCCGATTCCCGTCGCGAGGTTAGTGAATTCCTCCAGATAATTCACCGTTATCGTGATAACATGCTTGCCAAAATCAAGAATCCGGTAGAGAATGGAGTGCTTGAAATTGACCCTTCCAAAGCGGTAGAAATGGAGCATGCAGGATATGGTGAGGTTGAGCATGTTGCTATTTTCGATGAAGCCCAGAGAACATGGACACATGAAAGGCTTGCCAATTATCTCAAACGAGGAGGAACCTATGGTAATAAACTTAAGGTTTCCAATTTCCCTGTTTCAGAAGCAGCCTTCTTGATTTGGTCGCTAGATCAAAGAAAGGACTGGGCTGTTATAATCTGCCTCGTCGGAGGGGGCCAAGAGATCAACACGGGAGAGGCTGGTATTTCAGAATGGATAGACGCTCTTAATAACCATTATCCATATTGGAAGGTTTACATCTCCAGCAAGTTAACAGATGTTGAGTACGCAGAAGGCAAGGTTAATCAGTTGTTGGAGAAGAATGCTAACGTGGTATACTCTGATTCATTACATCTTGCGGTTAGTTTGCGATCCTTCCGAGCAGAGACGCTTTCAGCCTTTGTCCATTCTTGCCTTAGTTTCTCCCCCAATGCTAATCAACTGTATCAGGATGTTTCCCAGAAAGGCTATCCCGTTTTGTTGACTCGCGACATCAATAAGGCGCGTGCCTGGTTGAGACGAATGGCGCGCGGCTCGCAGCAGACGGGCATATTAGTAACAAAGGTTGCCGCTCGATTCAAGCCACAAGCTGTTAATGTCCTTGCTCAAGGAGACGAGAATGCCGTCCATTGGTTCCTTGAGGATAAAACCGATATCCGGTCATCCAACTATCTTGAGGAAGCCGCCACCGAAATACAGGTTCAAGGACTGGAACTTGATTATGCCTGCGTTTTATGGGACGCTGATATGCGCTGTGAGAATAATCAGTGGGCATACTATAAGTTCAATGGGAAGAACAAGTGGAATCCGGAAAAAAACGAAGAGCAGCGAAAATATATGCTGAATGCTTATCGTGTCCTTCTCACACGGGCGCGGCAAGGCATAGTCATTTGCGTTCCGGAAGGCAACTCAAGACTCAACTCCGAAGGTTTCCCTGAAGACGCAACACGACTTCCTGAGTTTTATGATGGAACATACGAATATCTTAAGAGTCTGGGGATAAAAGAGTTGTAATGACAAGTCTTAATTCGGCAGTTTATCAAGCTCTTCTTGCCAGAATGTCTTTCGGTTTTTACTATACCGGGGATAAATGGTGGAGCTTGGATTTAGCAGGACTTTGCGAAGATCTTGCTTGTATTCGTGTCGACTTTATTATCAGTCCTTGGAACGCAGCTCAGCGTTTTTGGGGTTATTTGTGTGACTTGAACCTCGCAGATCGACTTTCTGCAACATGTCGATAATTAAGCAAATAGTTTTCTTAAAGGACAAGTCCGGTGCTTTCAAACTCAGAGACGATATCAAGTCTTTTGGATATGATGAGCGCACTGGACAATACTATGTTCAGTTCAAGAAGGGCGATAACTATTTGCATTACAATCCGGCAAATGTCGATGTGGCGAATTATACCCGACAGCTAGAGCCGCCATTCCGTGTAACACGTAAGTCGGATGGTGAAGTCTTTTTTCACGTACTCGGAGTAAGGGTATTTGAGGGAAGAGAGAACAATGCCTATAGAATTATTTACGAAAACGGCTCGGGCAAGAACTATCCTGCAGACTATGTTTCCATTGAGGAGCATATCGACGACCATCGTTCCATAAACGTCTGGGAGTATCTGAATGAGGTTGCAAAGTACAATGTCATTCCCGTTGATGATGACAAAACCGTAAGTCTCGCTGATAAATACGCAAAGATGGAATTCGTGGCTAAGAATTCCCTTCTGGAAGCCTATCTCAATGTTGATACTTACGGAAAGACAACTGCTACCCAGAGTGCGCCAATATTCCCGTTCGGTTGTAACCGAAGCCAGTACAAGGCTGTCCGTAATGCACTAGAGAACAATATCAGTGTCATTCAAGGCCCTCCTGGAACAGGAAAGACGCAAACCATCCTGAATATCCTTGCCAATTTGCTGCTGGATGGGAAGACAATGGAGATTGTCTCAAACAACAACTCCGCTGTTGAGAATGTAAAAGAGAAGCTTGAATCCACGGGGCTCGACTTTCTCTGTGCTCAATTAGGACGCGCTAGCAATAAAAAAGTGTTCGTGGATGGCCAGACAGGATTATTCCCAGACATGGAATCTTGGAAGCTGGATAATCCCAAGAAAGTACGCCAAGAAGCAGTTGCCCTTTCCCGAGAACTTCAAGAGTTGTATGAGAGTCAGGAAAAATTGGCGCTCTGTTCCGAGAGACTGACAGAATATAGGCGTCAAGTCGAACGGTTCCCAAAGAAGATTGAAATAAAGAGGCAGTGGCCTGTCGGCATCCTTGAAAAGTATTTCCTTATCAGTAACAGCGAAATGGAGCGAAAGCACCACCTTTCTTGGTGGACTCGTTTCAGATTGCGTTATCATCGACTCCCGGCCACAGAAGAAGCTCCGGATGAGCTTCAGTATCTACTTATTACCACCCGAATCAAGGAACTGGAGCAGCAGTTCACACAGTATAGTGAGCTTGTAAAGGATGTCGAAGTTAAGAATCTTCGGTTGAGAGATCTGTCAATGCTTGTTTTGAAGGATCATTTGTACAAAAAGTATGGTACAAAGAAAGAACGTACAGTCTTTTCTCCCGACGAGATCTACTTGAGGACCAGAGATTTCCTGCAGGAGTATCCGGTTATTCTCAGCACTACCTTCTCAGCAACATCCAATATCAATCCGGCATATAAGTTCGACTACCTAATAATGGACGAGGCGTCCCAAGTGGATATTGCTGCAGGAGCCTTAGCTCTCAGTTGCGCACGGAATGCTGTTATTGTAGGCGACCTAAAACAATTGCCTAACGTGGTAGACCATCATACAGAAGAGGTCGTGAGTGCCATTTTTGCCAAATATGGTATCGCTGAAGCATATCGGTATTCTACGAATAGTTTCTTGTCCTCTCTGTGTACCCTTTATCCAAAGATTCCGCAAACCCTTCTGAAAGAGCACTATAGATGTGACCCGCTCATTATTGGCTTCTGCAGTAAGCAGTTTTATAATGGCGAGTTGATCCCCATGAAGAAGAGCGAATCTGAGTTCGCACCAATCCGTGTTGTGAGGACAGTTAAGGGGAACCACGCTAGAGGCACGGTCAATTTCCGCCAGGTGGATACTATTACCCAGGAAATCCTGCCTGCTTTGGAGGAGCAGTTTACGGATATTGGCATCATTGCTCCATATAACAATCAAGTGAATGCGTTACATGCCGCATTGGAAGCAACCGGCCGTAGTTATGTGGCGGCGACCGTCCATAAGTTCCAAGGTCGTGAGGACGATGCAATCGTTCTTTCCACGGTGGACAATCAGATACAAGAGTTTACAGATGATCCTCATCTTCTAAATGTAGCTGTATCGAGAGCAAAGCGGCAATTTACGCTCGTTGTTTCCGCTGATGAGCAACCCGATTCAAACATCCGGGATCTAATCGATTATATAGAGTACTATCAAGGCAAGAGCGAAGAAAGTGAGATTTCCTCGATCTACGACTTGCTTTATGAGGATTACACCCAAGAGCTTCTCAATTTCTACAAGACCCACAAGCGCGTTTCAGATTACGATTCTGAGAACCTCACTTATTGGGCCATCCATGACACCATTAAAGAGCAAGGATTGACACACTTGGGTATCCTGATGCATTATCCTCTTCGGCATCTGGTAACCTCTGCATCAAATCTAACACCCGAACAACGAGCCTATGCCTCTCGTTCGTGGACGCACGTTGACTTCTTGATCTATGATACCGTCTCCCATAAAGCGAAACTCGCCATTGAAGTAGATGGTACACAATATCACAAAGCTAGTTCCGGTCAAGGCCGACGTGACATAATGAAAGATTCCATCTTGGCATCCATTGGCCTCCCTCTTCTTCGCCTGAGCACAGCCGGGTCGCAAGAAAAGGAAAAGATCAGGCAAGCTTTATCAAAGAGCTTGTAAAACTTACACCTTCTACAAGCTCCTCCCCTTTTTTTCTTCGTGCCGTCCCAGTTGGTGAGATCATCGTTGGTGCCACCTCCGCCACCCCCGACGCTGACACCACCCTTTCCGCCGGCAGCGAGCAATAATGCGGCCATAATCTCCTTTGAGACGGTTATCTTTTCGCAGAACTGTTCGGTGCGGGTCTCTGCCAGATCACAGCTCGATTGATACGTTCCTTCCCAATTGACCTTGCCCAGCAAGCTTTTCGCCGCCTTCTTCCGCTGGCCTTCATCCGTAGGGTCCAAGCCTTTCAGAATCGCCTCGGCGATAATACCGTTGCCGATACTGACCTCTGCCTCTTTGGAGAAGATAAGGTCACGATTCAGGGCGAAGTCGTAAAGGGCTTTCACCGCCTTGGCAATCCTTTGGTGCATCTCCTCCAGGAAGGCTTTCTGACGCAGAATCATCTCCCAAAACTGTTTGATCTCGGGAACAGAGAGTATCTCGCGGACCTGCGCTTCTGCGTTGTCTGCCCGATTACGCTCTTGCTCGGCCCGGAGCCGTTCCTGATTGGTCCTCTGCTTTTCCCGGGCAGTTGCAAGGTCGGCGTTTTCGGCGCGCTTGTTTGCCGCGTCGAGTTCCGTCCGCAGTTTCCGGACGGCATTCTCGTCCACTGACGCGAGTTTTCCCTTCAGACTGTCGTTCTCTTTGGCTATCCTCTGGTTTACCTCTTTGAGACGCTTGTTCTCTTCACTGATGTCATAGATTTCCTTTTTGGTCTGCTTGTATAGCGCCTTGCCATAATCCAGAATCTTCTGTTTCTGACTCCACTTCGCTGAGATAAGACTGGCTTCCATGTGCGTCAGAATAGTTTTTACCGCCTCCAAACGCTCTTCTCTCCACTTCTCCCTACTCACAACCGGGACTGGGGTTGCGAGTTCTTCCTGTATTTTTCTCTTGGCCTTTTTGAGTATCCAGTCCGTCTCCACTTCGGGGACACTGAGTTCTTCCTCGTCGAAATCCATCCCCTTGATCTCCGTCGCCAATGCTTCCGTCTTTTCCTTGACAGCCTTCTGCTCATCCTTCAGTTTCTTAAGGACAAACTCCTCCCGCTCCAGGTGCTCAAGCCCGGTTTAGGATTTCTTCTGTCCGCGCTCCATATTCAACATATCGGCCAGCATATCCTGCATCTCCGACATATCCCTCTCACTCAACTTGCGTGACTTTCCGGTGGTATGATCCATCCAGTCCCATACGATATGGGCGTGATAATTCGGCACCCGGATCCTCCTGCCTCGCTCGTTTTCCTCATAGTGCCCTTCGTCCCGGTGAATGTGAATCTGGATGGCTCTTATGCCCCACCTCTCTTGTACGGCAGTGGTGAACCTTTTGAGGTCCTCCAATGTGGTCCCTTCTTCGATGACTGCCACTCCCTCTCGGAGGGGACTGCTTCCTTTGCGGACACGCTTTCTGCCATTCTTGTCCGTATATTCTACGTCTTTCTCCTGCATCGCCCTGCCGGTCTTTTCCTTAACCATTGCCTTGAGCGCTTCATAGTATTCTTGAAGGCTTGTGAACTCCAGTTTTGGTGGGACATAAGATTTGTTGTAGGGAGTCAGGAAAGTGTCTATGTAGATTGTGGCGGGATTCAGGGATTTGAGGTATTTCTTGTCCCGCCTGTTATGCGCTTCGCTCTGGGCGATGTTGCAAGGTTTGATATGGATGGATGCTTTACTCATGGGCTGGTGTTCTTGTTCTTTGGTTTGTATTAAGACCGGCGTCAGGGTATCGGGGCGGCGCCCTGATCGGAGGGTGTAGGGAGAGGGTCACTCCCTGCCCGGGAATCCAAGGGGTGGAGATCCCTTGCTCAAGCCCTCGGCAGAGCCCACAACTACAGGAGCGGAGCGTGTAGTTATAGTGGGCTATAACAGGGCAAGCCCTGCTTCTAAATCTGCCACCCTCCGGACCGGCTTCCTTCCTTATTTCTTTCCCTTATTTTCGGACCCTTATATGGGTCCTGGTGAAAAGGAAGGGAGGAAGCCGGGGTGTCTGGATGGATGTGCCCAGGTCTCTGGACCTGTCGTCGGAGGGTCTCCACCTCCCGCATCTCCTTTCCCGTCGGTTTGGAAACAAAGGGAAAAGGAAAAGATGTGGGGATGAGTCTACGGTGCCCCACCTGGATCCGCCGAAATTGTGCTACCGGATTTGTGGGGATTGACAGCACTTTCAGGTGGGACACGCTTCGTGGTTCTAGACGGTTTCACGATAGGTTTGACCACAGGATTACTATCAAAGAAATTGCTCCTTATCATCCCCCGACCGGTGAACCAGGCAGACAGGCAAATCAGCGTATGGACGGTAGTCCGATTGGATGGCTCCGACCGGAGAATGCCAATCTGATTGAACTCTTGAACGATGCGGGTTGCCGTTTTCCGGTCGCAGCCCCACAACCTGGCGAGGTCAACCTTGGAGGCTACGAATTGCCCGGGTTGTAGGACAGCTGAAAAGTTCTTTCCATAGACCTTGTTCTCCTCCGGAACGGCCATTTGAAGGAATGTCTTGAAGCATTTCATCCGAAGGATGTCCTGCTGCTCGTCCGTGAGATAATCGAGCTGCGCATCATTAAAGGTGATGCTGTATCTGATGTTTGTGTATTGCATAAGGCCGACTATCGCTGCTGGTACTGCGTGGCCAGTTCGCGTGCCTTGTCGACATCGAAGACAATCCGTCGCCCGATACGGGAGACGATGGCTTCGCTAAGGACTCCTCCGCCGACAGCGGATCCGTCCTCCTCGCGCGGCGCGCGCATCAGCGCGTAAATAGTGGAATCGGAGCATCCGAGCTCTACGGCCAGGGCGTGAACGCCCAGGGCTTTCTGGCCCGCCGGAGTCTGGGTGGATCCGGTGTTCGGGGAAAGGGAGAGTGCATAGTGGGTAAGTTGACAGTATTCCTCTCCTGTCATCTGCCAAACGGGCTTCTCGAGGAGGCCCTGAATATCTATGTTCTTGTTCATCGCATGTGCTTGTTTAAACAAGTTTATTTAAGGGTTAAACTCTGGCACTTTTGCGTTATCTTCGACCGTCAGAATGTGCACCTTACTGTCAATCTCAAAGCCGCATAGAGCCGTACAACGGGGAACCATGGGTCACTTCCCGAAATCAAGTTAGATATATGGCCAGATACCCCAAAGCCTTTGAGTAACTTTGTTCGATTTTTCCCGAAAAAAAGAGGGTCGAGTATAAAATGGTACTACAAAATGGTACTCGGTCCCTTCGAAAACCCTCCTTTTTGGTCAAATTGAGACTGTTCGAGGATGCGGTTCTCTCCTTTGAATCAACCCTCAATACGATTGCCTTTTGGCCACTGGGAAGTATGGCAGAGTCCGGGAAACGTGATCTTTTCTCTAACTCATTATTCTTAAACGTGAGATTGATTAGAGACTCCATTTTCAAGAGACAAGATACGTTTAACGTCAATCATAAACTTCTTTGGATAGAACGAGTACGCGGCCGAACCGTCATCCAGTTCACGTTGGGGTCTGCGACGGACATATGATAGGGGATCTCAATTAGCGCCAGGTTCTTCAATTCGTCGATAAAGTTTTAAACAAGGCCATCTTACGAAGGATAATTATGTCCGCAATGGTATGCGGCCACAAAGACTTTGGAGTGAATTACCAGGTTCTGGACAAGGCGTTGGCTTGGTGATGCTTCCTCTTGGATTCGTCCCGTCTGGAAGCAAGACTGTGTTGCGCTTGTTTATTCTATCATAAACATGACTGTCGTAATCGCCTTACAGAAAATATCCGTATTTTTGTCTTTGGAGATGAGCCTAGTGAGAGTGTCTATTCAGGATATCTCACAATTTGTACATCAATAAAGTTTGGTAAGAAATGAATCAGACAAAAAACAAATTTGAGAGTTTGCTGGTTTTGCATTACAGATTATGCAGAGCCTCAGTAAAAGAACTAAAGAGTATTGGACAACAAATAGCTGATACCCTTCAGTATATAGAGAAATACCATTTGTTCCCTACAGACTTGTCCGATTCTTTTCGGGAACAATTAGCTTTAATTTGTGAAAGTGGCTCAAATGAACTAAAGTTAGAAGTCTCAAAAGGCCTCTATCTTTATCTTGGGAAGGTGTTGTTTTCTTTTGAAGAATCCAATATCATTAAAATGGAGCCATATACGAGATTGCTGGAATTGAATCGTACAGAGTTTCCATACGAACAAGCAAATGATTGGGGAAGTGATGTTGAAATAAGTAATGTTTTTGATAAGGATTTGTTTTTTTTCATGATCACAAGGAAACACATTTCTTTATCAATAGATGACTATCAGGCATATTACACAGAATTGCGTAAAGAACCATTTGATATTAACAACTGTTTTAGTAATGAACGAGCATTACAACCTTATTTGTTTTCGAAGATAGAGAGCGTCTTGCAGGATAGCTACAAAACGTGTAATGATTATATCGATCGACATTACTCCCTTATCAAGAGGGCCTTTCTTTCATACCATAAAGATGTGCATGTTTATGTTCAATCCAGAAATTATAATGCATACCTTGTTATGATAAACGTGTATGAAGGATCTGATTCTGGGGTGATTATATATCCTAATATTGTTGATGTCATGTATCGCTTTTCAAATGTAGAAGCATTTGATGAGAAGTTATCTAATTCTATTTTAACCGGTATAAACAACACTGATTATTCAAGAATAGGATCGATTTTTAGCATTTCTGGAATACATCACGAATTGAATCACTTATTCGTGCGTTATTCATCAAATAAAGAATTGACCGAGTATTTAATATATATGCTTAGAGGTCAATTAAAAAGCGTATCAATAATTAGAGATACGGAGATTGAAGTTAATAAAGAAAAGTATTTGCTCTTGTTTTCAAAGATTCCAACAGTCAAAGAATTGTTAGAGTTGTTGAACAAAGGTGATGACAAGGTTCATAATGTGGTATTTCGCTCTCGTCCCAATGATAGCATCGTTGAAGTTTTAAAAAGCAAAGGCGTTTCTTTCATTGATGTGATGCATCTGGGTCGGTCGTTAATCAATAATCAGAATGGAGAAATGATTCATTGGTTTATCAAGGAACGACTTGATAAGATTCAAATAGATGATTCATATAAAGAAAAGCCTCTCGGAGAAAGACTAATCCGGCAACTAGAAGAATGTCCCAAGGGTTCTGAAGGATGGAGACAATATGAGACTATCGGGGGCAATATTTTCCATTATTTATTTGAAAACACCTTTAGAAACTATACTTACGAGTATCAGTCATATACATCTGATGGCACTCAAAGAAGAGATCTTGTTGTCAACAATACATTTAAGGATACAACCAGTTTTTGGCAGTTGGTTAAGAACGACTATAATGCTAATATAATAGTCGTTGACTTTAAGAACTATCGAGAGGCGTTGAATTCGGATAGTTTTTACATACCAACAAAATATTTGAATTCTGCTGTTGGTTATTTTGCAATTGTTTTTTCAAGACAGGGGTTGGACGATACTGCGGGAAAGGAACAACAAAGACTTCTTTTAGAAAAGAAGTTAGTATTGTGCTTGACGGATGCGAACTTGATTGACATGATCAATCAAAAAATGAACGGACAAGAACCATTGGATAGTCTAGAGAATATGTATTATACGATGTGCAAGAATCAATAGCCAGATTATGACTATCATAGCGAGTTGTTTGTAATGTCTCCGACACTTACAACTGTTTTCATTATTTCCTTAATAATTCCAATCAGTAGTTGAACTACGATAAAATTTGTATAAAGTATAGGCTCCAAGGCGCCGAAAATAGTTGCAAAAACGAAGTGAAATAATAGAGGAAATACT
>Ga0310690_10007590_pt1 | contig 13933 bp, 9 predicted proteins | sample AusTroGonzalo_MG_2_FD_207661 | JGI IMG/M metagenome (GOLD analysis project Ga0310690, IMG submission 207661) | Bovine rumen microbial communities from tropical cattle in Woodstock, Queensland, Australia - Gonzalo_04 (v2) (version 2) | ecosystem: Host-associated > Mammals > Digestive system >... | reverse complement strand
TATCCGTCAAGCAGACATTCAGTGAGTTGCTGCGACAATGCGATGATGGCTGCTGTCATGTCGGCTGTGGATAGTGAACAGCCTGCAGCGATTTGCTTACATAATGTCTGGGTGTCGATCGTCCCCTTGGTGACAACTTGTGCATAGTAGCCTTTTTTGGGTTTACTGCTGATGTTGTCTTTTACTTCGGTCAGTCGGTATCTGATACTCATCTTTTCTTCAACTCATTCGCTTTTGTACCTATCGTTCTCTTCTTTTCATCAGATGATTAGGTCTACATATATTCTTTCTTTGCTCTACACTCCTTTTTTTATTAGCTGTAGGCTTTCAATTTGTTTTTCCTACGTCTAATTTTCAAAAGGTGTACGGCAAAGTTAGTACATTATTTTTTACCAACCAAATGTTTTTGACGAAAAATGCGTAAAATGATGCAAAAAAATGCAGAAACAGTCGTTTTTTGCTTTTTCATGGTGCTTTTCTCGAGAAAAAAGTGTAACTTTGCAGCGCAATTGAGAATTGCATGACTCACTATCAAAAAGACGGAAATGGAGCAGCGTTATTCTTCGGAGTTGTTTGAGAGAGCTGTTGATGAGTTCTCGAAATTGCCAGGTGTAGGCCGCAAGTCTGCTTTGCGATTGGTGTTGCATTTGCTGCGGATGGATGTGGATGCTGTTGATGGTTTTGCGAATGCAGTGAGTCGGTTGCGTCATGAGGTGAACTATTGCAGGGTGTGTCATAATATTTCAGACACGGAGGTGTGCCAGATATGTGCTTCGGAATCGAGGGACGGAACGTTGATTTGTGTGGTGGAGAATATCCGTGACGTGATGGCAATTGAGGCTACGAATCAGTATCATGGGTTATATCATGTGCTGGGTGGTGTAATCAGCCCGCTTGACGGTATCGGTCCTACTGACCTGGAGATTCAGAGTCTGGTGGATCGTGTGGCTCAGGGGGGTATCGATGAGGTGATTTTGGCGTTAAGTTCAACGATGGAGGGCGACACAACGAATTTCTATATCTCGCGCAAACTGTCGCAGTATGCTGATACGCGGCTGACTGTGTTGGCACGTGGTCTGTCGGTGAACGATGAACTGCAGTACACTGACGAGGTGACTTTAGGACGCTCGATTGTGAACAGGGTGGAGTTTCGTGGCGAAGGAAATTGAAAATAGATAATTATGGAAAGAAATATACAAAAATTGATGCGGAATCTGTATGTGGAGTTGTTTGCAGTGTGGGGCATCATTATATTGACTTGGATATTAGGCGAGACGGGTGTCATCCCAAACGGGGAACTGGTGGCGAAAGGTCAGCAGTTTGAGTTTTATGTGGATGTGGCACTGATCTTGCTGACGATTGTGTGTGTGCCGCTTGCGCTCAAGCTGTTTGCACTGAATACCCAGCGTGGTCTGCGTCGCATGGATAAGGACGAAGCATTGTCGGCTTATCACACATGGAGCATCGTGCGTCTGGCGCTGTTGCTGTTGTGTGCGGTACTGGGTGTGCTCGTGTATTTCCTGTTGATGGACGACAAGGGTGTCTATTGTGCGGGCATCGCGGTCGTCACTACGCTGTTTTGTATTCCGTCCGAGAAGAAGGTGAAAGAGTTCTTGGCGTCGAAAGAGGAAGAGGATTCGATAAATATATAATAAGGTATAAATGAAGATTACGGTTGTCATAGTGAACTATCGGGTGAAATTCTATCTGGCTCAATGTCTTCATTCGTTGATGAAGGCGATGGAGGGCATTGAAGGTCAGGTGATCGTGGTGGATAATGATAGTCAGGATGATTCCGTTGATTTTAACCGACAGCTATACCCGCAGGTGCGGTTCATCGAGAATAAGGAGAATATGGGTTTTGCGCGTGCGAACAATATAGCTATCAATGAATCGGATAGTGAGTATGTGATGCTGCTGAACCCTGACACGATTGTGAACGAACATCTGTTGCGCGATTGCATTGAATTGATGGATGCGCATCCTGAAGTAGGGGCAACGGGTGTGAGGATGCTTTGCGAGAACGGACGGTTTGCTCCTGAGTCGCGTCGTGGGGTGCCCACTCCGTTCACTGCGTTCTGTAAGATGACAGGTCTGACGAAGCTGTTCCCTCGGAGCCGCGTTTTTGGCCGTTACTATATGAAGTACTTGGATGAGTTTGCTGCAACACCTATTGAAATCATCTCGGGTGCCTGTATGTTTATCCGCCGGTCTGTGCTCGATGAGTGTGGTTTGCTTGACGAGGCTTTCTTTATGTATGGCGAGGATATCGACTTGTCATACAGGATGCTGCAGACTGGTAAGCAAAACTATTACATTCCTTCGCGAATCATACACTATAAGGGAGAGAGCACACAGAAGAACTCGTTCCGATATGTATATGTGTTCTACGAGGCCATGTATATCTTCTTCAAAAAGCATTATTCGAGCTATAACTGGATTTTGTCGATTCCGATTCGTTCGGCCATCTATCTGAAGGGTGCGAGCGAATATGTGTCACGTAAGGTGAGAGGCTGGGTTGAGAAACCAATGACGGTACTGCAATATATGCAGGGCGCACGGTTCTTGCTAAAGGGGTCAAACAAGACACTGGAGGCAATGGCGGCTATTTGCGACCGAAATCAGTTGACGTATGACATCGAAGAGAACCAGACGGTGAAATATGATTTCGTGGTGTATGATGTGGATGAATATTCTTATGAGGAAATACTGGAAGAATTGGAACGAAAAGCGCAAGATAAACACACAGTAGTTCATTTGGCTACTTATTCATCGCGTCTGGGATGCATTCTCACAGCAGGATGGGTGCTGGAGTAAGGCCTGTTTTTGAGTTGATGGTTTAGAGTGGGAAAAGGGCTTAATTGGGCTGTTTTTTTGATGCGTGTACGATTACATTCATTGACTAATATCAATAAATCTATATTTTTCCTATATTTTTTCATTAAAATGCTTGGTCATATTGTGAAGTTGCCGTACCTTTGCATCGCGTTTCAGAAAGAGGCGTATTTGTTAAGGTAAAAAGATTGTTTAAATTGAGTTATTAATCGTTTGATTATCTAAGGAGAAGCGTCTCCGCTTAGTTATTAATTTTAGGATAAAATTTTTGAAAGATGGACACAATTGTATTTTTTCTTTTAGGCATTATGTTTTTCGCCTTTATCCTCAGTAATATTTCGGCATGGAAATAAGCTGAGTTGATTTTTAGAGATAATTATTGATTTTAAATACATTTTGAGAGCGTTTCGTTTGTCGGAACGCTTTTTTTTGTTATCTTTGCCCCCGAAAGCATATAAATCATTCATTGATGTCGATTATGAGTCGTATATTATTTTCCCTGTTTACAGTTGTGGTTGCTGTCGCTGCGAGTGCTCAGCATACTCGTACAGAGTCAGTGTTGAAGTCGGACTGGTTGTTCACTCGTTCGGCTGATGCTAAGTTTGTTGAAGTCGAATATGATGATTCGGACTGGCAGGAGGTCACCGTGCCTCACGATTGGGCCATCAGTGGACCGTTCGATAATAACAACGACCGCCAGACGGTAGCGATTGAGCAGAACGGCGAACAGGAGGCAACGGAGAAGACCGGGCGGACGGGAAGTCTGCCGTGGACAGGTACAGGATACTACAGGCGTGAATTCCACGTGTCGAACGATGCGGAGCGGGTTATCCTGAATTTCGATGGAGCAATGTCGGAACCTGAGGTGTATGTGAACGGTGTGAAGGCAGGGGAGTGGAAGTACGGCTACAATTCATTCAACATTGATATTACTTCTTATATTAAGAAAGGAAGTCATCACAACGTGTTGGCAGTGAAACTGAGGAATCTGCCTGAGAGCAGTCGTTGGTACCCTGGAGCTGGGTTGTATCGTCCTGTGACATTGATTCAGACGGGCAAGACCGCAGTTGCCATGTGGGGGGTGAATTGTGTGACGAATAGCCTCTCTGATAGCATGGCAACGTTGAAGGCAGATGTACGCATCGAGGGCTTTAATGATAAGATTCTAACGGTTGACTTCATGCTTATGCAAGGTAAGAAGATGGTCGCCAAGGCTTCGGATGTAGTGAAGTCCAATGGGATGGCATACGGTACACTGCATGTGAACAATCCTAGGTTGTGGTCGCCTGAGTCGCCTGCACTTTATGATTTTGTGGTCTGCGTGTCCCAGTTCGATGGAAAGAAGCTCAAGGTTGTCGATAAGGTGCGTAAACGTGTCGGCATACGAACCGTCAGCTTTACAGCTGAGCATGGATTCAAGCTGAACGGAACGACTCGTAAACTGCGAGGTGTGTGTCTGCATCATGATCTGGGCATGATGGGCGCGGCAGTCAATAAGGCTGCTTTGGTACGACAGGTGGAGTTGTTGAAGGTGATGGGGTGTGATGCCATCCGAACGGCGCATAACATGCCTTCTCAGTTGCAAATGGATGTCTGCGACTCGCTGGGTATGATGGTCATGGCAGAGTCGTTCGACATGTGGGTCTATCCTAAATGCAAGAACGGCTATTGTCGGTTCTATAACGACTGGTGGCCGCGCGATTTGGAGAATCTGGTGCTGGCCAACCGTTTGCATCCCAGCATCGTGATGTGGAGCTTGGGAAATGAGATTCCCGAGCAGGGTGACCGTCGAGGCACGGAAATGTTGCGTCAGATGCAGGATTTGGTTCATCAACTCGATCCTACCCGTGCCTGTACCTCGGGAATGGATCGTTGGGACAACGTGATCGCATCGGGGTTTGCTGATGCACTCGATATTGTGGGTTTGAACTATCGTACATTCAAATATAAAACTGCTTACGAACGTCTGCACCATAAGTTTGTATTGGGTAGCGAGACCGCATCTACCGTCAGTAGTCGTGGTGTCTATAAATTCCCCGTTGTGAGGGCTGATGGCAAGACCTATCCTGACGGCCAGTGTAGCTCTTACGACCTTGAAGCCTGTTGGTGGAGTAACATTCCAGAGGACGATTGGGTGTTGCAGGACGATAACGACTGGGTGATTGGTGAGTTTGTGTGGACCGGATTCGACTATTTGGGTGAACCTACGCCTTATGATGACCGCATGAACGCTCGTAGTAGCTATTTTGGCATTTTCGACCTCGCAGGCCTACCGAAAGACCGTTATTGGCTCTATCGCAGTCATTGGAACAAGGATGCAGAGACCATTCACCTGTTACCACATTGGACTTGGCCAGGACGTGAAGGGGAAGTGACGCCCGTCTATTGCTATACCAACTATCCTTCCGCTGAGTTGTTTGTCAACGGAAAGAGTCAGGGACGCATCAGCAAGCGACTCGACGAGCGCGTGAAACCCGATGGAGGCCGTACGGTGAAAGAGACCGAGCCGCTCATCGACCGCTATCGTCTTCGCTGGAACAACGTGGTATACGAACCAGGCGAAATCCGTGTGGTGGTCTACGATGCCAATGGAGTGCGAAAGGGTGAATCCGTTTGCCGTACGGCTGGAGCACCTTATAGGCTTGTTGTCACTCAGCAATCGCTCGATGAGTATCACGGGCAGAAGACCCTTCGAGCCGATGGCGAAGATATGGCATTCTTTGTGGTTAGTGCAGTAGATAAAGAAGGAAACCTCTGCCCTGAGGCAGAAGTTTCCATTCAAGTTGAGGTCAGTGGAGCAGCCGACTTTAAGGGAATCTGTAATGGCGACCCTACCTCGTTCGAAGTCTTCACTCGTCCTACGATGAAGTTGTTCAAAGGCCAATTGGTTGTCGGCATCATCTCGAACGGTAAGAAGGGGACCGCTCGTGTCTCTGTTCAATCGAACGGTCTCCTGTCGGCTACTGCAAAGATGAAAGTGAAGTAAGCCAGTCGGCTTTTACTTCACAAATATCTTTTTCCCATTGATGATATTGATACCCTTCTGAGGTGCTGCAAGTCGTCGTCCATGCAGGTCGTACCAATTCTGATCGGTACGTTCCGTCGCGATGATGTCGTTGATGCCTGTTGCGTCTGTAATCACAGGTACAGGGGTGGGGCTTTCAGATACGGTACACGTTGTAGTGTTACCAGTGTAGGTAATGTCGTAGCCGATTTCGCCTAATTCATCGCAGATGACGCTGTGCCAGGTCCCTTCACGATTGTCCTTTGAACCAAAACTGATGCGGTAAGTGTGGCCTTCCTTCAAACCGTTATCGCCATCGATGAAATAGTAGTAGTAGAAATCGCCGCTACTGGGGTAATATCCGTAGCCTGCATGTATTGTGTCAGGATCTTGCAGGTCTTCGGCAATGACCCATGTGGTACCATCGGTGAGGTCTTGTGCAAAGAGACCGAATACACCTTCGAAGGTACATGGAGAGTAGTTTGTAAAACCTTCAGGCATGTCAATGTAGAGGGTATTGCGAAACTTTTTCTTCTCGTCACGTTCTCTGCCCCAGCGAAGGGTGAATGGTCCTTCGGAGTTGAGCCATATGCGTGGAGCTACCTGATCTGTATCCAGAGGAGTAACGCGGATACCTGTAACGATACGATGATTCGACCCAAATAACATTGACTTTACAACCAGCGCATCAATGTTGAAGAAACCATTGTTGGTGCCACCCCATCCCCAGTTCACATAGATGAGTCCGTCGTTGTCCACACCCGAAAGAACGAAGGCATGGCCTCCGTATTCTACCGAATGAGCTCCGTAGATGACAGGGCTGCGAAGAGCCAGTTCGTCGTAAATGATTTGCTTCCATTCATCCAGTCTGTTTTTGAAATGCGCTTTGTCATAGTATTTGACACATGCCTCTGGATATCCGAAATCTTGGGTCAGTGCTATGCCGGCATACGCTATAGTGGAGCCGGAACCATCAGAGGCATAGTTCATATAGGTGGCATAACCGCAATCGCGGAGCAACTCGGCGATGTTGTCATCAGTATTCTTTCCTTTGTATGAATTCTTGTAAGGCCATGTATAGGTAGTACTGACATGCGCATTATATGATTCTCTTTTGTCACCAGTTGTGACCAAATATGTTGCATCGAACTCTGCCGACGCCGGATATTGGCAGTAGTTGAGACACTGAGCCAACGCAGTAGCCACACAGCCGGCAGCGTAGTTGTTAGGGGTTAGCAAGTTGTAGGGGGCGACATCTTGATCCCACTTTGTGGTGACGAAATTCTTCACCGCTGTGTAGGTTGCCGCACGACTCAAATATGCCTCACCTGCTTCAAGGCCTTGGATGTTGTGACTCACCTCTGCAAGATACCACTGCATGTTTGCAGGCATGTTTTCCATCTCAAATGGTTCTGACGAATAGCCGATGAGTGGGTCAATCATTGTACTCTTCGCAACGATGACAAAACCTTGGGTACTTTCCGAAGAGAATACTGCATAGGCTTCTTTATCTGCCACACAGCGTAGTTCGGTTGCTTTTGCAGGTGCATTTCGCTGACCGCGTTCAGCTGCCAATGCATTGAGTTTTGAGGCTGCGATGGCTTGCATCTCAGCCAATGGGCGGTTGCCTGCCATCATCATGGTGGCAGACAACAGCATGGATAGGGTAAGGACAATTACCTTCATAATCTCTTTCTTTTTCCTTTTTTTATAATTAATACTTTAATAATTCCTTAATTTATTTAATTGATACTTTCTTTCCTCCGATGATGTAGATACCCTTCGGGAGACCAGAGATGGTGTCACCTACATAGCGTCCATCTGTAGTGTAAACCTTCAGACGTGCATTCGGATCGTTGACGATGCGGATTGCCTTGATGTCTGTGTTGAAGCTAATAGCTTGCGGGATCATGCGTTCTATGTTGCCCACATTGTCCGATGCAAGTACATAGAAGCTGTAGACATCTTCGTCTGGACCAATCGTGACTGGGTAGCCGATGCTGCCTGTCACACTTTGTCCGCAGTAAGTATAGTCCTCACCGTTCTTTGACACGAAGAACAAGTAGCTATCCACACCCGATCCGGCATCTTCAGAGCTGCATACCACGTTGATGGTGTCAGTAGTAGCGTTGAAGCTGGCCGTAGACATCGTTGTGGTTGGTGGCACGAGGTCGAGGGTATTGGTAAATACATTGGTTTCGATTGGGAAGTTCTTGTCGAAGATGATGGTAGCCTGGTTGCTAATCTTCGTTCCGTTAGCCAGATTTGGCTTCAGATCTACCGAGAAGCTGACATAGCCTTCGCCTTCGGGAGCGTTGATGTTCGGTGGAAGCTCAATGCCCTTGATGTCCCAAGTGAGCTTGTTGCCTTCACGCTTCATCTCCCAGTTGTAGCCCACGCCGTCGTGGCTGGTTTCGCCAAAGCGCACGCTCGATACGTCGAATACGTTTTCGTCCAACTCGTCGCTGACACGTACACGGTATGCTGCATCGCCTGCTTCTGCCTTGTTCTCAAACAGGATGCGATAGTTCATGGTCTTGGTTTCGCCGATATAATGCTCGTCGCCCACACCCTGCGGACCTACCATTTCGTTTGGATCCCATGATGCTACGACGTCTGTGATTATTGCCTTACCATCGATAACGTCGAGTTTCGTTGTGACATATTCATAACCTCTGTACATCCAGAGTGAAACACGGCGACGTACTGCAGGAAGGATGTCAACCAAGCTCTCCAAAATGTTTTCTGACCTTACGGCAATCTTTCCGTATGGGAATACGCTGATGACTCTTTCCAGCCACTTCTTCACGACGGCCTTGGCAGTATAGACGACAATTCCGCTTTCTTTCTTCTGAATGTTCAGTTCGTCAACAGTCACTTTCTTATACTTGGCCAGTTCGTTCGCTTCGTCCTCATTGAGTTCGAAGAAGCCTGCTATCTGGTCGGTGATGAAGTCCTGAATCTTTTCGCCAATCACAGCATCAGCTACATAGCCCAATGCGGTCACTACGGCGAAGGTGGTACCTGTGATGATGATACGGTTCGTACCATTGTGGAACTCTTTTCGGGTATTGGCGTAAGCGATGTCGCCTTCACCTTCCGAAATCATCGTGAAGGTGTAGCTCTCCCATGGGTCGAGGTTTGGTACGAGGAACAGGGCTGTATGCTCGCATTCGCCTCCGTCCATGATGGTCACACTGTCAATAGGCAGGTATTCAGTTCCGTGTCTGCCGTTCATGCGGAAGCCGATGATGTTGACATTATCGCTGACATTGATGGCTAAGAGGAACTCGCCACTTGGCAGAGCCGACATGTTCGATATGGTGATTGGGTTCTCACATGGAACACCCTTGCGGACGGTGTTGCGGCCTTCGCTCATTACTTTCACGTTGGCGCTTGCCAGGTCTGCTATGCCTTCCTGCTCATTGCCTTCGAAGGTGATAGTGTAGCCTCCGTAGCTGCTGCCGTAGCTTGGTACGCAGATGACATAGTGGCTGTCTTCTGCATCCTTGTCGATGTACGAGATGGTACCTTGACTACGTTCCAGACGTTCGTTTACCACTGTCTCTAAGATAGGTGAGCCGTTCTCCCTGTCACCTTTATATTTAAAGAGGGTCACTACGCCGATGATGAGCGATAGGGAAGTGTCAGGACAGATGGTCACATCGATCTGGCGTCCGTGCAACATGCCCAGGTCATACCAGTCTTCTGAGTTCTGCTCTGTGTAGGCATATCCCAGTGTTGTGCTCAGGGTCTTGCCCTCTTCCAGTGGTGTACGATTAGCGAAGGTTGAGTTCTGCAGGTTGTCGCGATCGAACGGGTTGCGTTCGAAGTCATACTTCAGCGTGTAGCCTCCGTAACCTCCCCAGCGGTCCAGACGGATGTAATATGTACCTGCACCACGACCATTCAGGTTGTAGACGATAGTGGTGTCTTTGTTGTAGCCGTCCATGTCCTTGCTGGTGATGTACTTCATGTCTTGGCCGTCAGGTCGGTACAGGGTGAGCGAGCCTGCTCTCAGGGTTGTCTCTGTAGTGAGCGAGAGAATGATGTTACCCACATATGGCGCATCGATACGATACCAGTCGCGTGTGTCAGTCTCCTGATAGGTGTAACCCAGTCGTCCTTGCTGTGTGCTACCCGCTTCAATCGTGGTTGCACCCTGTGCTGAGTCGTTTTGTGCTACGTCGGCACCATAGATGCTTGGAGTAAAGATATATTGCATGTCATAGCCTCCGTAACCGCTCCAACGATCCAGTCGGATATAGTAGAGGCCTGGAGCCATGTCAGGAATGGTATAGACGACGGTGGTGTCCTTGTTGTTGCCGTCCATATCCTTCGAGCAACGGAATGCCACACTCGTATTGTCATTCTTCGGTACATAGATGTTCAGGCTGCCCAGTCGCAAGGTCACGTCGGTAGTCAGCTTGAAGGTCACACTGCCTTCGTCATCCAGCTCAATCTTGTACCAGTCTTCTGTGTCTGTTTTGCTGTAGCTGTAACCCAGTCGTCCTTGCTGAGTGGTGTTGTTCTCGATGAGTGTGCTTTTCTCCCACGCATCGTTTTCAGCAACGTCGGCTTCGTGGCGGTTGGCTGTGTAGGTGTATTCCATCTTGTAACCTCCATATCCACCCCAGCGGTCCAGTCGGATGTAATAGGTGCCTGGAGCTACGTCAGGAACCACATAGACGATGGTCGTATCCTTGCTGAATCCGTCCATGTCTTTCGAGCAACGGAATTTCATATCTGTACCGTCATCACTCAGGCGATATACGTTGAGGCTACCCAGACGCAGACTCGTCTCGGTGGTAGTGGCAAAGGTGATTGCTCCCTCGTCAGGTACCTCAATCTTGTACCAGTCCTGAATGTCTGTATAGTCTCTGAAGCGATATCCGAGGCAGCCTTCCTGAGTTGTCTCACTTTCAATGAGCGATGCCTGTGCCCATTCGTCGTTAGGCTCAGGATCGTTCTCGTGTGCATTGGGGTTATGTACATATTGCAACTTATAGGTGCCATATCCTCCCCAGCGATCCAGACGGAGGTAGTAGGTACCTGGAGCCATGTCAGGAATGGTATAGACGATGGTCGTATCCTTGTTGTAGCCGTCCATGTCCTTCGAGCAACGGTATTTCGTGTCCGTACCTTGCTCGTTGAGTGAATAGATGTTCAGACTTCCCAGTCGCAAGGTTGTCTCAGTCGTGGTGCTGAGCACTACGGTACCTTCCTTCGGTACCTCAATCTTGTACCAGTCCTGAGTATCTGTGCTGTTGTTGTAGTTGTAACCCAACTGACCGGTGACAGCAGGTCCGCTCTTCAGCGTGAGGGCGTCCTTCCATTCGTTATTCGGTTCCTGATCAGCTTCGGCAGCATGGCCGGTGAAGTAGCAGGTCAGTTCGTAACCTCCGTAACCTCCCCAGCGGTCCAGTCGGATATAATATTTGCCAATCGATACGTCGGGCACTTCGTACACAATCATCGTGTCCTTGTTGAATCCGTCCATATCCTTGCTGTTGCGATACCTCGTGTCGTTGCTTTCACGGTCCAGCGTGTACATATTCAGGCTGCCCAGTCGCAAGGTCACATCGGTCTTGGTGGTGAAGGTCAGCTTTCCTTCCTCCTTCACGTCAATCACATACCAGTCCTGAGTGTCCACATCACGGTAGCTGTAGCCCAATCGACCTTCAATCGGAGTATCGAACGTCAGCGTCAGCGCCTTGTCCCATGTGTCGTTGCTGGCTGCGTCAAGTCTGTAGCTGTTGGCGGTGAACGTACATCTCATCTCATAGCTTCCGTATCCTCCCCAGCGGTCCAGACGGATATAGTAGATGCCTGGAGCCACGTCAGGAACAACATAGACGACGGTAGTGTCCTTGTTGAATCCGTCCATGTCCTTTGAGCAACGGTATTTCATGTCAGTACCTTCTTCGTTCATCATGTAGACGTTCAGGCTACCCAGTCGCAGTTTGGTGCTGGTGTGGGTGGTGAATGTCAGCACGCCCTCGTCCGGTACCTCAATCTTGTACCAGTCCTGAGTGTCGGTATATTTGCCACGCTTGTAACCCAGATGGCCCTTCTGCAGGTTGCCGCTCTTGATTTCGTAGGCACGTTCCCAGATGTCGTTTGGTTCCGGGTCGTTCACATACTCGGCAGGAATCAGCACATAGCTGGCTACGAAGTTGCCGCCCTGTCCGTTTCTGTCCGTAGGACGTCCCGTTATTCTCACGCGATATGATCCAGCTGCAACGTCTTCCACAACCAACGATTCGCCTCCGCCGGCTACCCATATCTGTTGGTCGTCAACGACAGCGTACAGTCCGATGCCGTCCACGGCCACAGCGCCCAGTGGGGTAGTGCCGAATTCCATCTTGCCGTCACTTTCAGCATTGATGTCATACCACACCTCGGTCTTTGAGTACCTCGCATTACCCGAAGAATAATTGTAGAACGAGTTCGTTTTCTGCGTTCCACTCTCCCAGAATTGTGCCGATGCCCACTGACTTGCTAGCAGCAGCACTAAGGTCATAAGTACATGATTTGCTTTCATATCCGTTATATTTTAAAAATTTAAAAAATTGTGAACAATCCTATTTCGTTTTATAGTTTCTCACCACATTGTGAGCAGAACTTGTCGGTCTTCTTCACCTTTGCATCGCAACGGGGACAGCGGTTGTTGCGCACTGGTTCGTTCGTCGTGTTGATGAACGAGGCTGTGACGATGCCTCCGGGAACGGCGATGAGGGTATAACCCAACAGCATGATGAACGACGAGAGGAAGCGTCCGGCAACGGTGACGGGCGTGATGTCGCCATAGCCCACCGTGCTCAGTGTGGTGATGGCCCAATAGATTGAAGTGCCGATGTCGTGGAACTCGCTGTTAGGCTGTCCGCTTTCGATGATGAACATCAAGGTGCCCAGACAGATGACGAGCACCAGCACAAAGAGGAAATACACCAGAATCTTATGAATGCTGCGTCCGATAGCCTGCAACAGCATTTCTCCCTCGTTGAGGAAGACGAACAGACGGAAAATGCGGAAGATGCGGATGAATCGGATGCTTCGCAACATCAGCATATAGTGCGCACTAGGGAAGAAGAACGTCAGATAGGGAGGCAGTACCGCCAGCAAATCGATGATGCCCCATGCGCTGAACGCATATTTGCGGCGACTCTCCGCACAATAGAGACGCGCCAGATACTCAGCCGTGAAGACCGCTGTGAGCAAGACCTCCAGCCAACCCAACGTCGTTTTCAGCCATGAAGGAAGTGCAGGGCTGCTCTCAAAGAAGAGGATAAGTAGGCTGACAGCAATGGCGATGGTCAGCACAATATCGAAACGGCGACCAGCAGGTGTGTCGTCATCAAATATGATTTGACGAAGACGCTCTTTCCGTGTGAGTTCGTTGTTTACTTCTGCCATATTCGGATGGTATTTGTGCATTATCGCCTGCAAATTTACGGAAAAAAAGTGAAAAACAACACTATTTTACAAATAATTATGCATTATGCATTGTGAATTATGAATTATTTACTACCTTTGCAGCCGATTTATGCCGCCGAGGCTCCAATAAGTGTGCCCAAAACTGAGCGCCGCCTCACGGTCCAAACCCGTTTTATCATTAATAATAATGTACGTAATCGTAGAAATTAACGGTCAGCAGTTCAAGGCAGAAGAAGGCAAGAAGCTCTTTGTTCACCACATTCAGAACGCTGAAGCTCAGCAGACAGTTGAGTTTGAGAAAGTATTATTGGTTGACAATGAAGGTGCAGTGACAGTAGGTACTCCTACAGTCGATGGTGCCAAGGTTGTATGCGAAGTAGTGACTCCCCTCGTAAAGGGTGACAAGGTGCTCGTATTCCACAAGCGTCGTCGCAAGGGCTACAAGAAGTTGCGCGGTCATCGTCAGCAGTTTACAGAATTGACAATCAAGAGTGTTGTCGCTTAGTGTTTAACCCATTAAAAAACAGACAGAAACATGGCACATAAAAAAGGTGTAGGTAGTTCAAAGAACGGCCGTGAGTCACACAGCAAACGACTCGGTGTTAAATTGTTCGGTGGCGAATTCGCTAAGGCAGGTAACATCCTCGTACGTCAGCG
>Ga0310690_10007587_pt1 | contig 13937 bp, 7 predicted proteins | sample AusTroGonzalo_MG_2_FD_207661 | JGI IMG/M metagenome (GOLD analysis project Ga0310690, IMG submission 207661) | Bovine rumen microbial communities from tropical cattle in Woodstock, Queensland, Australia - Gonzalo_04 (v2) (version 2) | ecosystem: Host-associated > Mammals > Digestive system >... | reverse complement strand
TATCTAGATGCTGCAATTAATTACGAAGAGATTATTTCTGGTAATGATGGAAAATTGTTCGATCTTTTAAATAATATTGCAGAAATGAAGTGCTATCATAACGCTAAATTTAGTAATTCAATTTTAAAAAATGATTTAAGTAGAATTCTTGCTACATTGACTTATGTAAATATGGTTGATGGATATTTAGCAAATACAAGTGCAAACATAGATAACGTTACAAAGGCAAGTTATTGCGTGCAAGAGGCTATGAATGGTTCGTATGAAAACTTAGCAACTTCATTGTTTTTGAATATTTACCATGGTTATGGTGAAGATAGTGTGATGAGTATTTTAAATGCATGTGTTGATGAGGATTCTTTTGCTGGAGTGCTATTAAAAGCAACAGATATTCTTCATGTCGATTTTTCTGATTTAGCATCAGCATATGGAATTGATGGATATGATATAACTGGCAAAGAAGGATTAACAAAGTATTATTTAGTTGGTTCTACTATATCTGGCGGATTATATAGGTTTGAAGAACAGACTGGAATTCATGCGAAATTAGGAGAAAAGACAAAGCTTGATTTAAAGAATTCAATAATAGGTGAAGGATGGTCACTAAAGGATATTGAGAGTAGCCATAAAGAATTGTGGTCTATAGATAATGATGGTGTTTATAGTTATAGCCCAAGTTCAGAAATATTAAGAGATTCTGTTGCGCTAGTTTTAGTTAATGGAGATAAACAAGTTAAGCTAGTTAGTAATATTACAGTAGATGTTGCTGTGTGTAACATGAAGGTTTATGAAAAAGTAAACTTTGATAGTGTAGAAAGTGCGATTAGCAATTATAAGAAAATGAGTGCAACGCAAGTTAAGTCTTTAGAGTTAGCTTCTGTTCAGCCTTTAACAGAAGTAGATGAATCTACAAAAGCATTTTCTGTAACAAATGGTAGTATTGAAGTTCCTCAAGATGGTTATTATAAATTATATTTAAAAAGCACGGGACTTGTTAGTGTGGTGTTCGGTGTTAAGGAGTATTCAACAACCATCTTTAAGAACCAATTAACAGTACCAAATTATACATCAGAACTTTCGTATAGAGTTAAATTGCAAAAGGGATATACATATTATTTCACAATTTATGATTTAGCTAATACTGGTGTTGGATATGCGTGCCTTGGTATTCAATATGAAGATGGAACTATTGAAGATATTGGTACAGATTATTTAGCATACCCTGAAATGGAAAGAAATGATATTCAATATTTTAAAACTCCAACAAAGAGTATAGATGCTATTTATTATCAAGATGAGACAATAATAAGAACTGAAGTTGAATCAGTAACTTTAAATGCTGAAGATTATATTTTGGGAACATCTCAAAAAGTAGAAGCAAATTCTAATGGAAGATTGGTATTCGCGTTTAAGGGTGGTATGGAAATCAATTATGTTGCCCTAAATGTAACAGGAATGGCTGGTGTTAAGGCTAGAATAATGTATAACTCATTACAGTTTGGAGATGTTGTTACTCTTGTAGATGGGCTAAATATTATTCAAGATGACACAATAATGACATCTGGTATTACTGTAGTATTTGAACATGAAGGCGAATATGATATTTGTTTAACAGAATATGATATTGGCTTTAAGTTAAATAAAATGACAATTATTCCAGCTTCTAGTTCTGAGATAGAGTATATTGGTGAATGGAAGACAGAAAGTAAGTATGTAGCTTTAAATGGTTCGTTGTTTGTATCTAAATCTGATGGATCTGCCGCAAGCTTCTCATTTAACGGAAAAGAAGTAGCAGTGTATGCGACAAAGGGCCCAGAATTTGGTAACGCTGCAGTATATATTGATGGTAAAGAAGTTAAGACAATAGATTTTTATAATTTAACTGTTTCTTGTTCAGAACTTGTATTCCATACAGATTTAAGCGATGGTGATCATACAATCATGATTAAAGCATCAGGTGAGAGCCCAATTAATATTGACTACATAACGGTCGCTAAGATGGGCGAGACAAAGACTAAGAATGATTTCTCTAAACTATGGTATATGGCATTCTTGCCAGGTATAGTATTTATTGCAGGTATTGTATTTATTGCTCTTGATATTAAAGAAAAGAGACAAAAAAGATTAGAGAGAGAAAAATCCGTATTAGGTAATTAAAATAAGCAAAATTTGACTAATTTAGCACTCACGACAAATGAGTGCTAAATTTTTACATTTATTTTAATAAATATTATTGACTTGCCATTTTAAAGTTGTATAATGAATTTAGCAGTCGGAAATATAGAGTGCTAAATTAAAGGAGAAGGTAAGAATGGATAAAGAATTATCTGAGAGAAGAAAGAAGATTCTAACAGCTCTTATAGATAGTTATATAACAGAAGCAGAACCTATTTCGTCTTCTGCTATTCAAGAAAAGTATTTACCAGATGTATCTTCAGCCACAATCAGAAGTGAACTTGCGACTCTAGAGGAAATGGGATTTTTAACACAACCACATGTATCTGCTGGTAGAATTCCATCATCAAAAGCATATAGATATTATGTAGATAATATTCTTGAGATTTCCGATGACGATACAGAACAAATAAAATCTATACTTGAAACTAAATATGATTCTATAAAAGAAATCGTAAAAGATGGCGCTAAGGTTGTATCAGATATTACAAATTACACATCAATGCTTATGATTTCATCTACAGATAATATTGTAATTAATGATGTTAAGCTTGTAGATATGTATGATGGAACAGCTTTAGTTCTTGTAGTTACAAACAACGGAACTATTAAGGATAAAGATATTAAACTTCCAGAAAACAACGTTAAGAACTATATCGAAGTTGCAAATGGATTATTGTATAGAAGCTTCGCTGGAAAGAAGTTAGTTGAAATTGTTCATTCACATAATATTATTGATGCACAATTACATGATTTTAAAGAAGTGTTTGAACAAGTATTAAATCTAATTATTGATTATAAGAAGAATAGAGAAGAACAAGTTGTAATCGAAGGAAAAGACAAGATTTTCAATTATCCAGAATATAACGATATTAATAATGTTAAAAACTTTATAAGTATTGTAGATAACAAAGACAAGTTGCATGAGATAGTTGATGAAAAAGATGGTTCAATTGAATTCTCTGTTAAGATTGGTAAAGATGCTGATGAAAAGCTAGAAGATATGGCCGTTGTAAGCGCTAAATATAAGATGAATGGTGAAGAGATCGGACAACTTGGTGTTATAGGACCACAAAGAATGAATTATAAGAAAGTTCTTGCAGTTCTTAAAGAAATCGGAAAGATGTTCGAAGATCTTGAGAATAATAAATAAGAGGTTATAAATGGCAAAGGAAAAGAAACCAACAAAGAAAGAAGAAGAGGAAAACGCAACTTCTTTTGAATATCAAGAAAAGAGCGAAAAGAAAGAAAAGAAGGAAACAAAGAAATCTGAATCCGATGAAAAATATGATACACTTTTCAATCAATTCGTAAGATTACAAGCTGACTTTGATAACTATAAAAAAAGAAACGCATCACTTGGTACAAGTATGTATAACGATGGCGTAAATGACACAATCGTTGCAATATTGCCAACAATCGATTCAATTGATATGGCTATCGCAGCACAAAAAGATGAAGACAACAAGAAGGGCATTGAATTAGTTAAGAAAGCCTTTATGGAAATATTAAAGAAATTCAATGTTGAAGAAATAAATGCTTTAGGTGAAGAATTTAATCCACAAATTCACGAAGCAGTAATGAGTAAAGACGATCCTGATAATGAAGGAAAAGTTATACAAGTATTAAGAGCTGGCTACAAACGTGGTGACAAGATATTAAGACACACAATGTGCGTAGTTGGAAAATAAAAAAGAAATTTAAGGTTTAAAAAGGAGATATAAAGTATGAGTAAAATTATTGGTATTGACTTAGGTACTACAAACTCATGTGTAGCAATTATGGAAGGTGGTGACGCTACAGTCATCGCAAACTCTGAAGGAAATAGAACAACTCCATCAGTAGTTGGTTTTGCTAAGAATGGCGAAAGATTAGTTGGACAAGTTGCAAAAAGACAAGCAGTTTCAAATCCAACAAGAACAGTAAGTTCTATTAAACGTCATATGGGTGAAGATTATAAAGTTCGTATTGATGATAAAGCATTCAGCCCACAAGAAATTTCAGCTATGATTTTAACAAAGTTAAAACAAGATGCTGAAGCATATTTAGGAGAAAAGGTAACTCAAGCTGTTATTACAGTTCCAGCTTACTTCTCAGATAGCCAAAGACAAGCTACAAAGGACGCAGGTAAGATTGCTGGTCTTGAAGTATTAAGAATTATTAACGAACCAACTGCTGCTGCTCTTGCTTATGGTCTTGATAAGGGTGATAACAAAGGTCAAAAGGTATTAATCTACGACTTAGGTGGTGGTACATTCGATGTATCTATCCTTGAAATTGAAGATGGCGTATTTGAAGTATTATCTACAAATGGTGATACACACCTAGGTGGTGATGACTTCGATAAGGTTATCATGGATTACATTTTAGCTGAATTCAAGAAGAACGAAGGTATCGATCTATCTAAGGATCCTGCTACAATGCAACGTATTAAAGAAGCTGCAGAAAAAGCTAAGATTGAATTATCTGGCGTAACAAATGCAAATATTAACTTACCATTCATTACAATGGTAGATGGTGTACCAAAGCACATCGATATGGATTTATCTAGAGCTAAGTTTGATGCTTTAACAGCAGATTTAGTAAATAGAACATTAATCCCATTAAAGAAGGCTTTAGCTGATGCTAACTTATCTACAAGCGATTTAGCAAAGGTTATCTTAGTTGGTGGTTCAACAAGAATTCCTGCTGTTGTTGAAGCAGTTAAGAAGGCTACAGGTAAGGAACCATTCAAGGGTATCAACCCAGATGAATGCGTAGCATTAGGTGCTGCAATTCAAGGTGGTGTTCTTGCTGGTGACGTTAAGGACGTATTATTACTTGATGTAACTCCACTTTCATTAGGTATTGAAACAATGGGTGGTGTATTCACAAAGTTGATCGATAGAAATACAACAATTCCTACTCAAAAGTCACAAGTATTCTCAACAGCTGCAGATAATCAAACAGCCGTAGATATTAGAGTACTACAAGGTGAAAGACCAATGGCTAATGATAATAAGGAACTTGGTAGATTCCAACTTGATGGCATTGCTCCAGCTCCACGTGGTATCCCACAAATCGAAGTTACATTTGATATCGATGCTAACGGTATTGTTAACGTTACAGCAGTAGATAAGGGAACAGGTAAGAAGCAAAGCGTTACAATCACTTCTTCTACAAACCTTTCAGATGATGAAATCGATAAGGCTGTTAAGGAAGCTGAAAAGTATGCTGAAGAAGACAAGAAGCGTAAGGAACTTGTTGATGCTAAGAATGATGCAGATCAAATGATCTTCGCTACAGAAAAGGCTATGACAGAAGCTGGAGATAAGATTTCTGAAGAAGATAAGAAGACATTACAAGATGCTATCGATAAGGCAAAGAAAGATTTAGCAGATGCTAAAGATGCTGAAACAACAAGAAAGATTATTGATGAGATGACAAAGGCTAATGCTCCAATCTTTACAAAGCTATATCAAGCAGCTCAAGCTGAGCAAGCAGCAAAAGAAGGAGCGGCTAAGAATCCAGATGGTTCTGTAAACCCAGACGATATCATTATTGATGGCGGCGACGCAAATAATGACAATAAATAAGCATAAATAAACTCCGTTATATATGTTAAACTGCGGAATCTCATCTTAAAAAATGGTGAGATTCCAAAGTCGTTAAAAAGGATAATATGGATAAAGATTTATATGAAGTATTAGGCGTATCAAAAGGTGCGAGTGAGGATGATATCAAAAAAGCTTATAGAAAGCTTGCTATGAAATATCACCCAGATAGATTTACTACTGCTACAGAACAAGAAAAGAAAGATGCTGAAGTAAAGTTTAAGGAAATCAATCACGCATATGAAGTATTGAGCGATCCTAATAAGAAAGCAAATTACGATCAATATGGAAGCGAAGATGGTCCTCAAGGATTTGGTGGATTCGGTGGCGGCGCAGACGGTGCAGGATTCGGCGGCTTTGAAGATATTCTTAATTCATTCTTTGGTGGCGGTATGGGTGGCTCAAGAGCCTCTAGAGCAAATGCTCCACAACAAGGCGATGATATTCATGTTAGATTGGATTTAACATTTGAAGAAGCTTACAATGGCGTAAAAAAGACTATTGAAGTATATAGAGATGAAGAATGTTCTACATGTCACGGAACTGGTGCTAAAGATGGTTCATCAGTTGTTACTTGTGAGTATTGTAAGGGAACAGGATATATTAGAAGAGTTCAACAATCATTATTTGGACAACAAGTTGTTCAAACTCCATGTCCACATTGTGGCGGTAAAGGAAAGGTTGTTAAGGAAAAATGTAAGGACTGCGGCGGAAAAGGCTATAACAGAGTTAAAGCTAGCGTAGTTGTAAATGTTCCTGCAGGCATTGATAGTGGCATGAATATGACAGTAAGACACGAAGGTCATTGCGGTAAGAACGGCGGACCAAAGGGTAATCTTGTTATTAGTATTTATGTTAAGGCCAGTGATGAATTCAAGAGAGTTGGAAATGACTTGTACATGGATGTGCCTGTAAACTTCTATGATGCAACTGTAGGATGTGAACTTGAAGTAGAAACAATGAAGGGTACAACAAAGACAAAAGTACCTGAAGCAACACAGTCTGGAACCAAACTAAGATTAAGAGGATATGGCATGAAAGTTCTACAAAAAGAACAATATGGTGATCTATATCTTACAATCAAAGTTGAGACTCCAAGGGGCCTAAATAGCAAGCAAAAAGAGTTGTTAAAGCAATTTAATGAATCACTTGGAAATACACAAAATCCAATAAAAGATAGGTTCCAAAAAATGTGTGAACTATTCAAGAAAAGAAAATAAAGAAAAATTTTAAAAAGTGCTTTACAATTCACAATAGATTTGTTATATTATAAAAGCACTTTTGTGGAAGCTTAGCTCAGCTGGGAGAGCATCTGCCTTACAAGCAGAGGGTCATAGGTTCGAGCCCTATAGTTTCCACCAATGTGGTGCGGGAGTGGCTCAGTGGTAGAGCGTCGCCTTGCCAAGGCGAATGTCGCGAGTCCGAATCTCGTCTCCCGCTCCATTAGATGAGAGTGGCACCTTGGCCAAGTGGTAAGGCAAAGCTCTGCAAAAGCTTTATTCTCCAGTCCGAATCTGGAAGGTGCCTCCAAAGCATCTAATAAAAAAGAAAATCATTAATATGACATGCGTGTGCCGAGTTGGCGGAATTGGCAGACGCGAGGGACTTAAAATCCCTTGGTCGAAAGGTCGTGCCGGTTCAAGTCCGGCACCCGGCACCATGAGAGTTCTTAGAAATAAGAACTCTTTTTTTTATTCTTTTTATGTTATAATTGTATATGTTAGGAGGGTTTTAATATGGCAGCAAAAACTAGTAAGAAAAATGATAAAGTTGTAGCGCTTGTCGCTTCGGTAGCGCTAATTGTTCTTGGAATTTTATTCTGTTTACAAAAGTCATTAGGTAGTTCTCTGGATTTAGTTCTTGGAATTGTTTTGATCGTTTATGGTTTATTTATGGTATTTTCTCAATATGTTTCAACTAAGACATTTTTAGGAGAAGATAGTATCCTTGGCGGACTTGTAATAGCCCTAGGTTCATATTTTATTATGGTATCTGTGATTGGTTCTATTATTCGTAATGTTGTTCCTGTTATTTTTATAGTAATGGGATCATTAATGGTATTAGAAGCATTATGCAGATTTGTTATTAGAAAGAATAAAGATGTTACAGCCTTCGTTGTTTTATTACTTGTAGGTATAGCAGTTCTTGTAATAGGTGTTTTATTATTAACTGTATCTGAAGTAATGAAATATGATTATCTAATTGTAGGTATTACATTTATTGTTTTAGGTGCATCTTTATTATTATTTTCACTTTTAGGAAAAAGATAAAATAATTGAAGTGTGTTGATTAAAGCAGGGGTAGATAATACTCCTGCTTTTTTCTTTTTAAAACTCGCATTGAATAATAATATATTATTTTATATAATATAATTCGAGGGACAAATTATGGCATATAGATTAGGTAAAGCTTTTAGAAAATTTATGATAAAAGAAGATACTGAAAGACAAGAAATGCAATTAAAGGAGAATCTATTTGATAAAAAGATTCTTGATGATGTTGAAGTTCTTGAAGATATTCCATATGATGTCGAGGTAGAAGATTTTCATTTATTTGATATTAACTATTCAAAGTCAATAAAGGGAAAAGTAAGACCGGTTATTATAGATTTTCATGGTGGAGCATATTACCATGGAACAAAAATGATAAACAAATACTATGTTAAGTACATTGCTTCATATTCTAAATATTATGTAGTAAATGCAAACTATAGATTAATAGATAAAGGTGTAACTATATTTGATCAACTTATAGATACTTTAAGATTGGTTGAATATATTTATAGTAACGCGGAAAAATATAATTTTGACAAGAAGAATATTTTCATCACAGGGGATTCAGCTGGAGCTCATATTGTTGGAATGCTTATTAATGCAATTAACAATAAGGAGTATAGGGAGAAGCTTGGAGTAACTATTAATGATGAAATAAAGATAAATGCAGTCGGACTTACTTGTGCTGTGTATAACTTTGATGGATTTAAAGAAAAGTGGTTCCTAAAACCTTTCTTTAAAGACATTATAGACAGAAAGTTTAAATCTTCAGAAAAGACAGATTTAATTGATGTTATGAAGTATTACACACATAAGTGCCCAGTATTTATTAATTCAGCATATGGAGATTTTCTAAAAGAAGGTTCGCTAAAGGCGTATGAAGAGTTTAGTAAAAGAGGCGTAGATGTTGAAATGAGTTTCTGGGATTCTTCTATTGTAGAAGGAAGAAAACTAGAACACGTTTATAATATCTTATTCCCATATTACGAAGAGTCGATTACTACTAATAAAACATTCTGCGATTTTATAAGAAAATATGTTGTCGATTAATAGATAAAAATTATGAATAATGATAATATACATTAGTATATTAATTTAAGAGGATCCTATGAGAAAAACTTTTGCTAGAAATAATCTGATTATATTTATTTTGTTGGTGCTTACAATAAGCATCTTTATGGGATTATTGTCTACAAATATAGCGAATGCTGAAGAACCAACAACATATTATTTTAGATTTTATGATGGAGATACCCACTTAGGAGATATAGAAATTAAAGCTGGCGCAGTTTTGCCGTCAGAAGAGACTTATCCTTCTCTTTCAAAAGAAGGTTATGTTTTTATGGGTTGGAGTGCAGATGAAAATATAGGATACGTTAAAGAGGTTCAACTTCCAGGAGGACTAGCGTTAACAGATGAAATGATTTCAGGAATTAACGCAGATGTTAAATTATATGTGGCTTGGAAAAAAGAAGTTCAAGTTACATTCAATACAGGATACTATTATGTTTTAGAACCTAAAAATGATTCTCAAGACCCAGATGTTATTGACTTAATTTCTGTAAATTATTCTGGCAAATATGATTCAATAGTAGTGCCTCAAGATTTAGATACTACAACTATAGCTTACGGATTTGATTATGATTTACCTGAGTTTTCTGGTGGGGCAGGTATAGGTTTTGATTTTGTTGGCTGGTATGAATATGATAATGGCGTTTTCACTCAAAAAACAGCTAGCGATGGAAAATCTATATATGATTGTGATTTTGATTCAATTGAACTCGTTCCAGTTTTTAAACCTCATAAATACATAATTGATTGTAATGCAAGTAAAGATGGCACAGATTTGGAGGTTAGTGATTTAGATTCAAGTTTAGTTGTTTATTACAATGGAACATTTACTTATCCTTCAGCTCCATCAAATAGTGTTGAACATTATACATTCTTAGGATGGCAATTATATAACGGCAACAATGAGGCAATTGGGAATCTTGTTAATGGAAGTGGAGTTTTTATTACTTACGACTATAAATATACTTTAATTTTAAAACCTATTTTTAAAGGTGAAGATATTACTATTTCGTATGTTGATTATGACGATTCAGCAATTTCAGGAACTACCATAGTTGAATATGGTACAAATGGGGATCCATTGCCTATTCTAGATGATATTATTTCGTCTACTGCCGATAAAAGATTTACAGGTTGGACTTTAAGTGGAACATCTATAACAGGAAGCGATGGTGTTATTATAGAGGATTTTAAACCAACTTCAACATCTGTTACTTTAAAAGCTGCAAGAGCAGATATTGAATATGATGTCAGCTTTAAAGATACAATGACAGCGTTGTTAGATGGAGAATATTCTTCAGTTAGTTTTACTGTAGATGGCGCTCAAAGTTTTAAGACAGCGCTTCGTAGCGGAGGCAAATATGCCTTTTCTGCACCAATAATCGATAATCAAATAGTTAATGCTTTATATAGTTTCATAAACTGGTCAATTTATACATATGATAGCGTGAATGAAGAGTGGGTAGATACAGGTGATACCGTAAATGCTAACGCGGGATATATGCATATTTATCATACAGATGTTAAGCTATATCCAAATTTTGAAACAGAAGATGTAGATATTTCTTATGAAGAAATTGATGGCTTCACTCCATCAATTACAAGTGTTAAATATGATGATACGACTGGATTAGATATTCCAACAAAAACAAACTTTACTTTCTTAGGTTGGTATATTGGGGATACTCAAATTACTGATGGCGATGGCGAGATGATTGCAAATTGGATTTATCCAACAGCACAAGTGCTATCTGCTCATTGGACTGGTGATGTATATAGTATAAAGTTCTATCTAAAACAAGAAGATTATCCTAACAATCCTTCAGTAGTAAATGTTGTATATGGAAATACTTTTGAACTACCAGTTCCAACACAAGAGAATTATACTTTCGTTGGCTGGAAAATACAAAACACAAACATTATGTTAACAGATGATGAAGGTGTGTGTTTTAGTGCTTACAATTATTATGATAGTTTAAAAGAAATCTTCGTAGATGCTGTATGGCAAGGTGTTGAAGTTACAATTAACTACTATGATGGAGAAACAAAATTAGGTTTTTCTACTACTGCAGTTTATGGCAAACAAGTAACATTGGAAAGATATTCTAAAGAAGGATATACATTTAATGGATGGAAATTAAATGGTTCAATAATCCCTGTTGATAATGATAATAAAACAATTTCTGGTTGGTTTAGAGGTGATACTACCTCTTTAATAGCGGATTTCACACCTAATACTTATACTGTTTCATTCAGTGTAACGGCAGCGTTCCCTGATGCCGAAATCCCAAGTGGAACTGTAGATGTTACATACGGATCATTAGAAGGAGAATTAGGTACTGCAGAACTTAAAGGTTATAACTTTGAAGGTTGGGTTTATAGTGGAAGACAAGTAACAGATAGCGAAGGTCATTTAATAGCTGCTTGGGATATTATTAGTGAAAACACAATAACTCTATATCCAAAAATGAATCCTATTACTTGCTATTTTAGATTTAATTCTGTTTATGATGACGAAGTATTTGAGAAGGAGACAGATACTGCAATCTATGATCAAGACTTTAAATTCTTTGTTCCAAAGAGAGAGGGTTGGGTATTCACAGGCTGGTATTTATCTAATATTGCATTAACCGATGAAAATGGTAATAGCATTAAAACTATAAAAGAAGTTACAGAAATTAACTTAAAAGAGCCAAATAACATTAAGGCTTCTTGGTATCTTGTTGAAATAGTATTAGAAGAAGATTATATATCTTTCTCAAATGGTATCGACGAAGAAAAAACTCTTCATGCCTCTATAAGATTAAGAAAGACTGAATCTGATCAAACTACAATTATAGATGCATTTAATTCTTCAACTATTTCGTGGGAATCAAGCGATGAATCTATAGCTGTAGTATCAAGTGAAGGTGTAGTAACTTGTAAAGGATATGGATTTGCTACTATTTATGCTATAGCAGATAATGGTGGCAAGAGAGTTGCTTGTACGGTTGGTGCTGCATTATTAGCTGTTAATAACGATTGCTCTAGATTAATATATGTTGAATTGAATAATGATAATAGAATTCCGGTGCTATGCGAGGATACGTCATCTGTCTATTTGATTGTATCAATGGCTAAAGAATATTATGGCTATACAAATAGCGATGTAATTAGAGATAATAACAATAACGTTATTGAAGAGCGTGTAAATACATTTATAGATAAAGTCGTTCCTGTAAAAGGAGTTCTACATATAAATCTAATCTATACAGTAACTCTAAAGACAACGGATATAATAACATTTAGAACTGCACACTCTAGTTATGAATTTAATCAACGAGTTGAGATCTTAGACATAAAGTCTAAAGATGATAAGTATTCAATAGGAAAGATTAGTGCAATTTCACTAGATGGAAATAATAGCGTCGTTGTAAATCAATCCAACCATACATTTACAATGCCTGCATATAATGTAAATGTTGAGATTGCTTTTGCTAAGATAGATATAATAACAGGCTCTATTGTTGCTTCTGTAACGACTCCAGATGGATTTGAAAAAGATACATTAATTGCGATAGAAAAAGGAAAGGCTAGCAATTCTGAAGTTAAAGTTGATGAGACAAAAGAAGTTGTAGCTGTATATAGTGTATCTATTGCTCAAGCAAACGGAGATCAATTTACAGGTAGTTACACAATAAGAATGAAGACTCCAAAAGAGATTCAAGGAAAAGATGGAGTTAAAGCTGTTTATAAAAACGCTACTGGAGAAATGGTATATACACAAGTAGATTTTGACGGACAATATATGTCATTTACTTGTGAGGCAACTGGTAATATTTCATTTATTGCTAATTACCATGAATCTGTTTTAAATTTAACATGGTTAATAATTGTTCTTGCATTCCTAGATATGCTTGGATTTATGATTATAATAATAATGGCAGTTGCATATAGAGACTGCATTAAGCAAGAAAGAAGAGATGCTTTAAGAGTTAATGGTATTGCTATAGCTCCAATGGCATTATTATCAGCTCCAATTGTGGCTTCACAAATAGCAGGAACTGTAGTTCTAGCATTTATCCTTGGTGTAGAAATAATGGCAATTGTCTTGCTTTCTGGTAAGGTAAAAGAAAAGAGAATTTTAAGAGAAGCTGCTAGAAAATTAAGAGAAAGAAAATTACGTAAAAATAACAATAATAATAGAGCTACATTCTAGTAGCAAAAAGGGGAAAGGGTATGTCATACGCAGATAAGATTTTTATTAAAAACGTTACAGATATTATGGAAAATGGTGTTTCTGATGAAATGTATGATGTTAGACCAAAATGGTCAGATGGTACACCAGCACATACTATCAAGAAATTTGGTATTGTAAACAGATATGATTTACAAAAAGAGTTGCCAATTTTAACAATTAGAAAAACAAACTTTGAAGCTGCAATTGATGAGATTCTGTGGATTTGGCAAAAGAAGTCAAATAGAGTTGCAGATTTACATTCTCATATTTGGGATCAATGGGTTGGAGAAGATGGAACAATCGGTAAAGCCTATGGTTATCAATTAGGAGTTAAGCATATTTATAAGGAAGGCGAATTTGACCAAGTAGATAGAGTATTATATGATTTAAAGCATAATCCTAATTCACGTAGAATTATGACAAATATTTATAACTTCCAAGATTTACATGAAATGAATTTATATCCATGTGCGTATTCAATGACATTTAATGTATCTGGTAATGTTTTAAATGGTATACTAAATCAAAGGTCAAACGATATGTTAACAGCCAATAACTGGAACGTATTACAATATAGCGTACTATTAATGATGTTTGCTCAAGTAT
>Ga0310690_10007586_pt1 | contig 13937 bp, 26 predicted proteins | sample AusTroGonzalo_MG_2_FD_207661 | JGI IMG/M metagenome (GOLD analysis project Ga0310690, IMG submission 207661) | Bovine rumen microbial communities from tropical cattle in Woodstock, Queensland, Australia - Gonzalo_04 (v2) (version 2) | ecosystem: Host-associated > Mammals > Digestive system >... | reverse complement strand
TCAGCGGCATCAGCAAAGGTAAAGGCTTCCAGGGCGTGGTGAAACGCCATCATTTCAATGGCGTCGGTCAGGCTACTCACGGACAGCACAACCGTTTGAGAAAGCCGGGTTCTATCGGTGCTTGCGCTTACCCCTCGAGAGTGTTCAAGGGCTTACGCATGGCCGGACAAATGGGTAACCATAAAGTGAAGGTGACGAACCTCCAGATTGTGAAGATCGTCCCCGAGAAGAATTTGTTAGTGGTGAAGGGCGCCGTTCCGGGCCACAATAATGGATACTTAATGATTGAGAGATGGAGCTAACAGTCTATAACATCAAAGGCGAAGATACTGGCCGCAAGGTTCAGCTGAATGACGACATTTACGGCATCGAACCCAATGAGCATGTCATGTATCTGGCAGTGAGACAGTACCTGGCCGACCAGCGCCAAGGAACTCACAAATCAAAGGAACGCAGTGAGATTTCGGGCAGTACCCGCAAACTCTTCCGTCAGAAGGGCACTGGTGGTGCTCGTCGTGGCGACATCAACTCGCCCCTGCTGAGAGGCGGTGCCCGCGTGTTTGGCCCCAAGCCGCGTGATTACAGCTTCAAGCTGAATAAGAAAGTGAAGCAGTTGGCCCGCAAGTCGGCCCTGTCGAGCAAGATCACTGACGGTGCTATTCGCGTTGTTGAGGATTTCAGCTTCGACACCATTAAGACAAAGCAGATGGTGAAGGTGCTTGATTCCTTCAAGGTGAACGGCAATCGCAACCTCTTCGTGTTTGCCGAGACGAACCAGAATGTTATTCTGTCGTCAAGGAACATCCAGCGCACTGAAGTGGCTTTGGCCCGTAACCTGAACACTTATGATATTCTGAAAGCCAAGAACATTTTCTTCACCGAAAGCGCTCTGAAGCCCGTGGATGAGATTCTTGGATAATGTTGAACTGCTAAACACGAATAGAGATGATTATCATAAAGAAACCCGTCATTACTGAAAAGATGACCGCTATCAGCGAGAAGCTGAACAAGTACGCATTCATCGTCGACAAGAATGCCAACAAGATCCAGATCAAGGAAGCCATTGAGAAGCTTTACGACGTGAAGGTCGAGGCCGTCAACACGATGAACTACGATGGAAAGAAGAAGTCACGCTATACCAAGGCTGGTGTCGTCACTGGACGCAGACCCGCTTTTAAGAAGGCTGTCGTGACTTTGAAGGAAGGTGATACAATTGACTTTTTTAGCAATATCTGATCATGGCTTTAAAGAAATATAAACCTACGACACCCGGTCAGCGCTTCAAAGTGATCAGCGCTTTCGACGAAATTACGACCGACCGCCCGGAGAAGTCCCTGTTGAGACCCAAGAAGAGCACTGGCGGCCGTAACAGCAGTGGTGAGATGACCGTGCGCTACAGAGGCGGCGGCCACAAGAGACAATACAGACTCATTGACTTCAAACGCGACAAGGATGGTATCCCGGGCGTTGTGAAGACCATTGAATACGATCCCAACCGCACGGCACGTATCGCCCTCGTGTTCTATAAGGACGGCGAGAAGCGTTACATCATTGCTCCCGCTGGCCTGAAGGTCGGTCAGGAGGTTCTCTCTGGCAAGGGCATCCAGCCCAACGTGGGCAACACCCTTTACCTGAGCGAGATTCCGTTCGGTACTATCATCCACAACATTGAGCTTCGTCCTGGTCAGGGCGCCAAGATGGCTCGTAGCGCTGGCAGCTATGCCCAGCTGATGAGCCGTGACGGCAAGTATGCCATCTTGCGTATGCCCTCGGGTGAGACTCGTATGATTCTCCAGGCTTGCAAAGCCACTATCGGTAGCGTTTCGAACGCTGACCACAATCTTGAGAAGTCGGGTAAGGCTGGTCGTAGCCGTTGGCTCGGTCGCCGTCCTCACAACCGTGGTGTTGTTATGAATCCTGTTGACCACCCGATGGGCGGTGGTGAAGGTCGTGCCTCTGGCGGTCATCCGCGTTCGCGTAAAGGCTTGCCGGCAAAGGGTTACAAGACTCGTTCACCGAAGGCTGCTTCCAACAAGTACATCATCGACAGAAGAAAGAAGTAAAATAATCAGGAAAATCGCGTAATACTATGAGTAGATCATTAAAAAAAGGACCGTATATCCACTACAAACTCCAACAGAGAGTGATGGAAAACGTCGAAAGCGGCAAGAAGACCGTTATCAAGACCTGGTCAAGAGCATCGATGATTTCTCCTGATTTCGTCGGTCAGACCATCGCCGTTCACAATGGCAACAAGTTCATCCCTGTCTATGTGACGGAGAACATGGTGGGCCACAAGCTCGGTGAGTTTGCCCCGACCCGTATCTTCAGAGGTCATGCCGGTAACAAAGATAAAGGTAACAAGTAAAACTAGGTAACCATGGGAGCAAGAAAACATAACAGAGCAGAAGCTTTGAAAGAAGCTCGCAAGAGTGTCGCCATCGCGCGTCTGAACGATGTCCCGACATCGCCCTTCAAAATGCGCCTCGTGGCCGACATGATCAGAGGTCAGAAAGTCGAGTTGGCTCTGCACTCGCTGCAATACTCGACCAAGAGTGCTGCTAAGCCGGTGTACAAGCTGCTTCGCTCGGCTATCGCCAACTGGGAAGCCAAGAACGAAGGTAAGCGTGTTGAGGAAAGCAACCTCTACGTGAAGGAAATCTGGGTCGACGAAGGTCGTACGCTGAAACGCATCCAGGCAGCCCCTCACGGCCGCGCGTTCCACATCCGCAAGCGCTCGAACCACGTCACAATCATTGTTGACAGCAGAATCGCTAACGAAGAATAATTGGAGAATAAAAAGTTTAAATAATGGGACAAAAAACTAATCCTATAGGTCTTAGGTTGGGAATCATCAAAGGATGGGATTCCAACTGGTATGGCGGAAAAGACTTTTCAGCCAAGCTCGTGGAGGACGATAAGATCCGCAAGTATCTGAACGCCCGTCTCGGTAAGGCTGGCATCTCAAAGATCGCCATCGAACGTTCCTTGAAATATGTCACTGTCACCATTTTCACTGCCCGTCCCGGTATGATCATCGGTAGAGGAGGTGAGGAGGTCGATAAGTTGAAGAAAGAGCTGGTGAAGCTCACTGGCAAGGACATCCAAATCAACATTAATGAAATCAAGAGACCTGAACTTGACGCTTACATCGTTGCCAGCGGTATCGCTAAGCAGATTGAAGGCCGCGTGTCGTATCGCCGCGCCATCAAGACTGCTGCCCAAGGCACCATGCGCATGGGCGCCGAAGGTATCAAGATCCTCATTTCGGGTCGCGTTGGCGGTGCTGAAATCGCCCGTTCCGAAGCTTATAAAGAGGGCCGTATTCCGCTGCACACACTTCGCGCCGATATCGACTATTCGTTGGTCGAAGCTCACACTTCATACGGTCGTCTGGGCGTGAAGGTTTGGATTTGCAAAGGTGAAATCTATGGCAAGCCTGAGTTGGTGCCCACCACCACCGCGGCAGCCCCTGCTCGCAAGCAGCCCGCATCGCCGCGTCCTGCTGGACGTGGTCCCCGCCGTGGCGAAGGAAAACGTAAATGATTGTGTAATCCTAAAAGTTGACAGAAAATGTTACAACCTAAAAGACAGAAATACAGAAGGCCGCAAAAAGGCAAGATGAAAGGTAACGCGTTCCGCGGCCACCAGATTGCCTTTGGTTCATTCGGCATCAAGACGCTGGAAGAGGCATGGATTACCGCCCGCCAGATTGAGGCCGCCCGTCAAGCCGTCACGCGTTATATGAAACGTGAAGGTCAGATTTGGATCAGGATCTTCCCCGACAAACCCATCACCAAGAAGCCTCTTGACGTTCGTATGGGTAAAGGTAAGGGTGATCCGGAATACTTTGTAGCTCGTGTCACGCCCGGCCACATGCTGTTCGAAGCTGATGGTGTGCCGTTGGCAGTCGCCAAGGAAGCTCTCCGCCTCGCCGCTCAGAAGCTCCCTGTGGCCACGAAGTTTGTGGTTAGAAGAGATTACGTCGAATAAATCGTGGAGGAAACCGTACAATGAAAAACAAGGAATCCATCAAAGAAATGAGCACCGCTGATCTGCAGGAAAAGCTTGAGCAGACTCGCGAACAGCTCGTGAAAATGAGACTCAACAACGTGGTGTCGGCCCTGGAGAACCCCAACCAGATCCGTAATACCCGCAAGAACATTGCCCGTTACCTCACCGAATTGAGGAGACGCGAAATCGAAGGAAACAAATAACTTAAACGACGACTGAAATGGAAGAAATCAAGAGAAATCTCAGAAAAGAGAGAATCGGCGTGGTTGTCAGCAACAAGATGGACAAATCCATCGTCGTGGAGATCGAACGTCGTGAAAAGCACCCGATCTACGGCAAGTTCATCAAAAAGACTAGCCGTTTTATGGCTCATGACGAGAAGAATGATTGCAACATCGGCGATACCGTGCGCATCATGGAAACTCGTCCGTTGAGCAAGAGAAAACGTTGGAGACTAGTAGAAATTATCGAAAGGGCTAAGTAATATGATACAACAGGAAACCAGACTCGCAGTAGCCGACAATAGCGGCGCAAAGGAAGTCCTCTGCATTCGCGTTTTAGGCGGCACCAAGAAGCGCTACGCCCACACTGGCGACATTATCGTCGTCACCGTCAAGAGTGCCATCCCGAGCGGTAACGTCAAGAAGGGCACCGTCTCGAAGGCAGTCGTAGTCCGCACCAAGAAGGAAACCCGTCGTGCTGACGGTTCCTACATCCGTTTTGATGACAATGCCTGTGTCCTGCTTAACCAGGCCGGCGAACTCATCGGTACCCGTATCTTTGGCCCCGTGGCCAGAGAGTTGCGTGAAAAGCAATTCATGAAAATAGTTTCGCTCGCTCCGGAAGTGTTGTAATTGAAATCTTAAAACCGAAAGAAAATGAGTAAGTTACACGTAAAGAAAGGCGATACTGTTTTGGTCCTTTCAGGCAACGACAAAGGTAAGCAAGGCAAGGTGCTTAGAGTTGATGTGAAGAATAACTGCGCCGTCGTTGAAGGCGTCAGGATTATCTCCAAGCACACTCGTCCCAACGCTGAGCATCCTCAAGGTGGCATCATCAAACAAGAAGCCCCTATCCACATCTCCAACCTGATGGTGGTCGGTAAAGATGGCCAACCCTCACGTATTGGACGCAAGATTGACGAAAGCACGGGCAAATTGGTCCGTTATTCAAAGAAAACCGGCGAAATCTTAAAGTAAAATGAACTATCAACCCAGACTCAGAGGACAATACAAGAGTGAAATCGTGCCTGCATTGATGCAAGAATTCCACTACAAATCAGTGATGCAGGTTCCACGGCTTTTGAAAATTTCACTCAATCAGGGCATCGGCGCAGCATTGGCCGACAAGAAACTGATTGACTATGGTGTGGAGGAAATGTCCGCCATCACTGGTCAGAAAGCCGTTCCGACCATCTCACGACACGACGTCAGTAACTTTAAACTGCGTCGTGGCAACCCCATTGGTGTCCACGTGACGCTGCGCGGCGACAAGATGTACGAGTTTCTCGAACGCTTGGTCTGCGTAGCCCTGCCGCGTGTCCGTGACTTTAGGGGTATCAGCGACAAAGGCTTTGACGGCCGTGGTAACTATAGCTTCGGTATCACCGAGCAGATCATCTTCCCTGAAATCGATATCGAGAAAGTGGTTAAGATGAACGGCATGAACATCACCTTCGTCACGTCAGCCAAGACCGACCAAGAGGCATTGGCTTTGTTGAAACATTTTGGTCTTCCTTTTCAAAATCAAAAAAAGTAAGTAAACCATGGCAAAAGAGTCAATGAAAGCGCGTGAGCGCAAAAGAGCGAAAATGGTCGCGAAGTACGCTGAGAAACGTGCGGCCCTGAAAGCCGCCGGTGACTACGAGGGACTGCAAAAACTGCCTAAGAACTCGAGCCCCGTTCGCCTGCACAACCGTTGCAAGCTGAGCGGTCGTCCGAAAGGCTATATGCGTCAGTTCGGCATCTCCCGTATCGATTTCCGCGAAATGGCCCTTCAAGGCTTGATTCCGGGCGTAAAGAAAGCTAGTTGGTAAACATTAAGCAGACAGAAAGATGAATACAGACCCCATAGCAGATTACTTGACCCGCATTCGCAATGCGAACAGCGCAAGGCATAGAATCGTTGAAATCCCTGCCTCCAACATGAAGAAGGCTATCACCAAGATTCTTTTTGAGAAAGGTTATATCCTGAACTATAAGTTTGAGGAAGGTGAAAAGAAATCACAGAATGTCATCAAGATTGCATTGAAGTATCATCCTGTGACCAAACTGCCCGCCATCTCGACCATTGACCGCGTTTCGCGTCCTGGCTTGAGAAGGTATGCAGACAGTGAGAACCTGCCCCGTGTGATGAACGGCCTTGGTATTGCTATCATCTCCACCTCGCAGGGTGTGATGACCGACAAGGAAGCCCGTAAGCTTCACATTGGCGGCGAAGTGATTTGTTACGTTAGTTAATCAATGGATAGGAGATAGTAATTATGTCAAGAATCGGTAAAATGCCTATCGCCATCCCAGCAGGCGTAACGGTCGACATCAATAACGGTGTCATCACGGTTAAAGGTAAATTAGGTGAACTTTCGCAGAAGTTTGGCGACAGCGTCATCCTTGAAATGGAAGACGGTCATCTGCATGTGAAGCCCAACGAGGCTACCACTTCAGGTAAGCCGGATGCAATGCACGGACTTTATCGCGCCCTCATCGCCAATATGGTCAAGGGCGTTAGCGAAGGCTTTGAAACAGTTCAGGAATTTGTCGGCGTCGGTTACAAGGCTGAAGCCAAGGGACAAATCCTTGAAATGGCTCTCGGATTCTCCCACAACATCTTCATGGAGATGCCTCCGGAGATCAAAATCGAAACCATCAATGAAAGAGGTAAGAACCCCATTCTGAAGATGCGTTCGTACGATAAACAACTTCTTGGTCAGGTGGCCGCTAAGATCCGTTCGATGCGTAAGCCTGAACCTTATAAGGGTAAGGGTATCAAGTTCCAGGGTGAAGTCCTGAGACGTAAGGCTGGCAAAGCTGCCGGTAAGTAAACATTAATACCTCAGTAAGAAAATGGCAAAAACTAAAGAAGAAAGAAGACAGTTCATCAAGAAGAGCATCAGACGGAAGATCTCCGGCACTGCAGCTCGTCCCCGTATGTCGGTCTTCAGAAGCAACAAGCAAATCTATGTGCAGCTGATTGACGATGAGGTCGGTAAGACCTTGGCTGCCGCCAGTTCTCGTGAGAACGGCATCGAAAACGAAAAGATTACGAAGGTTGAACAAGCTGCCCGTGTGGGAGCCCTGATTGCCGAGAAGGCCAAGGCCGCCGGTATCGACACTGTGGTGTTCGACCGTAATGGTTATTTGTATCATGGTAGAGTGAAGTCGCTTGCCGACGCAGCTCGTAACGGTGGATTAAAATTCTAATTGTCATGGCAGAGATCAATGTAAAAAGAGTCAAGTCTAGCGAGATTGAATTCAAAGAGCGTCTCGTTAGCATCAACCGCGTCACCAAGGTGACCAAAGGCGGTCGTACCTTTACCTTCGCGGCTTTGGTAGTCGTTGGCAATGAGAATGGTGTGGTGGGTTACGGTCTGGGTAAGGCCAAGGAAGCCACTGCCGCCATCCAGAAGGGCGTCGAGGATGCTAAGAAGAACCTTGTTAGGGTTCCGGTCCTCAATGGCACTCTTCCTCACGAACAATATGGCAAGTATAGCGGTGCTAGAGTGTATATTCAGCCTGCTACTCCTGGTACTGGTGTTATCGCTGGCGGTGCTATGCGTGCTGTCCTCGAGAGCGTCGGTGTGAAAAACGTGTTGGCTAAGTCGAAAGGCTCGTCCAATCCTCACTCTGTGGTGAAGGCGACATTCGATGCCCTCACTCGCATGCGCGATGCCTATACTGTGGCCCAACTTAGAGGCGTGGATTTGGATACTGTGTTTAACGGTTAAAACTTTTGAGAGATGAAAAAAGTAAAAATCACCCAAGTCAGAAGTGGTATCGGAAGACCACAAGACCAAAAAGACACTTTACGTTCACTCGGTTTAAAGAAGATGAACCGTTCGGTTGAGGTTGACATGGACGACCCCAGCATGGCTGGCATGGTTTACAAGATCCAGCACCTGCTCAAGATCGAAGAAATTTAATTGTCGAACCCACAAAATCAGCATTATCATGGATTTAAGTAATCTCAAACCAGCACAAGGTTCTACAAAGGAAAAGAAAAGATTAGGCCGTGGCCAAGGCTCTGGAAGAGGCGGCACGTCAACGCGCGGTCACAAAGGCGCACAAGCCCGTTCTGGCGCCAAGCGCAAAGTCGGCTTCCAAGGAGGTCAGATGCCTCTGGCCCGTCTGGTGCCCAAGTTTGGCTTCAAGAACTTCAATCGCGTTGAGTATTGCCCGGTTAACCTCTCCACTTTGCAGAGACTTGCTGACAATGGCGTTTCGGTGATCACCCCTGAAGTGCTCGTCGAACAAGGAGTCACCCACAGGAAAGAACTCGTCAAGATTCTCGCCAAGGGTGAACTGACTGCAAAACTGGAAGTTAAAGCCCACGCTTTTTCTGCCAAGGCCAAAGAGATGATTGAGGCCGTCGGTGGAACCTGCGAAAAATACGAAACGAAATGAACAGACTGATTGAAACCATAAGGAACATCTTCAAGATTGAGGAACTGCGTAAACGCATTCTGTTTACCATCCTCATCATCTTGGTTTATCGCTTCGGAGCCTTCGTGGTTATCCCAGGCATTGACCCGAATCAGTTGTCGGCCTTGCGCAACAGCAGTTCACAAGGTCTGCTTGGCCTGCTCAACATGTTCTCCGGCGGTGCTTTTGGCAATGCATCCATCTTTGCATTGGGTATCATGCCTTACATCACCGCATCCATTATCATCCAACTGCTCGGCATGGCAGTGCCTTACTTCCAGCGCCTGCAAAAGGAGGGTGAGAGTGGACGTAAGAAGCTAAACCAGATTATGCGCTACTTGACGGTGGTCATCGTCATTATCCAAGCTCCTGGTTATATCAAGAACGTGCTCGTGCAACTGCCCAATCAGGCCGTGACGCCTTTCGACCCCAACGTGTCGAATCCAGGTTTCTTCTTCTGGTTTTCATCGGTCGTTCTGCTCGTCGCTGGCACTCTGTTCATCATGTGGCTTGGTGAGAAGATCACCGACCGTGGTATCGGCAACGGTATTTCCCTCATCATTATGATTGGTATCATCGCTCGTCTGCCCGGTGCTTTCGTTGCGGAGTGTGCTGCTCGTTTCAGCCAAGGTGGCGTTGGATTGTTGTGGCTCGTGATTGAGCTTGTCGTCCTGTTCTTCGTCATGGTCGGAACAATTGCCCTCGTGCAAGGCACCCGCAAGATACCGGTACAGTATGCCAAACGTGTGGTCGGTAACCGCCAATACGGTGGTGTCCGCCAATACATCCCGCTGAAGGTGAATGCTGCTGGTGTTATGCCTATCATCTTCGCCCAGGCCATCATGTTCCTGCCTATCACCATTGCTGGTTTCAGGCAGACCGAGGCTTTGACGGGATTCGCTGCTGCTTTCACTAACGTGAATGGTTTCTGGTACAACTTTGTGTTCTTCCTCCTCATCATCGCCTTCACCTATTTCTATACGGCTGTGACGATGAACACCAACCAAATGGCGGAAGACATCAAGAAGAACGGCGGATTCATTCCTGGCGTGAAGCCTGGCAAGAAGACTGCTGAGTACCTCGACACCATTATGTCACGCATCACCCTCCCCGGCTCCATTTTCCTCGCCATTGTGGCTATCATGCCAGCTTTGGTGTCGCTTATGGGTGTCACTTCAGCATTCAGCCACTTCTATGGTGGAACGTCGTTGCTGATTCTCGTCGGTGTTGTGCTTGACACATTGCAGCAGATCGAGAGCCACCTTTTGATGCACCACTACGATGGTTTGACCAAGACGGGTCGCATCAAGGGTCGTATCGGCAGAATGTAATTGAAAAACAGTTCTTTGCTTGTGTAGCAAGACAACCTTAATCTTTAGGAAACTTTCGGTCATAGAGGCTGGAAGTTTCCTGAAGAGGTAGGTCAAAACGATGAAAGTGAAGAAATTCCGAAAAAATGTGCTCCGTTTGGAAAAGAATTGCTACTTTTGCAGCCCGAAATTCGGGAAGTATCCGAGCAAGGAACAAGAAGAAAATAAAGAACAACAAGTATTTGAAAGATAGAAGAATATGGTAAAACAAATGTCAATTGAACAAGAAGGCACTGTGGTTGAAGCGCTGGGTAATGCGATGTTTCGTGTCGAGTTGGAGAATGGTTTAGTGATTATTGCTACCATTTCTGGCAAGATGCGTATGCATTACATCAAGATATTGCCCGGTGACAAGGTCAAACTGGAGATGTCTCCTTACGATTTGACAAAAGGCCGTATCACATTCAGATACAAAAGTTAGGACTTAAGCAAAAAGAATACCGAAATGAAAGTTCAAGCATCAGTAAAGAAAAGATCTGCCGATTGCATCATTGTGAAGCGTAAAGGCAGAGTGTACGTCATCAACAAGAAAAACCCAAAGGAGAATCAGCGTCAGGGTTAATCTAAGAGAAATCATTAAACAATAAGCAATAAGATAAACTATGGCAAGAATCGCTGGTGTAGATATTCCGAGCAACAAGGCCGGAGAAATCTCGTTAACCTACATTTATGGCATTGGCAGATCTCTGTCGAAGGAAATCCTGGGCAAGGCCGGTGTTGAGCCCTCCAAGAAAGTTCAGGATTGGACCGATGATGAACAGAAGATTGTCCGTGACATTATCGCCGAGCAGTACAAGACCGAAGGTGAACTGCGTGGTGAAGTTCAGATGAACATCAAGCGTTTGATGGATATCGGCTGCTACAGAGGTATCCGTCACCGTGCCGGCCTGCCTGTCCGCGGACAAAGCACGAAGAATAACGCACGTACCCGTAAGGGTCGCAAAAAGACTGTGGCCAATAAGAAGAAAGCTACCAAGTAATCGATAAGGTAGTTGGATTATATCAAATTACAAAATTACACATCAAAAAATGGCAAAGACCAACAAAGTCACAAAGAAACGTGTTGTGAAAATCGAAGCAAACGGAATGGCTTTCGTGAAGGCTTCTTTCAACAACATCATTATCTCTCTGACCAACAATGAAGGACAAGTCATTTCTTGGGCATCAGCTGGTAAGATGGGCTTCAAGGGATCGAAGAAGAACACCCCTTATGCCGCACAAATGGCTGCTGAAGAGTGCGCCAAGACTGCCTATGACTTGGGATTACGCAAAGTAAAAGTTTATGTAAAGGGACCTGGAGCAGGACGTGAATCTGCCATCCGTGCCATCCACTCAATGGGTGTTGAGGTGACCGAGATTATTGACGTTACCCCGCTTCCGCACAACGGCTGCCGTCCTCCGAAACGTAGAAGAGTGTAAGTTGAACATATTAAAAACGTAGAATTATGGCAAGATATACAGGTCCAAGAACGAAGATTGCACGTAAGTTCGGAGAGCCCATTTATGGTTCCGACAAATACTTCGAAAAGAAAAACTATCCTCCTGGGATGCACGGTGCAAACAAGAGAAGAAAGAAAGTCTCTGAATACGGCACGCAGCTCATGGAGAAGCAAAAAGCTAAATATACTTACGGAGTTCTTGAAAGACAATTCCGTAAGACTTTCGACTTGGCTCGCCGCAAGGAAGGCGTCACCGGTCTTATCCTGATGCAACTGCTTGAATCGCGTCTCGACAATGTCGTTTATCGTCTCGGTATTGCTCCTACGCGCGCCGCTGCCCGTCAGCTGGTCAACCACCGTCACATTGTCGTCAATGGCAACGTTCTCAGTATTCCATCATACCTTGTGCGTATAGGTGATGTCGTTGGCGTTCGCGAGAAATCAAAGAGCCTTGAGGTCGTCACCAATTCGCTTGAAGGCCGCAACAGTAGCGGTTTTGCTTGGTTGGAGTGGGACTCCGAGAAGATGACCGGCAAGTTCCTCAATTATCCTAACCGCGAAGAGATTCCGGAAAAGATCAACGAGCAGCTCATCGTTGAATTGTACTCCAAGTAAGTGCTGATTGTTAACCTGGTAAATAATAAGAATATGGCAATATTAGCGTTTCAAAAACCTGAAGAGGTTATCATGGTTGAAGGCTCTGATACCAAAGGCGTTTTCGAGTTTCGACCACTTGAGCCAGGTTTCGGTATCACCATTGGTAATGCGTTGAGAAGGATACTGCTTTCGTCGCTCGAAGGCTTCGCCATTACATCAATTCGTATTGAAGGCGTGACCCATGAGTTTGCCTCGATTGACGGTGTGATAGAAGACGTCGCCGACATGGTTCTTAACTTCAAGCAAGTTCGACTCAAGCAGCTTGTCCTTACCGAGACGCAGGAAAAGGTCAGTTTCACCATCACCGGCCAAGAACAGTTCAAGGCTGGCGACATCAACAAGCATCTCTGCTCATTCCAGGTGCTCAATCCCGACCTTGTCATATGCAACCTTGAGCCTACCGTAAAGCTCAACATTGACTTGACGATCAACAAGGGTAGAGGTTATGTGCCTGCCGACGAGAACAAGGTACTTGATGCTCCTGTTGACACCATTGCTATCGACTCCATTTATACTCCCATTCGTAATGTGAACTATAGAGTCGAGAACTGGCGTGTTGAACAGAAGACGGATTATGAGAAGTTGGTAATCGAAATTGATACCGATGGTTCCATCAACCCCAAGGATGCTTTGAAAGAAGCGGCAAAAATCCTCATTTATCATTTCATGTTGTTCTCTGACGAGAATATCAATCTCGTTCCTGAAGAGAAGACTGTTACCGAAGAGTTTGATGAAAGCTCCTTGCACATTCGTCAGCTCCTTAAGACAAAGCTCGTCGACATGGATCTTTCCGTGCGTGCGCTTAACTGCCTGAAAGCTGCTGAGGTTGAAACGCTTGGCGAACTTGTTGCCTTCAACAAAGCCGATCTGCTCAAGTTCCGCAACTTTGGAAAGAAGTCGCTCACAGAGCTTGATGAACTGGTCAGAAGCCGAGGCCTTGAGTTCGGAATGAATGTCAGTAAATATAAATTGGATAAGGAATAATCAAGATGAGACACAATAAGAATTTCAATCATTTAGGAAGGAAGAGCGCTCACCGCAAGGCTATGCTCTCTAATATGGCTAACTCGCTGATCCTCAACAAACGCATCATCACTACTACGGCTAAGGCCAAAGCATTGCGTGTGTATGTGGAGCCGTTGATTACCAAGGCGAAGCCTGAAAACAACACTACTACTGAAGAGGGCAGCAGCAACCGTCGTGTCGTGTTCAGCTATCTGCAGAACAAATATGCCGTTACTGAACTGTTCCGCGAAGTCGGTCCGAAGGTGGCCAATCGTCCTGGCGGTTATACTCGCATTATCCGTATGCCTGAAAACCGTGTTGGTGATGCAGCTGAGATGTCGATGATGGAGCTTGTTGACTACAATGAGGTGTACACCCGCGAGGGTCAAAAGCCTGCCAAAGCCAAGAGCACACGTCGTGGTCGTGGCAAGAAGGAGACTGCACCTGTTGCTGAAGCTCCTGCCGAACAACCTGCAGAAACCGAGACGAAGGAATAACTTTGTAATCGGTTGTATCCAAAAAAAAGACGACAGCACTATATGCAGTCGTCTTTTTTTTGTGCAAAACTGTGTTTTAAATTCATATACGTATAATAAAGGTGGAATTGTTTTTTCTTTTATTATACTGAAATGAAATTTTTCTCGTTGACAATCAGTGGTTTTATTGTTTGTAGGAAAAAAAGTTTTAGAAAGATGTTGCGGGTAATGAAAAATGTAGTACTTTTGCACCCGCTTTCCGAGAGGGAGAGGGGCCGGGGAGAGGCGAGCGAGGGGAGCGACAAGTTCATTGAAAGCTTGAGGCCAGCACAAGAAGAA
>Ga0310690_10007585_pt1 | contig 13939 bp, 16 predicted proteins | sample AusTroGonzalo_MG_2_FD_207661 | JGI IMG/M metagenome (GOLD analysis project Ga0310690, IMG submission 207661) | Bovine rumen microbial communities from tropical cattle in Woodstock, Queensland, Australia - Gonzalo_04 (v2) (version 2) | ecosystem: Host-associated > Mammals > Digestive system >... | reverse complement strand
AGAGATGATTCTGAAGTAAAATTATGTAATGTAGCTATTCGTATAAATGATTTTCATTGTGATGAAAACAATATGGTTTTAGGTGATATTGATTTGATGGATACTAATTTAGGACTTGGAATATATTCACTTGCTAAGACTGGTGCTATTGGAAATAGTTCTCGTGGTTTTGGTGATTTGATAGATATTGGTAAAGGATTAACACAAGTCAATGAAGATACTTATCTTGCCGTAAGCTGGGATTGCGTGGGCTTTCCAGCATGTCCACCATGCTTAAGCATGTATTCTGTTGATAACGCTCCTGGACTTACACAATCTATTATGGACTTAGAAGCAGGATTACGTGAACAGATTAGTTCAGCCATTGACGAAGCGTATGAAAAGAATCCGATGAACAGTTGGATAGCTGCTATGTTTAACAGTTTGCATTCACAGGATGTTGATAATCCTAAGAAAATAATTTCTTTTCCAAATGACGTAAAAAGTGCATTTAAGAAAAGATATCCAAATGAAAAAGAACTTGTAAGTTCACTTAAAAGGAGATAATAAGATGATTAATAATAAAAACAAAGAAGCTGTAAAAGCATTGTTTTCAGAAATAAAAGGACCGTCTTCAATAGATAGTATGGATAAATCTAAAAATGATTTGAGAGAAAGAAATTTTACAAAGAAACCTACAGTCGGTAATCAAAATAAAATTGATTCACTTATTGAGGATGCTTCAAATGACCCTGATAAGCTTGCTACGGTTAAAGTGCAGAATTCACGTAGACTTGTTAAATCTGGTAGATTCATCAAGTCAGGTGCCGGTGCAGGTTATAACGTAACCATTAAAGATATTGAACTTGATACTCGGAATTATGAGATTATTTCTGATGAAATTACCGATGAAAAATACAATAAACATACTACGGTTGTAGAAGTTCCTGTAAAACCATGTATAGTTGAATGGAAAGCAGAAGATTATTATAATCAGGTATCATCGGAATATGGTATTGAACTTGATGGCATTCAGGTAATGGAATACTTTGATGACGATAAACGTGTTGACGGTGGAAAAGCAACTCTTAAACTAATATGGTATCAGACTGATTCAAACGAATTTAAACATCAGGGTGAATTTACAGATGTTGAAACAGCGTGTGATTACTGCATACCTACTTCAATCAGTATAACATCTTTATTTTCTGCCGGTTGGAGTCATTCAGACCTTCCTACAGAGCAGATACATTTTGAAGATGAGTATCATGGTTACAGTTTGGATATTGGTGAAGTATATTACTGTGAAACAATGTCTGTAGATTTGATTTGTCCTAATATTTCTGAAAACATAAATTGGTTCTTTGCACATGACCATGAACTTGAAGAATTGTTTTTCGGTAATGAAGAAGATGAAGATTAAGGAATAACAATATGAAAAACAAGAAAAAGGTATTCAGCAGATTTTTTGATTCACAATTGAATACATTCACTTTGTCGCAGCTTGCACAATATACGGCAGTATTTTATTTTAATATGCGTACAGTTCATTTTCTTACGGAAGGTGAAAACTTTCTTGAGATACACGAATATGCACAGGAATTGTATGAACAGGCTGAAGATTATTATGATGATTTAATTGAAACAGCTTTGTCTTATAAAGAACAGATACAGCCGATGTATGTTGTTCCTGGTGATTGGTCGCCTGAAACTGCAAATTATAACATGACTGTTGGTGATTCAATAAGGCTTATGAAAGATAGTGTTCAGAAATTGTTCGACTATATGGAAAAAGTAAATAGAGATATTTATTCTTCATTTGTTTACAGCAAGGTTGATTCCATACTTGAATATTTTGATAAACAGAATTATAAATTGAATCAGATGGGTAGATAAGTTACTTTATATATTTAATAATTATATATTAAATAATTCGTTAAAGGAGAATATAATTCTATGAATAAAATAACACCACAAGATATTAGAGATGGTTTTGAGGCAGTTTCACAAGATTATTCAAGTACTTGGTATAAGGTTTTAGAAATATTGGATAATGGTGATAAACTTTGTTTAGCTATAGGTTCTGATGCCGATGGATTTAACGAACCATCTATTTATGCTAAAATTGCTATTCTTGCTGGCAATTCAAGAATGTCTGAATATAATTATGATTTTATTATGCCGTATGATTCTGAAACTGGTGATGTATATGATACGGAAACTGCAATTGATTATCATGGAAACGATGCTAACTGGCTTAATGAAAATGCCGAAGAAATTTTGAAACAAATAAATGATGGAAAGTTATTCACTTCATATTCCAAACCTATTAAATCCGGCAATTGGGAAACCGATTATGAACATTATTTGCCAAAAAAATTTGAGGAAAATGTTGAACTTTATTGGAAAGAAACGGACCCTGAAGTTAGAAAAGCTATAAAGAAAGCTACAAAAAAGCAGCGTGATATGGGTGCTAAATATGATTTCGAGTATGAAGAAGAAATTGAATCAGCTTGTAGTGGTAAAAAGAAAGCCAAGAAAATTAAATCTGGCTATTCAAACAATCCTGATTATGTTGGCGATTGGTTTGGTAAAGGACAGATTGACTTCAGTAAGATAATCAATCCTGAAGATGATGGTGATATTTGGATGGTCAAGCTTTGGTCGGGTTCTGGTTATATACTCGATGTTTATTTGTGTAAAGCAAATGATTTTTATGAAGCTATGGATATTGTGTTTGATTGGTCTTACGAAAATGAAGGTGCTAATAATATGGTATTTGATTATGATTATATTATGAATACCGCACACGAAATGTATGATGAATATAAACAGCATCCGGACTGGTGGAATTATGGCGATAATTTGTCAGAAGATGATTTTATTGATGGATTTGTCGAAGAAACTTATATTTCCAATGAAGGTTTTGATAGATTTGCTCGTGAAGAAAACTTCTTTGTCGATAAGGTCCCAGAAGAATATCTTACTAATTCAAAGAAAGTTGAATCAGGTTGTCATGGAAAGAATAAAAAGGAGAAAAATATGAAAAAAACTGTTAAGTCTGGTAGATTCCTTAAATCAGCAGAAAGCTATGGTTGGGTAGTTAAGTCTTCAGAAGCTTGGGAAGCGTATGATATGGCTTGTGACTATATTGGTAAAGAAGAAGTAAATCAGGCTATTGTTGACAGTATGGGTACTGGTGAACTTGCAGAATCTTTGGTATTCCTTTTCAGACAGTGGGATTTCCGTGAATGGGACGAACGAAATGGTAACGATGAAGAATAAACATTAATTAAAGGAGAATAAAAATATGGAAACTGTAGAAATTAGTGAAGATATTTTCATTGATATGTTGTGGGAAAGAATAAATGAATTTCAACCTGCCAAAGCATACGATAAAAATTTTTGGGCAGATTGTATTGATTATCTTTCTGAAATAGGATGGATGGGTGAACCGAGATATAATAATCCAATGTATATTGTTGATAATGTTGCTGTTGGTGATATTTGTGCAATAGAAGATTGTGCTAATAATTACGATGCTATTGATAATAAGTATGATGGTGATGTTACAGCATGGATTGAAGATAATGGTTATCTTGTTTTTGGTGATTATGTTGTAATTAATCTTGGTTTGGATTAATGAGAAGGTTTTATATGGATTGGGATTTTAATGAAATGAAAATGAAATACGGTGCTGATTTTCTGGCAGATACCAGTACCGATGAACCATTCAAAATGGAAGATTTTGATGATTATTTCGACAGTCCAAAAGAAGCCGTAAGAAGTGTTATTTACGGTGGAAGATACAGACATCCTGAAGAAGATTTTAATCTGATGGACGTTTATTTCCGATTCAACAGTGCCGGAAACGTAGAAAGCTTTAACGATATTGAAGGTTATCTTGACGATAATATTGATGAAGATTTGTTCTACGAATGGTGTAAAGAATACGAATATATCTAAACTTAATTAAGACCTAAATGGAAAAGACTGCTTAATAAAGGCAGTCTTTTTTTTATAAAATTTTCAAAACTTATATATTATTGTAATAAGAGAAAAACACCACCAGTAATTTCAGGTGAAGTTCAGAGTGGTGTACAAATTACATCACTCTAATAAAGGAGAAATATTGTATGACAAGAGAAGAAGCACAGGCGAAACTTAATGCCACTTTTCAGTCAATCAACTCAAAAGTTGACCCGATGCATAACAACCTGATTGCACAGTCACGTGATGCTTATGCAAAACGTTGGGGCGAAAAAATGACACCGGCTAAAGAAGCCATTCTCAAGAACTCACTGACACAGGTAAACCAGATTCTTATGAATCGTGGTGTAAGCCGTGAAGCAATTATGTCTGCAACAGCAGATATTTCAAAGGTAGACAATCCTATTGCAATGCTTTACAACTTGATGTCAATCTTGATTCCTAACTTCGCATATACAGAAGTTTGTGCTATTCAGCCAATGCCGACTGAAACATCACCTATCTTCTATCCGCAGATTACTGCAAACGAAGATAGAAACAACATCACAAAAGGTACTGCACTCCTTGGTTCAACAAACTGGGCAAAAGACAATACCTACTCTACTAACAAAATCAACCGTCTTTCAACTGACGCTGAAGATGGTCCTGTTGTATCTGGTACAGACGTTACATTTACTGCACCTGAAGGAACAATCATTGCCAACACTGTAGAAGTAACAGTTAGTGGTGCAGCTGACGGTTTCACACTTGATGACGGCAAAGGTCAGATTAAACCTGTAGCGGGTGTTATCGTTTCAGGTACAGTTGATTATGCAACTGGTACAGTAACAATCACATTGGATGCTGCGGCTTCCGGTGCAGATGTTGGTATCAAATATCGCTATGATTGGGCTATCGCTTCCGATGGTTCACAGGATAAGAAACCTGCACAGATTGTATTTGAATGGGCAACAAAAATCATTCAGGCACAGCCTTACAGACTCCGCTCAACATACGCATTGGATAACTTCTATGCTGCAAAACAGGTACTTGGCGGTTATGACATTGACCAGGTATTGGCTACATCAATTGGCGGTCTTATCAACAAGGAAATTTCTTGTAACGTATTTGATGAAATGTTGGCACATGCTGACGGTACTGCAACATGGAACTCAATCCTTCCTGCAGGTGTTTCACAGATTGAACATAACTTGTCAGTTGTACAGGCACTTGTTGAAGCAAGTAACGAAATTCGTAAGAATATCGCTCGTTCAGGTGCAAACTATATCGTTGCTGGTAGCAAGTTGATGAACATCATTGAGTCTTTGAACTCTAACTTCTACAACAGTAAAGATGTATGGAAGGCTAACAGTTATTCAGCAGAACCTATTGGTCCTTATGTTGCTGGTGATTTGTTCGGTCGCTTCAAGGTACTCAAGAATCAGGACTTCCAGGAAGATACTGCATTGCTTGGTTATAAACGTGATGATGTTGATGCATCTTACGGTGCTGGTGTATTCATCGGTTTGTATTCAACACAGCCACTTGCAAAAGATGACTTGACTGTTGTTTCTGGTTGTGGAACCAAACTTGGTGCAACTCAATTATTTGAAAACTCTTTGATGAGATTTGTAATTGAATAATTGAGTTAGCAGCTTAATAAAAAGACCACTTTTGTAGTGGTCTTTTTTTTTGCTTACAGTTGTGAATAAAAAATAAAATAAAAAACTTGACAAAAATTGTAACATTTAATATAATGTAAACATAAATTACTTTTAAGGGGAATAATTTTTATGGCACACGGAATTATGGAAAATGACACAATGTTTTCTGGTAATGGAATCCGTCCTTGGCACGGAATTGGAACAGTTCTTGATGATTGTCCTACAAGTGACGAAGCAATCAGAATTGCAAGACTTGGATGGGATGTTAAACAAGAGCCTGTTTATCTAAATAACGGTACAAAAATTGACGGTGTTTGGGCAAACATCAGACAGGACACAAAAGATGTCCTTGGTATTGTAAGAGATAAATACCGTATTGTTCAGAACGCAGAATCTTTTGCATTTGTTGATAATATTATCAGCAACACTAAAGGTATTGAATGCCGTTACGAAACAGCCGGTAGTTTATTTAATGGAAAAAGAGTTTTCATGTTGGTAAGACTTCCTGATATGGATTTGGTAGGGGATAAGGTAGAAAATTATCTGTTCCTGTCAAATTCACATGACGGTTCAACTGGGTTGATGGCTGGAATAAGCAATGTAAGAGTTGTATGTAATAATACGTTGCAGATGGCAGAAAGAGAAGCTTCACGTATCTGGAAGATTCGTCATACAGAAAGTCTTAAAGGTAAGCAGGCTGAAGCTGAAATGGCACTTGGACTTGCACTTTCTTATAACGAAAGAATCAAGGAAGATGCGGAAAAACTTGCTGTACAGAAATTGGACGAAGAAAAGTTCTTCCGTGAGTTTTTTAAGAAACTTAACCTGACTGATAAATCAAAGGAAAAGGTTATGTTTTCAATTGCTGATATTTATAAGAACAAAGACGACCTGCAGAATTTCAAAGGAACCAAGTGGGGTATTTATAACGCTGTTGCGGATTATGTTTCAAACAGTGAACCACTTCGTCATACCAGTACAATGGCTGACAGGAAAATGGCAGCTTTCATGGATGGATATACAATGCTGTCCAGTGCTTATGATATTTTAGCAGCTTAAAAATAGAACATTACCACTATCCTTTTGGGTAGTGGTAATTGATTTGGGTAGAAGAAATGATTGATAAACAATTTGACCAGTACAAAAACCTTATCTACAGTTTAGTCAGGGAAAGATGGCAGAAGCAACGGTACAGCCGACCTGATGTTTCGTTTGACGACCTTCTTAGTGAGGGTTATTACATTTACAGTTGGTGTCTTAATCATTATGACGGCAGTAAGAACGCAAAGTTCATAACATATCTCTATATCCAGTTGAAAGGCAGATTGGTTGATTATTATAAGATAACGCATAAAAAAGTTAATTTGTACGAAGATTGTGCTACAGATGATGCTAAAAGTGATTTTGAAAGTTGTTTGAATTCTCTTGATTATAAATTAGGAGAAGATAATACTTTATATAAAGATGCTGAAGAACAGTTGAGTTATGAAGGTAATCAAGTTTTCCGGTATCTGTTGAGTTGTAAATGGATGAATGACGGAAGACGGAAAAAACCGTCTTATGGACAAATAAATGAGAAATTCGGATATCCTTATGAAGTCATTGATTCAATAATGGGTGAAATAAGGATGTTCTGGAATAAGAACTATAAACAATATTGTTGATGATGTGATGACTGTTCAATAGTTTTTTAATTTTTTCATAACTTATATATTTTTATATTGTATTTAGGAGTTTTTGTATGGAAACAAATAATGTTATTGAAGGTAGAGAAATTAAATCAAATAAAAAACAGATAAAATCATTTTGTAAACCAATTAAATCAGATATGGATTGGTCTAAGAGTGATTGGGAAGATGTGTGGTTCGCACTTCGAGAATGTTCTCGTAAAATGGAACAGGCTATGTTTAATTGTACAGATGATGAACGAGCTAAACGATTTGCACAAGATTGTGTTGATGGTATAGAAACTTGGCTTAAAAACTGTAAACGAAAAGGTGGTTTTGCAGTAGAAACTCTTGACCTTAATTCTTCAAAGAAACCAATTAAATCAGCAGCTTCACAAGATATAAATGAAGAAGATGTTATTCGTATTGAAGATTCTACTGGAAAAATAATTAAATCATCTCGTAAATTAGTTAAATCTAGTATTGAAGATGCTTGTGATGATATTGCTGATGTTGTTGAATATTATTGTGGATTACATGAGAATGGTGTTAAATTAAATCAGAAACAGTTGATGGATTTAAAAGATGCCGTTGACAGATTGTGGACACTTGATGCTTATCCTCAGATTTATTTGTGGGGTAGACAGATTTTAAGGCAGTATGGAATGATTAATAATTCATATAAACCAATCAAATCATCTCTCGATACTGTTAAAGTAACTTACGATGATGGTACAACCATGATTACTGATTTTAATGCTGATGTTAGTAGAGAAGAAATTGCAGATTATTATTATGGAAACACTTTCAATATCGGTTCTTATCCTAAAGAAGAATTGCATAAAGTTGTGAAAGTGGAATTTCCAAATAGTAAAGGGTTTTTTGAAAATTATATTAAATCAGCACGTTATATTATTGAAGATGAATGGGGTGAGGTTATCGCAGAAGCGGATACTTATGAGGAGGCACAATCAGTGGGTGGTGCAAGAATATTTGACACTGTGAAGTCTTCTGTAATTAGTTCTTCATCCGAAGTTGGAAGTATTCATGACCGTTATGTACTTGGTGATATTACAGAAAATATGGCTTTACAGGAATTGAAAAAGTTGGTTGGACTAAAGAAAGCTAAAACTATAATTGACAAATGGCAGCAGACTTATGTTCTTAGTACAAGAATCAATTCTTCCATTGATAAGGCTGTAAGGGAAGCTGAAGATTATTTCGGTACAGAAGCTTCAGACAGAACTGTAAGTTGTCAGGATATTCTTACAACCAAGGATAATGAAGAAATGTATGATATAGCTGAAAGAAATAATGTTGAAGTTAAAATCGGCAGATATTCAGTAACATTCTATGATAAAGAAGATGTAGGGTTGGAAGACTAATGACAATAGACATTATTAATGAAGTTCTTGACGAGTTTGTCAAAAGACTTCAGATACCTGAATGCAATTATTCTTTTGCAGTCAACAGTAATGAAAATTTAACGGAACTTATAATAATGGTTGACGGTGTAATGAAAACGTCAATTTCAATCGGAAACGGAACTATGAGAGTTATTTATAATGATGATTATAGTTCCGATGATTATTTGATTTTGAACTTTCTTACACCGGTAACAATGATTTACTATGTCTGTGTTCTGTTTTATAAATCAATTCATGATACAAATGATATTGATTTTAACGATATACTTTCCATTGTGTTCCTGAATGAAATTTGGGATTGGAAAACATTGTTACAGGGTTTGTCTGAGAATCTTGGAATGTCTTTTATTGATTATGACAAGTATGTTGAAATTGAAGGTGTTGAGATTCATTATAACGGTTTTGTTAATCAGATAAGAATTGATACCCAGGATATAAAATTACAGGATAATAATTATACAACTATTGTCGAAGCTATGTTCAAATGTGTTGAATATATAGCAAATATTATGGATGTTGCGGATAACCTTTTCAAAGCTGAAGAGGAAGTTGAGGAAAGCAACGTTATTGAAGAAGAAGGTGAAGAAACAGGTGGTGGCGGTGGTCCTGAAACCAATCTTGATTTGGATGTAAATGTTCCTGAAGAAGGTGGTGGTGAGGAAGCCGAACCTGTTGAAACAGTTGAAATGGAAACTTTTGAAGAACCGCAAGGTCCGGTAGTTACAATGGATGAAGTTTTATAGTTTATATATTTTATATTGTTATTTGAAAATTCAGGAGGAATTTTATGATATATTGGAATAATAAAAAGGCTATTAAATCGGGAAGAATATTGGAAAATGTTAAATCAGAAGCTCTTGAAAAAGTTAAGGAATATGGTGGAAAAAGAATAAACAGTAAACCAATTGAAATTCTTGAAATTCTCGATGACGGTGAGAGTTCTGCATTTTTAGTATTTACTTTTAAATCTGGTGAGGATATTTATAAAATGGTATATGATTATGGATTTGGTGGAAAGAAGGACAAACCTTCAATTAAAAAGATTAATTCTTCACTTCGTAAACCTATTAAATCTTCTCTTGAAAATGATGTGAGTGATTTGAAAAATAAGATGGAGAGTATGTCTGGAGAAGATATTGCAAAGGGTATTAAAAAGACAATTCGTAGAAATGAAAAACCGATGCTTGGAATTAAATACAATGTTCTTGACCAGAATGGCGGTGTTATTGGAACTCCTATGAGCTATGAAGATGCTTGCGACTTAGCAGATGATATTGATGGCGAAGTAGTTCCAGTATATTCTTCTCGTAAAGCTGTTAAATCAGGAAAAATGCCTTACATTGATGATGAAGATATTGATAAATTTGAGGAACGTCTTAATAAAGGTGAAGAAGTTAAAATGAAAGGATGGACTTTCCGTAAAGATGATACAGGTAGAATTTCAGTTATAGACTCTGATGGAAATCTTCTTGATGAAGATTTTAAATCTGTTGCAAGTTTTATTGATTGGTTTAGATATTGGAAAAAAGATTCTCTTAAATCTTCTCGTAAAGCTATTAAGTCTTCAAATCTTCCTTCAGAAGTTTATTATATGGTGGTACAGGGTGCTAAAATGTATTACAGCACGGATTATGACAAAGTGGCTGATATGGTTCAAAAAATGAATAGTAAGAGTGGACCTCGTGTTTACGGACCATATACTGAAGATGACCCTGAAGAAATTCAGGAACTTTATGAAGTAGGTTATATTGGTAATTCTCGTAAAGCTATTAAGTCTTCATATCCTTCAATCATCTATTATATTGTTGTAAACGGTGCAAAACAATATTACAAAACAAAAGAGAATGCTAAAGAAATGCTTGATTTTATCAATGAATTTAATGAAGTTAATGGTAAAGCAAATGGAGTATACACAGAAACAGACCCTGAAGAAATTGAAGAAGTTTTTGATGCCGGTCTGTTAAAATCTTCAAAAAAACCTGTTAAACAATCTCATGTAGCAGACATCAACTACTACAAACAGCTTGTTAAGAGTGTACTTTCAAACCGTATGACAGAAGATGAAGCATTAACACAGATAGCTTCAAGAAACAACTGTAACAAGAAATATGCAGAAACAATCTATAATAACTGGATGAATAAGTACAAAGAACAGCTTATTAAGTCTGATGCTGAAATTGCTGACATTCAGAAAGAATTCAACGTTGACGGTGATTTGAACAGTTGGGCTGAAGATTATATGCCTGGTAGTGGAACTGCTAATACAAAAGGTGGTGAACTGGTAAGGGCAGCACAAAGAATCCTTACTGAATATTATAACAACGGCAATATGATTGGTCGTGGTTATGGTAACGAAACTGCTAACCCTGCTGCACGTTACATTGTTGAAAAAACAACTTATGACGGTAATGATGAAATTGAAGATATGCTTAATCATGTTGTTTATATGACTGATGAAGAGTATGACGCATGGTGCAAACGGTTTGAAGAAGATTTTGCAAATTACCTTAGAGATAAAGCAGAACTGTTCAGTGAACCAAATGATGACGATATGAACGATTATAAGGATGATGATGATAAGGAATTTTTCCTTAACAAGTTCTACATTGAAGATGATATCGGCAATCGTTATATGTTTGTTGAAAAAGACGGTGAATATGTTTGTGATGATATAGAGTTTGCAAATGAACAGTTATACAGTGACGGTGATGTTATTGAGGAAAATGATGAATTGGTTTCTGAAATTGACAAAACTGAAGATTATGGAACCATTGAAAAAGGCGGATTCATGTATGACTGGGAAACAGTGGGTGAAGTCGGTGATGACGGTAACTATAAAGAATGGAAGATTGTAAGAGTTACTGTCGGTGACCAGATGTTTGAAACAGGCGATACTTTGGATTTGACTGAACTTGAGAATTACAGACTGTTTGATGTTAATGGAAATGAAGTTAAGGAAGAAGATTTCCTTAAACTTTAAGGATAGTTAGCTAAGATTAAAGACACTAGAGTTTCTAGTGTCTTTTTTTTTTATTTTTTTATTGACATGATTTTTATTGTGTGTTATAACTGTTAATGTAGGTTATTAATAATCTATAATTATTTTTAACGAGGGATAATTTTTATGGCAATGACTTTGGATGAACTTAAAAAAGAAGAAAAAAGAGTAATCAACGAGTGGTTGGAACGTTGGGAAAGATATTTTGAATACGATAAAATTGATGGTGACAAAAAATTTTGGTATCGTATACCTGTTCACATTATGTCTTTAGAAACAGAAAAAGCCCAGCAAATTTCTGTTGATTGTTATGATAATAATTCTGCTAAAGAAATGGATAAAGGTGAGTATTTTACTCATTCTTTTGGTGGTAAAGATGTTTCTGTTTTAATGTGGATGCCTAAAAAAGTTATTGATTTTAATAACAGAAAAGCACCTTATGGAATCATTAGAAAAAATCTTCTTGAAAAATATACAATCGTAAAGGAGAACTAAATGTTTACATTAGGACACACACAAGAAGAAATTGATAAAGCTAATAATTTAGTTTATTCTATGAAGTATAAAGTGGAAGAATATAGTAAGTTGTTGGAACTTGCAAAAGCGGATAAAATTGAAACTATCCGTAATAGTGTTGATTATGTATTCTTCAGAAGTTATCTTAAAGGTGCTTATGAATATTGTTGTAAGACTTTTGATGAAAATACTAAAAAAGAATGTAAACATTTATTTAATTTGCTGCAGGATTATTTGAGAACTATTTTTGATAATTCTAAAATTAAAATAACTAATATACAGTTGATTGGTTATGACCGTTATGCGTATTCTATACGTTTTAAGATAGATAATAACAAGTTTAGTTTGGATGTTCCTATCATTGGCTGTGTGCATAAATTTAATTTTGAACACACTCATGACTGTAAATTGGCATTGTATCATGAAACCAAAGTTGTAATAGAAGAAATTGGTTCTACTTATGTAGAAGAGGAATTGAAAGATATTTATGACAACTGGTTGAAAGAGGAAACAAAATAATGCCTGAAATGGATAAACCAATATTTGTTGAAAACTGTAAACATTTGAACAGTTGTTATAATGGTAGATGTCGTTATTGTGTTGGTTGTAATATCTGGAATCTAAGATATGATACAACACAATTAATAAATTGGTGCCTTAAACAAGGTGTTTCTTTTTCTGAAACAGTTGATGATTTGGCACGACAATTATTATAATTGAGGGGATAATTTATGGCTTTAGTTGATTATGATAATCCAGATATGCCTTACAGATGTCCGATATGTTTTTCACCTGTTTCACCTTGTACTAGTGATGGTCTTACGAATCTTAAAACTTGTGGTTGTCTAACTTGTAATTGTCCTGCTCCACAATTCATGCAGAAACCTAATGAATCTAAATATATGCCTAGAATTCAATGGGATAGATGGGTTATCCAATATAGACGGGAACATCCAGATTACCACAAAGACTATATGTGCAAATACTGTCTAAGGGATAGAAAGAATTGTGAGTATTATAATGAAAATGCACTTCATTGTCTAAATGGTATTTATCCGGAGGAATGAATGAATAATAAAATTTTTGAAAAACCTGAATGGATTACTTCAAGTTGTGTCTATTGTAGTCTATATGAAAATCCTAAAATTGTAGGTGATTATGTTATAAATAGTGTTTGTTCACGAAAATCTGAAGATAAATGTCTTACCATTATTCAAAAACAAAAGAAGGAAAATGAATAAATGAAAGTGTTGACGTTTGCTGATTTACATTTAAGATATACAGTTTCATCTTGTGTTGATGCTACTCAAAGTGAATGGATGGATATTCAGGAACAGGCTTTGAATAAGGTTATTGATATTGCTACAGAAGAACTTGTTGATGAAGTTTATGTTGGTGGTGATATATTTCATAGTGTTCAAAGTACTTCTTTTGAGTGCATTGTTCTGTTTCAAAACTTTGCAAAAACATTAAATAATAGAGGTATTAAAGTTCATATAATTGCGGGTAATCATGATTTATATGGGCATAGTTCAAGTAATACAGATAAATCAGCTTACGGTATACTTCTTAATTCAAATGATGTTTATACAATGAATCATTCCTATATTAAAGGTTGCAATTTTGATGTGGATGATTATGGTGATTCTGATGTTATTTTTAAGCATACGCTTTGTATGCCTGAAAAACCACAGTTTATTGATTGTGAAACACCAGAAA